>Ga0116171_10005767_pt1 | contig 10825 bp, 6 predicted proteins | sample AD_JPNHW2_MetaG_FD_89798 | JGI IMG/M metagenome (GOLD analysis project Ga0116171, IMG submission 89798) | Active sludge microbial communities of municipal wastewater-treating anaerobic digesters from Japan - AD_JPNHW2_MetaG | ecosystem: Engineered > Bioreactor > Anaerobic > Digestate | place...
ATAGTAGATGCAGTTGTTTTTGCAAACGACAAAGTCATACCAATTGACTCCAAATTTAGTTTAGAAAACTATAATAAGGCTGTGGCCGAAAAAGATCCGGCTGCTCGTGAAGTGTTGGAAAACACTTTTAAAAGTGATCTTAAAAAACGTATTGATGAAACAAGTAAATATATCAAACCAAAAGAGGGTACCATGGATTTCGCTTTTATGTTTATTCCGTCTGAAGGAATTTACTATGATCTACTCATCAATCAAGTCGGCGCTCTCAAAACCAATACCAACAGCTTGATTGAATATGCTTTTAAAGAAAGACATGTAATAATTGTTTCCCCAACATCTTTCTTGGCTTATTTGCAAACTGTGATGCAAGGACTTCGTGCTTTGAAAATAGAAGAAACAGCCAAAGAGATTCGCAACAGAGTAGAAGATTTAGGCAAACACCTTTTGGCTTTTGATGAATATTATAAAAAGATTGGATCCAATTTAAGCACTGTAGTAAATGCTTATAATGTTGGTTATAAAGAACTCAATAAAATAGATAAAGATATTGTCAAAATTACAGATGGCGAAAAACACATTGAAGCGGTTTTGATAGATAAACCTACTTTGGAAGAATAACCCATATCCAAAATAAATTTAATAAACTCCACTGTCTAAAAAACAAAGCCTGGGGCTTGCCCGGCGTAGCTTTAGCGAAGCCGGGTTGACAAATTAGCCAAAATACTATATTATTTCATCAGCTCTCATTTTATTAGTAGCCCGCAATTATTAGGTCGCTTGCGACATAATAACGGGCAATATTATTTAATACGTCGGCGGAGCCGACACTTCTACTAAAAAACCCGCCCAGATACCACGACCTTTAGGTCGAGGTCGGGTTTATTAATTTATAACAATTATGCCAAATAAAGATAATGCTCGTAAAGCTTTACGACAAGCTATCAAAAGAACTGCTTGGAACAAGGCTAAAAAAGTAGCTTTCAAAGATGCTATTAAAAAAGTTTTAATTACTGAGTCTGCACAAGAAGCTAAAAAATTAGTTTCTTTAGCACAAAAAGCTTTGGATAAAGCTGCTAAGACTGGTGCTATCAAAAAGAAAACTGCTTCCCGCAAACTTTCTCGCTTAATGAAAAAAATCAACAACAAAGATAGAAAAGTGGTTGTTGAAAAAACAGTAAAAAAAGCAAAGAAAATAGTAAAGAAAGTTTCTAAAGCAAAAAAATAAACTTTTATTAAAAAATCCTTCGTGTAAACGAAGGATTTTTTGTTTATATTTTTTCTATCAACAAGTCCATCAACACTTCTATATCTGCCACACCGGTTTTTACTTTTAGTTCTATGTCGAGCATCAAATCGTAAACTCGTAAAAACCAACTTTTATCTTTACTCATCAAATTCCAAATCTTTTTGATTGTGTAAGGTTTTTGTTTTATAACTCTAGCCACATCGTCGGACGACATCCCAGGATTTTTTTCAACCACATCTTTGGCTTGAGCCAAGATTCTAAATTGTCGTAAAATCATCACAAACAAATAAAATTCATCCGCATCATTTTTTCTTTGTTCGTTTATCATTTTGAGAGCTTTAGTTTTTTCACCAAATGCAATTGCTTCGGCTAAAGCAAAAATATTATCGTCAATTTTTTCTTCGGCAAATAAAATTATATCAGCAGTTTCTATTTCTATACCATTTTTATAAGCCACCAATTGATCAATCAAAGAATTTAAAAACCAACTGTCATTATTACAGGCTTGAAGTAAAAAATTCAAAGCATTAAAATTTATTTTTCCACCCCGCACTTTTATTTCTTTTTCCGCCCAAGCGCGTAACTCGTTTGGAGAAAGAGGGGACAGCTCATAAACAAAATTTTCTTTTTTTAACAAACCAAAAAGCTCACCAACAATTTTACTTTTACCCATTTCTTCTTCTTGAAAAAAAACTATTACATTTACTTCAGGAAAAGTTTTGTTTTTTATTGCTTCAATCAATTTTTCAAAAAGTTTATCGTCTTTGGCACTCAAAATATTTTTTATTATCACCATTTTACGTTCAGCCAAAAAAGGGGAAGCGGTTATTTCACGAAAAATATTGTCACCTTTTTCGTTTTTACCATCAATAAATACAACATTAAGGCCATTGGGGTCTCTTTTTTTCTTAAATTCCTCTACTTGTTCTTTGAGAAATTTACGACTCCGAAAAGTATCTTCACCGAATATAGTTATAATCATAGACTTTTTTCTGTCATTGCGAACCCAAAGGGTGAAGCAATCCCACGGTGGGATCGCCACGGCTTTCAGCCTCGCGATGACAGTACTTTATAGACTTTATGAACTTTATAGACTTTTAACTTATTACTTCATTTCTCCCCAGCTTTTACCAAAATTAATATCTACTTTGATTGGTACACGTAAGACACAAACTTTTTCCATTGCTTCTTTTACCATTTCACTCAATTCTTCTTTTACATCTTCGCTAAGTTCAAAAACCAACTCATCGTGTACTTGTAAAATCATTTTAACTTTATCTTGTTTTTCTTTTGGCCATTCTTTTAATTTTTTTTCTACGGCAATCATCGCCATTTTCATCAAGTCTGCTGCTGTGCCTTGAACTGGATGATTGATAGCCATTCTTTCTGCTGCATTTTGTAATTGACGATTACCAGAAAGTAATTCTGGAATATAACGACGACGACCAAATAAAGTTTCTGCATAACCTTTTTCTTTAACAAATTCTACTGTATCTTCCAAATATTTTTTTACCCCAGAAAATTCGTGAAAATATTTTTCTATAAATACTTTTGCTTCATATTGAGAAATCTCTGCCCGCCAACTCAAACCGTAAGATCCCATACCATACAAAATTCCAAAGTTAATCGCTTTGGCCGCGCGACGCATTTCTTTGGTCACTTCATCTAGTTTTACATTATTTATCGCCGCTGCTGTAGCTTTATGAATATCCAAATCATCTTCAAAAATTTTAATCATTTTTTTATCTTGAGCAAGTGAAGCTACGATACGTAATTCAATTTGGGAATAATCTGCAGACATCAAAATATTTTTATTCTCAGCAATAAAAGCATGACGAATTTTTCTTCCCAAATCGGTACGAATAGGAATATTTTGTAAATTCGGATCAGAAGATGATAGACGACCAGTCGCGGTGACTGCTTGATTGAAAGTTGTATGAATACGATTGGTCTCCGAATTTATCAAAGTAGGCAAAACCTCAATATAAGTATTTTGTAATTTGGTAAGTTCACGATAATTTTCTATTTCTTCAATTATCGGATGTACGCCGTGTAATTTTTCTAGTTCTTCCGCTGAAGTAGATAAACCAGTTTTACCTTTTTTGATTCCCGCAACTGGGATTTTCATTTTTTCAAACAAAACTTCACGTAATTGTTGAGTTGATGAAACATTAAATTCACAACCTGCCATTTTATAAACAGTTTTTCTGATTTTTTCCACTTCTTCTTTAGCAAATTCTGACATTTCTTTAAGTTTTTTTGTATCAATTGCGATTCCATCTAATTCCATTTCTGCCAAAATCTGACTGAGAGGCATTTCTATAGTATCCAAAAGTTTCAAATTATCCGCTTGTTCTAATTGTTTTTTCAAATTTTCTACTGTTTGACCCAACAGCCAAAGTTCTTTAGCTTCACCTTTAGGATCAGCACCAAACAAATTGCCTTGTGCAGATAAATTTGGTGTTTCTACCCCAAGGACGGTGAAAATCACTTGACCAACTTCATGATTTCTCGCTCCAGGAGAAAGCAAATAAGCCGCCAACATGATATCAAATAATTGGTTTTTTACGCTAAAACCAAACAAAAAAAGCACTTTTAAAAGTTTTTTTAAATCATGCCCCCAAAGTTCTATTTTTTCATTTTCAAACAAAGCTTTTGTTTCCAAGAATAAGTCTTTGCCAATAAAACAAGTTTTGCCTTCTGTATTCAAAACCAAACCAAAGATGTTCTTTTTAAAAATATTACTATTAGCTAATAAAATTTTTGCTCCAAATTGTTTTTGTTTTTCTATTTCTTCTATCAACTCTTTCAATTCTTTTTTTGTTTTTATTTCTACAAATTGAAAACTTTCTTTTTTACTTTTTGTTTTTACTGTTTCTTCTTTTAGTTCTCCCTGCTCTCCAGGTAATCTTTTGAGCAAAGACATAAATTGTAATTTTTGAAAAAGTTCAGTAATTTTTGTTCGGTCAAAATTTTCTTCTATTTTACATTTTTCTAAATCAAATTTAAATTCTGGAATTTCACTTTCAATAGTTGCCAATTCAAAACTCATTTCTGCACTTTCTTTTCCTTCTATTAATTTTTTTATTATTCCGGGTTTAAACTCTTCTTCCATCTTTACTAAATTTTTTTCCAGCTGTTTATAAACTTCTTTTATTCCACCAATTTTTTGAATCAAGTCAGTTGCAGTTTTTTCACCAATACCAGGCACACCAGGAATATTATCTGAAGTATCTCCACGAAGTGCTTTATAATCAACCATTTTTTCTGGACCAAAACCATAACGCTCCAAAACTTCTTTTTCACCATACATTACAGTATCACTGAGTCCTTTACGCAAAGCCAAAACTTTTACTCCCGGAGCAATGAGTTGCACTGTATCCATATCTCCAGTCACAATCACGGTTTCAACATTTTTTTCTTTTTGCATTTTTTTTACAATTGCACCAATCACATCATCAGCCTCGTGTCCTTTCATTTCAAAAATTGGTAAATTGAAACTTTCTACTATTGTATGCACCATTGGAATTTGATCGTAAAGTTCTTGGTCTGCTTTCACGCGAGTTGCTTTATATTTTTCAAATTTTTCATGACGAAAAGTTCCACCAGCCACATCAAAACACACGGCGAGATATTCCGGTTTCAAATCTTTCCAAACTTTGAGTAACATGGAAGTAAAACCATAAACCGCATTTACCATTTTCCCATCTTTTGAAGTAAGTGGGGGAATAGCATGATAAGCGCGATGAATGATGGCATTACCATCGATAATAACTAATTTTTGCATATATTTTATTTCCTTTATTCTACCTGTAATTTTAGAAAAAGACAAACATTTTAAATATGTCATTGCGAGACCCAAAGGGTCGTGGCAATCCCACTACTTTCTGAACTTTGTGGGATTGCTTCGTCATTACATTCCTCGCAATGACAAAAACCCAGAATTTCAAAACCGCTCTTTTAGAGCGGTTTTGCTGAGGTCCGAGTGGGATTTGCACCCACGCATAAGGGTTTTGCAGACCCTCGCCTTACTGCTTGGCCATCGGACCAATTTAGTCTTCAGTCTACTAGACTTCGGACTTCATTATAACAGAAAAAAACGTTTTGGCAAGGTTAGCGAACGTAAAGAAGCGGATTCTTTTTTGCTCCATTAATTATTACTTCAAAATGTAAATGAATTCCTGTTACTCCACGTACTTTACCAGTATTTCCCATTAAACCAATTGTTTGTCCAGCAGAAACTATATCGCCAGGTTTTACCAACAATTCATTATGATGACCATAAAGTGTTTTTACTCCACCACCATGATTAATAATAATATAACAACCATAACCACTATTCCAACCGCATTGAGCAACTTCTACTGTTCCAGCTTTAGCTGCATAAGTTGCAGAATTTTTTGGTCCAGCCACATCTAACCCATGGTGCACCCAACTATAATATTGAGTAATGTACTTTGCTGCTGACGGCCAAACAAAACCTTTGGTGCTTGGGGCTTGAGAAGAAGCTGACGGTTTTATGCCAGATGATGGTCTAGCTGTAGTAGCATAATAACTAGCACTAGATTGAGCTACAGGTTTAATACCATTTGGAATAATTATTTTTTCACCAATTTTTAAAGTTGAGCCATCTTCTTCCAAACCATTAAAATTTATAATCTCTTCAATCTCTGCTTTATAAGTTGTGGCAATCTTTTGTAAAGTATCTCCTTTTTTAATCGTATGAGAAACACCAGTGGTTGGTAATACTTTCAAAGTTTGTCCTAATTTCAAAACTGATTTTAATGTTAAATTATTTTCCCAAAGTAAAGTGTTTATACTAATACCAAAACGATAAGCTATTCCACCCAAAGAATCTCCTTGTTCAATAATATAATCAACTACATTTTTTCTAACTCCAGTATTCAAAGTTGATCCAGGCAAAATAACTGGACGTAATAAAGTTGTATTATTTAAAGCTGTGGCTAAATAAAAATTTTGAGAATTTTCAGATCCAGGTGTATTTAATGTTAATTGTCCTCCCACAGTTCCTATTCTCCAAGTAGCTGTTTGTTCTTCTGGAGTAGCCGACGTTTCAGGATACAACTCTTCCATTCCACCGTTTTTATATTGTTCTCCAGGGCCAATCATTTTATAAGCAATCGTTAATTGACCTGGCATCAATATAGATTCTTTACTAAAAAGACGTGTTTGAGGAATACAAATCACAAAAAGTGATACAAATAATATAATTTGTAAATTATCCCGACGCAAAAACCAAAGAGTTTCACTATGTAAACCAGCTTTTTTCAAAATAAAACTAATTTTATAAACAAAATAACCCAAAGTCTTCCATAAAACTAATGAAATACCACTACTAAAATTCAAAATTTGACTACCTACAGCAAAAATAGCTCGTTTTACAAAAATGAGCCCATGTAAAAATTTTAATAGGACCTTATATTTCATATCTTGACTAAAATGCCCTATTAGCATATTATATTTAGAGAATAAAGTAAACCCCGCCAAGGCGGGGTAAACACCTTTTAAATCAGAACATTTATAAGGTCGACGATCCAAAAATCTGGAGTTAACAAGCTTCTTTTTTGTTTGGATCGTTTTAAAAAATGTTTGATTTTAAAGGATTAAAATAATTTTATTTTAGTTATTTTTAATAATTTAATTTTTTATGAGTGCAAACATTATCACTCTCCTTTTCGCCGTTTTACCAGCTATTTTAGCTGTTGTATTTGGTGGAATTTTAATTCTTTGGATCAACAAACAACCAGGCGGTGACGATAGAATGAAAGCTATTGCTCGCGCTATTCAAGAAGGCGCGGTAGCTTATTTAACTCGTCAATATAAAACTGTAGCTGTCGTAGCTGTAGTTGTAGCCTTACTTTTAGGTTTTTTACTTAATTGGATTACTGCTATTGGCTTTTTAGTTGGTGCTTTTTTCTCAGCTATCGCCGGTATTATTGGTATGAACATTTCTGTTCGTGCAAATGTAAAAACTGCTGAAGCTGCTAAAAAAGGCTTTACATCAGCTTTTATTATGGCTGTACGCGGTGGTTCTATTACTGGTTTATTAGTAGCTGGTTTAGGATTACTTTCTGTTTCTGTTTTTTATTTGATTACTCAAGATGTAAATTCTTTAATCGGCCTTGCTTTTGGTGCGTCCTTAATTTCAGTATTTGCTAGAATCGGTGGTGGTATTTTTACCAAAGCTGCTGATGTTGGTGCTGATTTAGTTGGTAAAGTAGAAAAAGGAATTCCAGAAGATGATCCAAGAAACCCTGCTGTTATTGCTGATAATGTAGGGGATAACGTTGGTGATTGTGCTGGTATGGCTGCTGATTTATTTGAAACTTATGTAGTTACTATCATTGCTGCTATGGTTTTAGTAACTTTGCTTTTCCCTGGAAATACCAAAGTACTGCTTTATCCTTTTGTTTTAAGTGGAGTTTCCTTGATTGCTTCAATACTTGGAACTTTATTTATCAAAGTTGGTGAAGATAAAAAAGTTATGAAAGCCCTTTACAAAGGTTTAACTGCTACGGCAGTTTTAGCTTTGATTGGTTTTTATCCTGTTACAAAATGGTTAACTTCTGATCTTAATTTTGGTTTTATAAATATTTTCTTCTCAGCTGTTATCGGTTTAGTTTTGACTGGTATTCTTATGGCTTTGACAGATTATTATACTTCCACAAGTTTTGCTCCTGTACAAAGTATTGCTAAAGCATCTAGTACTGGACATGGCACAAATGTTATTTCTGGTTTAGCTGTTTCCATGAAATCTACAGCTTTGCCAGTATTATTTATTGCTGCTTCTATTCTTATTGCTTATTCTTTGGCTGGTTTATTTGGTATCGCTATTGCTGCTGTATCCATGTTATCTCTTGCTGGAATTATCGTTACTATCGATGCTTTTGGTCCTATTACTGATAATGCTGGTGGAATTGCAGAAATGGCTGAACTTCCAAAAGAAGTTCGTGATATCACAGATCCTCTAGATGCTGTTGGTAACACTACCAAAGCTGTAACCAAAGGTTATGCTATTGGTTCTGCTGCATTAGCTGCTTTAGTTTTGTTTGCTGACTTTACTCATAAAGTTGGTGATTCTTATGAATTCATGATTAATAATCCAAAAGTTTTAGTTGGATTATTTATTGGTGGTTTATTACCTTATTTATTTGGTGCTCAATTAATGGAAGCTGTAGGTAAAGTTGCTGGAAAAGTTGTAGAAGAAGTTCGTCGTCAATTTAAAGAAATTCCAGGCATTATGGAAAGTACTGGTAAACCAGATTATTCCAAAGCTGTAGATATAGTTACCAAAGGTGCTATTTCTCAAATGACTATTCCTGCTTTACTTCCGGTTGTTGTACCGTTTTTAGTTGGTTGGTTCTTGGGAGTGGAAGCTTTGGGTGGTTTATTGATGGGAACAATCATTACTGGTATCTTTGTAGCAATCTCTATGACCACAGGCGGTGGTGCTTGGGATAATGCTAAAAAATATATTGAACTTGGTAATTACGGCGGTAAAGGATCTTTTGCTCACCAAGCTGCAGTTACAGGTGATACTGTTGGTGATCCTTACAAAGATACTGCTGGTCCAGCTATCAATCCTATGATTAAAGTTGCTAATATTGTGGCTTTATTGATTGTTGGTCTTCTTATCTAAATTAATTACCTTAATTTTGTATTAATCCCGCCCCTCCTTAGAAAGAGGGGCGGGATTGTTTAATATTAGCCAAAATTTAAAGTTATACACTGTTGTCCACAGGTATGTGTATAACTTTATTAACCCTTTATCCACAGTTTATCCCCGTGGACAAGCTGTGCTTACTTTCTCTAAAACCTGTGGATTATACAGAAAGATATCCCCTTTAAAAATTGTTATCAACACCCTTTTTATTATTTCAATTTTATGTCCACCTTTACTTTACTTTTTATACACCTCTTCAAGTCTATTTATTCACAGACAATTTTGCTAAAATAAAACAAAAAAACCACTTATCCCCGCTTTCCACAGCTATTATTATTACTATTACCCGTTATATATAAAAAGATATTAAAATAATAAGAGACCAAAAAGTGGATAAGTTATTAAAATTGACAAAAAAGTAAAGATATAATAAAATTTACCTAAATTAAAAGAAAATATTAACTTATTTATTTATGAAACACGAAAAGAAAAACATTAGCGAATCAGAATTAGAAATTATTGTTACAGTAGAAGCTTCTGATTATGCAAAAGATTTAGAATCTGCAGCTATGCGTTTAGCAGAGCGAGCAGCTATCAAAGGTTTTCGTCCTGGGAAAGCTCCTTATGAAGCTATAAAGCAACAAGTAGGAGAAATTAAAATTATGGAAGAAGCTTTAAATGATATTATTCAAAAATCTTTTTATAATATTATTAAAGAAGAAAAATTAGAAACAGTAGGTATGCCAATGATTGATATTGAAAAAATGGCTCCGGGAAATGATTTAGTTTATAAAGCTAAAATTGCTTTATTACCAAAAATAAAATTAGTTGATTTGAAAAAAATAAAAGTAGAAACTAAAAAAGTAGAAGTATCTGATCAAGAAATGGAAAAAGTTTTAAATGATCTTGCAAAAATGCAAATGAAAGAAATTGTTAAAATTGGAAAAGCTACAGAAAAAGACAAAGTTTTGATTGATATGGATATGTTTATTGAAAATGTTCCAGTTGAAGGAGGACAAGTAAAAGATCACCATGTTTATTTGAATGAAGAACATTATATTCCAGGATTAAAAGATCAATTATTTGGTTTAAGTAAAGATGATACAAAAGATTTTACTTTACGTTTTCCAAAAGATCATTATCAAAAACATTTAGCTGGCAAAGATGTTGATTTTAAAGTTAAAGTAAAAGATGTTTATGAATTAACTCTTCCAGAAATAAATGAAGAATTTGCTAAAAAACTTGGTCAAGAAAGTGTAGAAAAATTAAAAGAACTTCTTAAGGAAAATATGTTGAAAGAAGCTGAAATGAAAGATAAACAAAGAATTGAAGCTGATATTTTGGAACAAATGATTGATAAAAGTGAGTTTGGAGAAATTCCACAAATTTTGATTGATTCAGAAAAGAAAAAAATGTTTTATGAATTAAAACATGATTTGGAACATCATGGAATAGAAATGGAACAATATCTTAAAGATATTAAAAAGACCGAAGAACAAATTTTTAAAGATTTTGATGATCAAGCTAAAAAAAGAATTAAAGCTGCTTTGATTTCTCGCCAAGTTGCGGTAGATAAAGAAATAAAAGTAGAAAAAGAAGATTTGGATAAAGAATTAGCTCTTATTCGTCAAACTTACGCTGGTGATGAAAAAGTAGAAGAAAATCTCAAACGCCCAGATGTTTTGGAAACCATAATTAGTACCATTCAGAATAAAAAAGTTTTAGAATATCTCAAGGCTGAAGTGGTAAAATAAAACGTGAAGTATAAAGTATTAAGTACAAAAACCAATGTTGCGAAACATTGGTTTTTTGATTAATCGAAAACCGCCGGCTTCAGCCGGCGTGTCCTTTTTAAGCGTAGCTCATGGTAAAATAAAATCACCCCCGCTTAGCAG
>Ga0116171_10005771_pt1 | contig 10819 bp, 8 predicted proteins | sample AD_JPNHW2_MetaG_FD_89798 | JGI IMG/M metagenome (GOLD analysis project Ga0116171, IMG submission 89798) | Active sludge microbial communities of municipal wastewater-treating anaerobic digesters from Japan - AD_JPNHW2_MetaG | ecosystem: Engineered > Bioreactor > Anaerobic > Digestate | place...
AAATAACCGCAGATCTCGTCGATCACGATCGCCGGAGCATCGTGCCCCAAGATCTTTTCCGCCCTGGTGGAGATCACAACCGAGATAAAGGAAAAGAGCAAAAGCCCAATCCCATACCAGAGCTGATTGATCCCGCTGAAAAGCGCGTCAGGCAGGAGCAGATAAATCCCAAAGGCGAGCAAACTGCCAAACGTGCCGGGAGCCTTGGGGATAAATCCGACTCCCAGACCACTGGCGAGAAAAGTGTCAAAGCTCAGCTTGGAGTTCTTCATCAAGGAGTGATCTGGACGAAACTCTCATCCATGAGCTGCCCCATCCATACCTGATAGGCATCCATCTGTTTCTGGTTAAAAAGATAATCGTGAACCTGACCCTTGACTTCCTCAAAAGAAAGAACTCTGGCAGGCACTTCTTCGGTTCTTACAAAGAGATACAGCATCCCTTCATTCTCCAGCACGGGAGTCATCTCGCCCACGGGAGTGCTGTTGATCACGCCGGCAAAGAGCTCAGGCATTTCCTTTTCCGTAAACTCGCCGACCATACCATTGTTCTTGGCGACTTCCTCATCCTCCGAATAACGGGCGGCAAGATCGGTAAAACTCGCCTGTTTGGTCTCATAGAGCTCACGGATGTTTTCCATCTGATTCCTGGTCGCGAGGGTGTCTCCGGCAGCTGGCGTCACCATTTTGAGAATATGCCGGGCGTGTACTTCATCGCCTCGTTTTTCCTCAACCTTGATAATATGGTAACCAAACTGGGTTTTGACGATATTGCTTATCTCTCCGGGAGCAAGGGAGAATGCAGCATCCTCAAAAGGTTTGACCATCTGGCCTCTGGTGAAGAAGCCAAGATCACCGCCTTCGGATGCGCTGGGACAATCGCTCACTTCTTTGGCGAGAGCGGCAAAATCCTCTCCGTTCAGCAGTCGCTGCAGGATCGCTTTCATGGCATTTAGCTGTGCCGCGTCAGATTCTTCGCTTGCCTTAACCTCACGCATGACCATGCCGAGCTTCCAGGTCGTGGGTTTGATCGCCATGGTGTCCTTACTCGCTTCATAAAAAGCATGCAATTCGGCATCCTCGATACTGACCTTGGAGGAGACATAGCGTTCGACCAACATATCCTGCAGGGCTTGATCCGTGATCATCCCGATATAGAATTCCAGCAGATCGTTCTGAGTGAGCTTCATTTTGGCGAGTTCCGCGTTAAATACACTCTCGGAAGGATATTTGGTCTTTAGCTGGTTCAGATAACGCTGTGCGTAGTTCTTGATCCTGTCCGCGTCAACCTTGAGATCAAGCTCTTTGGCTTTCTGAACCATCAGCTTCTGCTCTACCATCTGCTGAAGCACTTCGATAGGGCGAATATCTTCCTTTTTCGCTCCTGTGCTCTGGAGTTGAAGGATCTGTTTCTGAAGGTCACTACGCAGGATCACCTCGGTGCCGACCTTGGCGACGATCTTGTCAATGACTTCCGCGCTCAGTGTGCCAAGAATCAGGCACAGGCTGAGCAGGATAAGGGCTCTCTTCATATAACTTCCTAATAATAATAGATTTTATCTGTCTTGGTCTTGAGTTCTTTCAAGAGCTCGAGATAGACTTCTTCTTCTTTTTCAGCTACGATCTTACGCCGGATAAGTTCGCGGTAATCTTCAAAATTAGCCTCACCGTCTCCGACTCTGGTCTCAGTTATGCGAAATACGTACCATTTATCACCTATATTTGTCAGAGAAGGAGTATTCGGCTCCATTCCGGAACAGGCACGCCAGAACAAGGAATCCGTTCCCGCCTTGCTGACGAAGCCCATCATCCCTTTGCTTTCTTTGAGTGGCTCCTGGGAGTACAGGTTCACGGCTTCATCAAAATCAAGCCCGCCTTTGAGCTTGGCAAGCACGTCGGAGGCTGTGTGTTTATCATTGAGCAGGATACGTTGGATCGAATAGTCTGTCAGATTATTCTCGAATTCCGCCCTGTGTATCCTGAAATAGTTGAATAGCTCGTCGTCATTGACCTTGATCTCAGCCAATCGTTTGGAGATGAGTGCGTTTGCTTTGACTTTCTTGACGGCGAATTCCATTCTCATCTTCAAAGCAGGTGTGGAAGTAAGTTTCTGGGCATCCACTTCCTGCGAGATCAGTGTCAGATTGACCCAGTCTTCTATGTATTTCTTCTTCTTCGCCGCGTCCAGGGTCTTCCATTCTTCGTCTGTGAAAAGCGTGCGGAATCCCGCTTCGGTCAGGACTTCGTCGTTGACCTGAGCAAGGATAGGCGATCTGTCCGCCTTGTCTTTCTTGCAGGATACCACCAGGAGTGGTACCAGGATCAACAGGAAAATCAGATAACGTTTCATCTTATGGCAGGAATGGCGGAGTATATTTTACCCGAAGTTTGGGGGCTTTACCCTGAGGCAGGGCGGGATCGGCAAAGTGCCACAGCTCCAGCTCACCAAAATTGGTCATTTCCTGAGTGGACTGGATCATTACCCCGTAATTGGGAATGTCGCCGCTGATATAACCCTGAACCATAGCCGTGACGTTCACGACGACCGAATCAGCGTTGATAAAACCAGTGCTGGAAGGATTGAGTGTCATCAGTTCATAATCTCCTTCCTGCAGGGATATCGCACTGCTGAGGCTGTCACGGGTGACGTTATATGCCTTCAATCCGTAAGGGATCGAGGAACCATAATAGGGATTGGTCTTCTTGTAGAGAACCAACTCAGCTTTATTGATCGTGAGACGTTTGAGGCTCAAACTATCTAGAGGAGCGCCATTCATCCCTCTGAAACTGCTGGGATTGACCGCGAACTTCACGTACAACCTGGAAGGATTGATGTTTCTGATCAGCCAGCGGTTATTCAGTTCACTGCCAAACGGAGCGGTGATCCGGTAACTGTCCGATACCGCAGAAGAGCTGTACTCCTTCAGAGTCGATGTTGCTGAATCAGTGGTCAGCCTGTACTTGAAGGAAAGCTTTGGTCCGCTGCTGCCGCTATCGATGGAATATATCTCAGACCAGCCATTCTCGCTGGAACGCATAGCAATGCAGAATCCCGTGGCTGTGTCGTCGGACCAGCTACTGATCACGTCATTGGGAATGGTTATGCTATAGGTGCTGTCCGCCGAAACATCGGGAACCGTATATTCCGGGATAGCAGGATCAAAGACCACGATAGAATCGTCCACGACGGCATAGGTGCTGTCCGCCGTCCAATGTCCCCTCAGGCGGAAGAGATTTAATTTCAGGGTGCTGCGCGGCTCAGGAGATCTGCGTTTAAACTTCAGCGTAAGTTTCGCCTCGGTCACCGTGGCGAGCAGACTGTCCGCCGGAAGACCGGTAAAACGCATCATGGCTACAGCTTCCCTGTCTCCCATCTTACCGCAGAGCAGCGTTGATTCATAACCGCTGACCTTGGCTGTGTCCGCGAAGGAGAAACCTTCCGTGAACAGACTATCCGTAAACGTCCTCGGTTTGACGTCCGACCAGTTGTTACCGGTCAGATTGTTCTTTCTGGTACAGGCAGAAAAGAGCGTCAATACTGCCAAAAAGGTCAGCAACAGGAGCATCCGGCTTTTCTTCATTGAATACATATTAAATAATCCTATAGAATTTCATTTTCTTAAATAGTAGGAGTAGTAGGCATCGTGGATAAGGGGATAAATGGTCAACCTTTTTTTTAACCACCTGATAAAAAAGGCTCTCATCCATCTCATCTGCATGTGTATAACTTGTGGATAAGTCCGCCTTTATTTCTGACTTATGCACTTGATACACGGTAAATTCAAAATTCCTGCACTTATCCACAGCCGCACACAAATACTTATCCATGAGTGTGGATGAATTGCTCAAAAACAGGCTAAGTGCCATCATCCCCTGATACTATTGATCAGTGAATCGATATGCGCACGAAAACTTATATCGGTGCGAAACTGGTTTTCGATCATCTTCTTGGCGTGAAGGACCGTGGTATGATCCTTGCGCTTGTAATATTCCGCGATCTCTTTCAGGGACAGATGCGGGATCAGAGCGTTGGCAAGATACATGGCGACCTGGCGGGGAAAGCTGATCTGGGGTTTGCGGGTCTTATCCACGATCTGGGGGATGGTTATATTGTAAGCGAGGCAGACTTGTTGAGTGATCATATCCAGAGTGATCTCTTTCCTGACGTCCGAGATCATGTCCGAGAGGATATTGCGCACATCAGCTTCGGTGATATCCTCGGGATTGATCTTATTATATGACGCGTAGGCGAGGATGCGGATAAGCGAACCTTCGAGAGCGCGTACGCTGGAATTGATCTGCTCTCCGATCAGAGTAAAGACTTCATCCTTTAGCACGATATTATCCGGCTCACTCTTCTTGCGCAAAATGGCGACCCTGGTCTCAAACTCAGGATTCTTGACGTCGCAGAGCAAGCCGCTCTCGAACCTGGTGACCAGTCTCTTTTCCAGATCGGGAATATCCTTGGGGGGACGGTCTGAGGTCAGAACGATCTGCTTGCGGGATTCGAATAGAGTATTGAAGGTATGGAAAAACTCCTCCTGAGTTCCTTCCTTGCGGGAGAGGAAGTGAATATCATCCACGAGAAGCAGATCAACTTTACGGAACTTCGCCCGGAATTCTGACATCTTGTTGTGGCGGATCGATTCGATCATCTCATTGGTAAATTCTTCCGAAGTAGTATAATAGATATTGCAATTGCGCCCTTCCTTGAGGACGAAATTCCCCACTGCCTGCATGAGATGCGTCTTCCCCATGCCGCTTTCTCCGTAGATAAACAGGGGGTTAAAGGTGAAGCCGGGAGATTCCGCGACCGAGCGCGCCGCGCTATAGGCAAAGTTATTGCTCTTGCCCACCACAAACTGCTCAAAGCTGTAGCGTTCATTCAGTTTGGTATTCAGGGAGACCTTATTTTCATTGGAAAGCGAATCTCCGGCACCCACTGCTTCATGCCGCGGAGTGCTGTTCACGAAAGTGATCCTGTAGCGTCTGTTATAGAGCGCGAAAGCTATCTCCGAGAGCATCTCCGAGTAGTTTTGATTCATATAATTGGCGGTAAACTGAGTCGTCACCCGGACGGTTAAGGTGTCACTGCTGATGTCCACCAGTTTAGTATCCGAAAACCAGGTTCTGAAACTCTGAGGATTGATATGCCCCTCAAGCTTGTCTAAAATATTCTGCCAAATGTCCTGATCCATCATAATCGTTCCTGTAAAAGCTTATTTATCCACAACTTATACTAAGCCTCGAAAAACCGTTATATGCATTAGCTAAGTCGCTATTAACTATATTCTTAGAGATTCTCTTTCCGGGTGCTCCGCAGGCTCTGTCGAGAACTTATCCACAAGTTATCCACATACAATGTGAGTAAAATCAGATATCTTTATTTCAGAAACATCTAAGTATCCCGGAAGGATGACTTATCCACAACCCGGATAGGAAAATTGGATGCTGTTATTTTGTCAAGACCGGAAAATCATACTTTTCAAAGGATTAGCATGTGATGAAAGTCAATAAACGTAATTCTGCCATAGGAGTTATGGCTTAATAGTCCTATATTGAAAAAAGCGGACACGCGCACATAAGAAAATATGGGGTATAAATTTACTGATTGTGCAATTTCATCCTCTGTCCGCGAAATTCCGTAGGGGCGAAATCCTGTCGCCTCTATCTCTGAAATCCTCATCTTCGCAATTTTCTCTTGACCTATTTCAGGAGAGGAATAATCTTGCCGCAAAACACTAAGGAGTCAGATCATGGCAGTCAAGATCGATAAAGAAACCTGTATCGGCTGCGAAGCCTGCGTGGGTGTTTGCCCCGTCAGCGCTCTCAGCATGGAAGACGGCAAAGCCAAATGCGACGAAGCAACCTGCATAGATTGCGGAGCCTGCATCGGCACTTGCCCCGTGCAAGCTATATCCGAATAATACCGGTTTAATACGGTACAATTCAATTTGAAAGAGTCGGCAGGTTTGCCGGCTTTTTTTATTTTAGAACTGGAGGTTCGTCATGAAACGCTTTTATTTGTCGGCACTGCTTAGTATCTTCTGCGCGGCAATTCTCTTCTGCACCGATGTGAGCGGCAGTCAATCCGGCTCCTGGACTCTGGCTAACAGCCCTTACAATGTGATCGGAGAGGTCACGGTTCCCGTTGGTTCGACCCTGATTATCCAGCCGGGGGTGACCATTCAGGCAATGGGTAACTACCGCATCAACGTCCTGGGGGTTCTGAGCGCCGTTGGCACATCCCAGGACAGCATCCGCTTCGTCTCGGGCATGGCGGACGTCAATGCCCTCTGGACCGGGATCAGGCTGGAAAACTCCACCCAAGCCAGTACCATTCAGTATTCTTATATCGAAAAAGCCACCTATGGGGTCAATTCCATCAATACTCCGATGACGATCTCGCATTGCCGCTTTTTCAAGAACGAAAAAGGTATGCAGCTTTATGCGATCGGTGAGGCAAATCCTGCCGCCATGGTGGTGACTGAAAACCTGATCGAATACAGCACCCAGAACGGGATACTGGTCACCCAAAATACAAACAGCACGATCACTTACAATGAGATACGCTACAATGGCACGGGTACCCAATACCGGGGCGCGATCCAGCTGGCGAATCAATCCGCCGGGGGTTCCTGCAGCCCGGAGATCGCCCACAACAATATTCATGACAATTTCAAGCAGGGGATCACCGCCTGGGATATTATGAGCGTGAACGCCATCCAGCCCATGATCCATGATAATATCATCGAAAGCAACCTCACTGGCATCTATCTGCTCAATTCCTCCGGTTATGTGCATAACAACACGATCATCAACAACTTCATCCCCGGGGATATGAACAGCGGAGCCGGGGTCATGGTCTCCGGAGCCACCTCTGTTCCCTACTTCGAGGATAATATCGTCACAGGGAACTACACCGGATTCTACATTACCAACAATGCCCTGCCCTGCCTGGGAAACATGGCGATCAATCATGCCTGGGCACAGGGAGGCAACACCATCTCCAATAACATCGACGCTGAAAATGTCCTCCACAGCGTCTATTGTTATCAATATTCCGCCGCCGGAAATGTCATCTATGCCGAGAACAACTTCTGGGATGCGGATGATGCTGCCGGGATAGCTGTCGGGATCAACGATCACAATGATTCCGCGGCTCTGCCGACCGTGGATTTCGATCCCTGGCAGATCCATACCATTCCCTCTCTGGTTAATGGCAGCTATAGCTACAATGGCAGCAACACGATCACCGATCCCAGGTTGCAGCTTGTCTCCGTCGAGACCGGCGAAGTGCTCTTTGAAACTCCGGTTCTGTCTCAGAACTTTGCCTATTCCGTCAATATCACCGGTCAGTTCTATGCCGTGATGTTGGCAACCGCGTCAGGCTCAGGACGCACCCTCTACGGTATTTCCGGGGGCATGACCAGTCCCGCGGTATTTAGCCCCGGTGACCTGATCGAGGTCTGGGTAGGCAATATAGAGATCACGGACATGGAACCTTTCCATTATCAGCACATTCTGACGCCCATCACTGAAGAGGGACAGACGGTTTATCCTGTGTATGGCGGTTTCTTCGTCTACACTTGGCATCAGGTGAACTGGCTCTATCGCGAAGGTGATTACCTCAAGATGATGAAATACACTGTCAAACTCGCCAACGGAAGTCAGACCTGGACGATTCCCGCAAATCAACGTGTCTGGGACAAGATCGACAACGTCGTGGACGGAGATGTCTGGAACAAGGTGAGTGTGGTTGATACCCTGGGAACCATAGTCACCAGTGTTATCACTGCCACCGCGATCACCGATTCAGGATCAGAACCTGCCGGTTTCCTCCTGAGAGAGACGCTGAACAGCCAGCCTGTCAGCCAGAGGGTCATTACCGGAAACGACTTCCTGATCTGTTCTTACAATGGCAATTATCTCAGCAGCATCTGGCAAAGATTTGATTATCTGATCGAACAGGACGGGACCCAGTTCCCTCTCGTGGACGGTAATATCTGGATATACATGTCGCAGGAACTGAGCGATAATCCTACTCTACTGTACTACAATCCATTGACGATCACAACTCATGCCAGCCAGGTACATCTTTTCTGGCAACCGCCCAGGCAGGGAATTAACTGGCAAACCTACCGGATCTACCGTAATGGCTCTATCCATGCGGAATACCCCTTTAACGCACTCAGTGATTGTTATTGGGTCGAGGAGATCCCCGCCAGCGGACTTGCCTATACCTACTACATCACCCTCTGGAATGGCAGCGTGGAATCCCAGCCTACAAACAGCATCACTATTGTCACCACCGGTGTGGATGAGGAAGTTCCTGCTCCCCGCAGTCTGAGCGTCTATCCCAATCCTTTCTCCGCTTCGGGTGCCCTGCGGATCGAGCTGACCAATCCCAAAGAATCGGCCACGACTCTGGAGATCTATAACCTCCGGGGTCAACGTATCCTGAAGGAAAATCTCGGTTTGGCTAAAGACATTCACTATCAGTGGAATGGAAGAGACTTTTCCGGCAATGGCTGTGGCACGGGGATATACTTTATCAGGTTGTCACAGACCGGCGAACCAGTCCTGCAGAAGAAAGTGATCCTGGCGCCCTAGGGGGCAGATGAACGAATTAACAGATTAGCAGATTAGTAATGAGGGGGCTCAGCCCCCTCATTGGTTAATGGGTTAATAAGTTAATTGGTCAGTGCGCCACACCCCTTCATCCGTTAATCTGTTAATCTGTTAATCCGTTAATCTGTTAATCCGTCAATATACGTACAGCTTGACCTCTTCCGTCTTACCCTTGAGCGTCACGCTGTGATGGAAGGTGAAGCCTTCGTGCAGATCATGGTCCAGTCTTGCCAGCGTGGCTTCTGAGATCATCAGGCGGTTTGGCAGAGAGCTTTTCTCGATCCTGGCGGCGATATTGACCGTGTCGCCGATCACAGTGAGGTCTTTGCGTTCCATGGTACCAACGTCTCCCTGCAGGAGTAAACCTGAATTGATCCCGATGCGCACGGCAATTTCCTGTTCCCCGTTTTCTCTGCGCAGGCGGTTGATCTCAGGGATCGCAGTTTCCAGGATCCCTATCGCGCTGCGCACGGCGTCGTTGGCATCGCTGAAGACAGCCATGATGGCGTCTCCGATGTACTTATCAATATCTCCGTAGTTCTCAGTGATGATCACCTCGCAACTGCCAAAGAGGTCATTAAGTGTCTCAACCACAGCTTCCGGGCTATTCGATTCCGAGAAGGTGGTAAAGCTGACCATGTCCAGATACAGCACGCTCAGGTCTAGGATCCTGGTTCTGCTCTGTTCACTTTTACTCTTGAGCTGTTCCTGGATCTCAGTGTAGGTGGTTCCGGAGACGTACTTGCGGATCAGGTTCCGGAATTTCTCCTGCAAGATCCGGTATTCTTCCTGATGCGTGATATCGCGAAAGATCTCGATCGCGCCGAGGAGTTTGCCGTTCTCGTCATGAAGCGGGGAGACATGCGTCTCGACCGGGAACCGCTTGCCGGACTTGTGTTTGGGATAGACTTTGGCGGAAACGTTAGTATTGGTCTGCATGGCTCGCAGGAGGGGACAGGCGCTTCGGCAGAGGAGGATCCCGTTCTCGTCGATATGATTAAGGATGTTGTCGCCGCAGCATTTGCCCAGAACTTCGGCTTCGGAATAGCCTGTAAGTTCTTCCGCGGCTTTATTCCAATAGAGGATCTTACGTTCCGGCGTGACGATGTACACGCCATCATACAGCCCCTGCAACAGAGTGGCTACATGCGAATTCTTGTCTTTGATCGAGTCGATCAGTATCATTAATCCTTCTTCTGCTCCAGGAGCCTCAATAGTGTGTTTTTGAAGGCGTTCACGTGTTTGGACCGGATACTGTGCATCATTGCCGCCGGTGGATGAACGATCGGCACTCCCGCCTGATTGATGCCACCTATCTCGATCAGGAACGCTTGACAGTTTTGCTTGAAAAAGAAGTAGTTACGGGCATTCCCCATCCGGGAATTACCCTGAGACCGAACCTCATACGTGCCCTTTTGATAATCTTTTTTAACCTGCGAAGCGTAGTACTCGGCAGTCTCGGTCAGATGCTTAAAATCTTCCAGTTTGTGTTTTTCCAAGCCCTGATTGCTCGGCAGATAGAGCTTTTCATTATAGGCGCCGGAGGCAGAACTGTGATAGAATACCGCCAGCTCGAATTTCTCCTCTCCGGCGAGTTTCATGATGGCTTGAACTTCCGCTTCGCTACCAGGAGCTGGTCCTTTGTAATAGGGATCGGTGACCGCGGTCAACTGGTCAAGCTCCCAGAAGAGAGGGTAATTCCGGTTCAAATCCACCCCATCTTCACGCAGATCCAGCACGCCATTACCATTGGTGTCGCGGTTATTGCGCCGTTTCCACTGATACTGCCCGCCGGAAACCACCCTCCAGCCTTCGGGATTGATGGTCGGAACGATCCAGATCTGGAAGTTTTTGAGGATCTCCAGAGTCGCTTTGTCCTTGCCGGTTAAGAAGTTCTCTGCCAGAGCGAGTGCGACTTCGATCCCCAGAACTTCATCTCCGTGATGCTGGCCGATGACCAGAGCTTTGCGCGTGAGACCGGGACCGCCGATCTGCAGGGCATAGAGAGGAAGCTGCTCTGCTCCGCTGAAGCCGATAAGATGCAGGCGGCAATCGTCAGGATGTGCCTTCATCAATGCCGTAAGGCGAAGTCCCAGGTCTTCATAGCGTAGATACGAAGCATCGAGGGGATAGTGATTCCCTTTGTTCCCGGCGCATGAACCCAGCAGGATGAGTGCCGCTAAAATGAC
>Ga0116171_10005772_pt1 | contig 10818 bp, 9 predicted proteins | sample AD_JPNHW2_MetaG_FD_89798 | JGI IMG/M metagenome (GOLD analysis project Ga0116171, IMG submission 89798) | Active sludge microbial communities of municipal wastewater-treating anaerobic digesters from Japan - AD_JPNHW2_MetaG | ecosystem: Engineered > Bioreactor > Anaerobic > Digestate | place...
ATCTACAATTTGTACAAATCCAGCCGGAGCAAGACCAAACGAATAAGGTCGATTAACGGCATTATCATATCCTGCGTTGTGCCGCCGATGCTCAATATTCTGGAACTGCTGAGCATCAAATATTTCAACATTAAACCAATGATTATCGGTCCCGGGATCAAAACAGGGATGCCGATATTTTATGACAATCCCAAGGAAGTGGGCGCCGACAGAATCGTCAACGCCGTCGCCGCCTATCATAAATATAAAAGGGAATCGATTATTGTTGATTTCGGAACGGCAACGACCTTTGATTATATATCGAAAAAAGGCGAATACATGGGAGGCTGCATTGCTCCGGGAATTGTAATTTCGAGTGAAGCTCTTTTCCAGCGGGCGGCAAAACTGCCGCGCGTTGAATTCAGCAGGCCGAAGACGATCATTACCAAGGATACGATATCCGCAATGCAGGCGGGTATAATGTTCGGTTATGCGGGACTTGTGGACGGCATTGTAGAACGCATAAAGGCGGAAGTGAAAACCGATCCCCTGGTCATCGCCACCGGGGGATTGGCCAAGGTTGTCGCCGAAGAGACAAAAACCATCGATAAAATTGAGGAAATGCTAACGCTGGACGGCTTGCTCATCATCTATAAAATGAACACTAAATAATGTTAAGTGTAGGATTGACAGGCGGGATAGCCTGCGGGAAATCAACTGTTGCGGAAATGTTTGTTCGTTTGGGAGCTTATCTGATCGACCTGGATAAGCTGGCACACGAAGTCCAGGAGCCTGGAGCGCCGGCCTGGCAAAAAATTATCGACTATTTCGGGAATGATGTTGTCGGGGATAATCAAAAGATCGACCGGAATAAAGTCGCCGCCATTGTGTTCAATCAGCCGGAGAAGCTCCAGGCGTTAAACGACATTGTCCATCCGAGCGTCTATGAGGAATGGCAGGCTCGGCTGAAATCGATAATAACCCGTGATCCCCGGGCCATTATTTTGTCCGATATTCCGCTGTTGTTTGAAGCGCGGATGCAATCCTTATTTGACCTGACAATTGTGGTGATGATACCGCCCGAAGAGCAGATTGTCCGGCTTATGGCCCGCAACGGTATGACCGAGGAAGAAGCCCGGAAAAGGATAAAAAATCAGATGCCAATCGGCGACAAGGCCGGTTTGGCGGATGTTGTGATCAATAACCAGTCGTCAATTGCCGATACCCGGAAAAGAGTTCAGGAGGTCTGGAGCGAATTGATCAGGCGAGAAAAAGAAAAAACCGAAGGATCGCGGTAAAAATAAATTATTGACGGAGACGAAAAAAATGATTGGAAAAAATGTTGTTACTGATTTTAGCGCCGAGGCGGTGGAACCCGTTATCGATTCAACCTGCTACGTGCATCCCCTGGCGGCGGTTATCGGCAATGTCATTCTGGGGAAAAATATCATGGTATCACCCTGTGCTTCCGTACGCGGAGATGAAGGGCAGCCCCTCTTTGTCGGCGATGATTCCAATGTTCAGGACGGCGTTATTATCCACGCCCTGGAAACACAACTGAACGGTAAAGTGATAGAAAAGAATTTAATGGAAGTAGACGGGAAAAAATATGCCGTCTACGTCGGCAGCCGTGTGTCTCTGGCGCATCAGGTGCAGATTCATGGGCCGGCGGTTGTGCTGGATAATACTTTTGTGGGAATGAAATCACTGATCTTCAAGTCTTTTGTCGGAAAAAATTGCGTTCTGGAGCCGGCTTCGGTTTTAATGGGTGTTAAAGTCGCCGACGGACGCTATGTTCCCGCCGGATCAGTCATCAAAACCCAGGCCGACGCCGACAATCTGCCCGTTATTACCGATGATTATCCGATGAAAGACATGAATGCAGGCGTCATCCATGTCAATGTCAATCTGGCGCGCGGTTATCTTGCCGCAGAAAAGAAGTAGCCGGTGCGGGAGTTTGACCGGAAAATGATTTGCTGTATATGGGAAACACGACAGTAGCCAATGAAATTGTTGTAGCGGTGAAAAAAAAGCAGAATCGCTGTCTTTCCTGCGGAACTGTGGAAAATATGAAAAACCGCAAATACTGTTCCGTCCGCTGCCGTCAGAACTTGCGCCAGAAGCTGAATATCCGCTGCGGTTTGCTGCAGGTTCTGAATGCCCGCTACGCGACTTTTTATTTTTCCGATACAGCGATAGTCATGGATGTTCTTCCCCGCGGGCAGAGGGAAATATTCCGCTATACGCAAATGCGAACTTCCGGCCTCAATCCGGCTGAAGAATTCAGTAAAATGACGAATATGCTGGGAGAGGTCTGGTGGCAGGAAGAAAGACGGACGCGTAAAAAATATCTGGCTTCGCGTGAGGTTCTGGCAATGGCGACCAGACATGCGGTCCCGCTCCTGTCGGTTAAGCCTTCAGTGCTTAAGATTCCCACCGTTAAAACAGAATCACTCCATTGCCTGCAGATTGCTAAGGCTGATTTGTATTCCGTCGATTTACGCAGAATTATTAAGAATGCATACCGCTCTCAGGCAAAGATTCATCACCCCGACAGCGGCGGTCATGCCGTTAGTTTTCGCAAGCTGCACGACGCCTACAAGGAACTGCTCAAATGGGCGGACAGCCCGTCTTTTACTTCCCGCCGCGGTTTTCCCGATAAATGGTTCTATGACGGGGAAAATAAAAAATGGGTGCAGCCGATGTCGTTTCGCAAGTAATTCCAGCCGGCATTCGAAGCCTTAGCCTGTTGAAAATAAAAGCGCCCCGGTAATTTACCGGGGCGCTTTAGTTGGATATTAAGTCTTTAAAAGTGTTACGTCCTGCAGCTGTCAGGCAGATTTATGCTCTGGTGCTTTGAGTGTGAAAAATACAAGAACACCAGCCGCGACAAAAACAGCGCCGACAGTAAATGATATCGCGTAAGTTCCGAATATATCGAACATTCTGCCGGCAAGCAAATTCGATATAAACCCTGCCAGGCCCCAAGAGGTAAACAGCAATCCGTAATTGGAGCCCTGATGCGTTGCACCAAAATACTGTGCACAGGTGGCCGGGAACAGCGTGAACATGGCACCATAGTTCCAGCCGATGATAATTGCAACTACACAGAACAGGATAAATACTTTAGCTGCCGGGAAGAGGAACATCATGGCAGCTACCTGAAGAATAAATGTTACCAGGAAGCATATCTTCGTTCCGGTCTTGTCGGCTACAGCGCCGATCAAGATTCTAACGATGGCGTTGGAAGCATTGAAAAAGCTTAACGCGAGAGCGGCCTTCATGGCTATGGCTTTAGCTTCGGGTGTGCCTTTAAGAGCGCTGGCGGCAACTCCCATGGAGTCAGCCAATTCTTTGGTCATGACGTTGATACCGTGGGCAGCCATAACGCCGATAACCATCAGACCGGCAAAGGAGCCGGCAAAGTAACAGAAGTAAAGCTTCCAAAAGGCCCCGGTTCTGATTGTTTCACTAAAGGTGAAATCACGGCTTGTTTTGGGCGCTCCTGCAGCTGGCGCCGGTGGGTTCCAACCGGCAGGTTTGAATCCGGCCGGGGGATTTTTCAAGCAAAAACCGGCGGCGATAGCCATAAAAAACATCGCTATGCCTACATACTTGAATACAGGAAGCGCACTTCCATTGCCGATAGCCGGGTTGTTAATCAATGATGTTGCCAATGGACCCATGATAAACGAACCTAAACCCAGGCCAATAACCGCCATACCGGTGGCCAGCGCTTTCCTGTCAGGCCACCATTTAGGTGCCGTGGCAATGGGGGGCAAATAAACCAGACCACCGCCGAAGCCGGCGATGAGTCCATAGTAAATGTACAGCTGCATTGTGGACGTAATTGTTGAAACGAGGAAAAAGCCTATTCCCAGGATGGCGCCTCCGACAACCACGACCGGCCTGGGGCCAAATTTGTCGTTTAGCTTTCCGGCTACGAAGGTTGTCGAACCAAATACAAGAACAACAATTGCATAGGCTATCCCTACCTCGGTAGCTGACCAGCCGAATTGTTCTCGAAGTGGTTTAATAAACACGCTAAAGGCATAAAGTAGCAAACCGCAAGTCGTACTTCCAAGCAAACCCCCTAAAAGAGGAATCCACCGTGGCATTGTTTTTTCTTCCGCCATTCTTTTAACCCTCCCTAAGTTATTAGAATAAAATAATAAACAGTGTCAGATATCAAATAGTAATGAGTTCCGATCTTCGGTCATTGCGTACGATCCCATTTTGTGTTTTATCGTATCGTTTTGCAACGGATCCTATTGCCTGCCGAGCATAAATATCTAATAAAGTCTATTCACCCTCCTTTCTTTAAAAAATTTAATTTTTTAATAAAAAACAATCATATAAAATAATTAAGAAAAACGGTGCCCTGAAAAATAGAACTCCTCCTCGTGGATATCAATCGACCTGTATAAGTTTTGTCGATTTTAACTCGGAAGAGATACTAACCCATGTCTGTATTTGATAAGAAATTGCTTATAAGTGGAGGAAATAAAATAATTTATTTTGTATGTCAATTAAAAACTATCCTCCTTCTTATCATATTAATTGTTAATAATTGTACCATAGCATATCATATTCCGAATATAAATTTATTTTTTATGTTTTCGATGATTGAATGTCAATTGTGGAATTGACCATAATGATTATTGTATTATGAAGTAAAATATTCTTGCATACAGTTCAAGGGGGGAAAATAATGATGAACAAATACCGTAAAATATTGTTTTGCATTCTTACCTGCGCCGTATTGGCTTCCTGCGTTGCCGTTAAGTCATCTCCGGCCAAGAAATGGGGGAAAATTGTACCCGATACGGAAGCGACGGCAGCTTTTGAGACGTATCAGGTAAACGCTGATTTTAACTATTATATCAGCGGGTCGGATGTTTATCCCAATGCGCTACTGGGCCTGAATAAAGCCTATACGCTGGAGTCCACTTTATGGAAAAAAGTAGACCTTTCACCCGCCAAGCTTCGGGAAATGGTTACAGACATGAAATCCAAAGCAAGGGATATCGGTCAGAACCAGTTTGGCTTTGCTGTTCTGGATAATCAGGGGAGGAAAATAGGGGCGTGGTACTCGCTGCTTACCGCCACGGCGCCGGTGCGGATGAAAGATGACAATACAGTTATCATCTATACGCCCGATCAGGATACGTATGAAAAATACGAACAGAATTTCCCTCTGCGCAATATGTATCTGCGGTAATTGCACATAAATAGTCGGGAGCCGATACATGAATGAAAATAAGGAATTATTGCCGGTCATGCTTTGCCGGTCAAAGTTCACAGCTGCAATTGTCCTTAACCGGCCGGATGTTTTGAACAGCCTGAATCTGGAAATGGTCCGTCATATCACTGCCTTTCTGCGAGAAGCACTGGCCGATCAACAGTGTCAATTCATCCTGTTTTACGGCAGCGGCGGCAAGGGGTTTTGTGCCGGCGGCGATATGAAAAAGATAGCGCAGAAAGTAAAAGAGCAAGCCTGTGATCAGGCGCGATCTTTTTTTGCAGAGGAATATGCAATGGATTTAATGATCCAGAACTGCGCCAAACCCGTTATTGTAATTGCCGATGGAATTACGATGGGCGGCGGATTAGGTATTACAGCCGGAGCTGATATCGCGATTGCCACCGAACGAACCCGTATGGCCATGCCCGAAGCAAGGATCGGATTTTTCCCGGACGTTGGGGCGACCGGCTGGATGTTCAGCAAATGTCCGCCCGGCTATCCCGAATACCTTGGCCTGACAGGTTATGATATGCAGGGCATGGAGTGTGTGCGTCTCGGCCTGGCGACACATTTTACAAATTCGGCAAATATTCCCTCAATAATCAAAGCCCTGGAGGAATACGAACCGGTGGCAGTCCGGGATAAAGATTCGCTGCTGACGGAGCTCCGGAATCGCTTATCGCCTTTCTTCGACTTTAATCTTCCGCAAAACCAGGATATGGATTTGTGGGTTGCAGAATATTTTGCCGGAAAATCAGATTTGGAGGAAATATTAAATTCGTTATCCTATTGCTCTTTAGAGACGAGACTTTGTGATGAAGTATTCACCAGCATTAAAGAGCGATCGCCCACGGCGCTGGTCTTAACTTTAAAGTTGCTGCGTCATAATGAAGGCCGGCCGCTGCCTGAAGTATTTGCCGCCGAACTGAAAGCGGCGGAATACATCATCCGGCATCCCGACTTTTTAGAGGGTGTCCGGGCGAGGCTGGAGGATAAAGACAATCTGCCTCGCTGGAATCCGGATAAAATCAGGAAGGTTGACCTGACGAACTTTGTACTTTAGCGGCGGCAGCGCTGCCAATGAGCTTGAAAACCAGGACCGCGGGAAGAAATAGACGGCCAACCGGCGGCTCAGTGTTCCACTTTGCGGTTGCGGAAAAAATTAGCTAAGAATTCCGATTCCTTCGGCGATAGATCAAATTTGAAAATGGCCTTCTCCACCAACTGCCCGACCGCTTGATTTTCGTTTTCTTCCAGGTTTATCGATATCCATTTAATCGCTCTGCGGATATTTTCCCCTTCCGGCATTACTGTGGGCATATTTTCCCTCCTGATAACAAGAATACGGCAGTGTTGAATAATTCCAATTCTAAATCAAGCGCTATCCTTGTTGGCAGCGTCGTCGGCTTCCTCAACGTATGTATAATACGCCTCGTTGCCTCCTCCTCGCCGCCTCGATATCATCATTGATTGAGAAATGGAATAAATCGTATTTTACCGTTCATTCGCCTTGTTTTTGTAACCGTTAATGGTGAAATAATCAATGCTTTAAACGTCCACAGCATTGTTATTTCAAGAACAATGTAGTAAACGGACAGAACAAGGGGTTGCAACCCCTTGTTCTACGCATGAGCTGCTCCGAAGATAAAACAAAGGAATTCACGTCATTGATAAAGGAATAACTATGCCCGCACCTCCAGTCATTCTTGATCTGATCGCACGTTTTGAACGCAACATTGACGCCTACAAATCCGGTTCCTACAACGAAACGCAGGTCCGGCGCGAGTTCATCGACCCTTTCTTCGAGGCGATGGGCTGGGATATCAATAACACCCAGGGCAATGCCGAAGCTTACAAAGATGTGATTCATGAGGATGCGGTGAAAGTCGGCGGCATCTCCAAAGCACCGGACTATTCCTTCCGCATCGGCGGACAGCGCAAGTTTTTCGTTGAAGCAAAAAAACCGTCCATCAACATCAAAGACACTCCGACTCCCGCCTACCAGGTGCGCCGTTACGCCTGGTCGGCCAAACTGCCCCTTTCCATCGTCACCGATTTTGAAGAATTTGCCGTTTATGACTGCCGCATCAAGCCGGATCAGAATGACAATGCCGCAAAAGCGCGCATCAAATACTATACCTGGCGGCAGTATGCCGAAAAATTCGACGAAATTGCGGGCATTTTCGGGAAGGACGCCATCCTCAAAGGTTCTTTTGACAAATATGCCGAATCCAGCAGGGCCAAACGGGGCACCGCCGAGGTGGACAGCGCCTTTCTTCAGGAAATTGAAAGCTGGCGTGACATGCTGGCGAGAAACATTGCTCTGCGCAACACCTTAAGCGTGCGCGAGCTGAACGACAGCGTCCAGCGCACCATCGACCGCATCATCTTTTTGCGCATTGCCGAAGACCGGGGCATCGAAGACTACGGAAGCCTGCGCGGATTGAGCAACGGCCAAAATACATACGCCCGCCTGCAGGAACTCTTTTACCGGGCTGACGACCGTTACAACTCCGGCCTGTTTCATTTTCGCCACGAAAGAGATGAAGACGAACCGCCGGATAACCTGACCATGTCGCTGAAGATTGACGACAGACCTCTCAAAGATATTCTGAAGCGTCTCTATTACCCCGAATCTCCTTATGAATTTTCAGTTCTGCCCGCCGATATCCTTGGGCAGGTGTATGAGCAATTTTTAGGCAAGGTCATTCGCCTGACCGGCGATCACCGCGCCGTGGTGGAAGACAAGCCGGAAGTCAAAAAAGCGGGAGGAGTCTTCTATACCCCCACTTATATTGTGGATTATATTGTTAAAAACACCGTGGGCAGACTCCTGGAGGGGAAAACACCGAAGAAAGCGGAAAGCTTGCGGATTCTCGATCCGGCCTGCGGCTCGGGATCGTTTCTGATCGGCGCCTACCAATATCTGCTCTACTGGCATTTAAAATGGTATACGGAAAACAACCCGGATAAACACGCCAAGGCCAAAAAGCCGACATTGTACAAAGGGGCTGGCGATGCGTGGCATCTGACTACCGCCGAGCGCAAACGGATACTGCTGAACAACATTTACGGTGTGGACATCGACAGTCAGGCCGTGGAGGTGACCAAGCTTTCTCTTCTGCTCAAAGTTCTGGAAGGCGAAACCGGCGAGTCACTGAATCAGCAGCGCAAACTATTTCATGAACGGGCGCTGCCGAATCTGGGCGGCAATATCAAATGCGGCAATTCGCTCATCGGCCCGGATTTTTACGACGGCAGGCAAATGAGCATGTTGAACGATGAAGAGATGCACCGGGTCAACGTGTTTGACTGGCAAGCCGAGTTTCCGGAGATATTCCAGGCGGGTGGATTTGACGCGGTAATCGGCAACCCGCCGTATGTACGGCAGGAAATGCTGGGCAACTTTAAAGAATATTTTCAAACTCACTATGAAGTTTTTAATGGTACGGCGGACCTCTATGTATATTTCATCGAACGCAGCCTGTCGCTGCTCCGGGAATATGGTATTTTTTCTTTTATTGTTGCTAATAAATGGATGCGGGCAAATTACGGCACGGCCTTAAGGAAGTGGCTGAAATTCCATGATATTGAGGAAATTGTCGATTTTGGTGACTTGCCTGTGTTTCAAAAAGCAACCACTTATCCCTGCATTATTCGTATGGTGAAAAACAAACCGGAAAAGTCAGTTAACGTAACTGTTGTAAAAACACTCGATTTTCACGATCTGCAAGAGTATGTGGCAGAGAAACAGTACGCCGTAGAGCAAATGAAGCTTGATGATGGCGGCTGGTCGCTCTGTGATGGCCGTGCTCAAGAACTTTTTGGCAAAATCAAGAAAGCGGGTATTTCTCTTGCCGAATATATAAATGGAGAAATCTATTACGGCGTAAAAACTGGCCTTAATGAGGCTTTTGTGATCGATGCGGAAACACGATTGCGGCTTATCGCGGAAGACAAAAAGAGCGAAAAGATTATCAAACCTTTTCTTAAGGGCCGTGATATCAAGCGTTATCAGCAGCCATCTGATAGTAAGTATCTTATATTGATTCCGAAAGGTTGGACACAAAGTATCTCAAACGGTGTATCAGACGCTTGGGGCTGGTTTAAAAAACAATATCCGGCCATATCAAATTATCTTCTCCCGTTTGCAGACAAAGCTAAGAACAGGTACGATAAAGGCGAATACTGGTGGGAACTACGAACCTGTGATTATTACTCAGCCTTTGAAAAACCAAAGATTATAATCCCTGCTATTGTCCAGAAGGCATCGTATGCCTTTGACGATACAGGCTTTTACTCCAATGATAAAACGTCCATTATTCCCCAAAATGATCTTTTTCTACTCGGTGTCCTTAATTCGCGCCTGGCTGATTTCTTTATCCATTCTATTTCTTCAACAAAGCAGGGAGGATATTTTGAATACAAGCCAATGTATGTACAGCAAATCCCAATAAAATCAGATAATAACAATAATAAGCGTAGCCAGATCGAAAATCTGGTGCGGCAAATGCTCACCCTGAACAAGCAATTGCCGGAGGCAAAAACGAGTCATGAGCACACCCTCATCCAGCGGCAGATTGACGCTACCGACCGGCAGATTGACAAACTTGTTTATGAGTTGTATGGACTGACACCGGAAGAAATCGCCATCGTGGAAGGGGCGTGAAAGGAGAACAAGGGGTTGCAACCCCTTGTTCCGGGTAGAACGTAAGCTATGAGTCTCTTGTTCAATATATGAAACACTCTGAGAAGAGAACATAATGAGGATGGACAGAAAGACATATTACCCTGCGGGCGTCTATCATGTAACATGGGTGACGCACAATTCCCGATTATCGCAGCGGATGATCGACCATAATGTCCCAAAAAAACAAGGCGTTCAGTTGAATGAGAAAGCTGAAACAAAAATTACAGAGATAATCATTAGCATAATTTGTGAAAAAAACTTTAAAGTATATGCCTATAACATCTGCCGGGATCATGTGCACATGGTTATCGAATGCAAAGAGAATGAAATTAGCAATGTTGTAAGGCAGATAAAAGGAAAATCGTCGCAGCTCTATAAAGCATATCTCGGCAAGCAGGCGCAAGATTCATTTCACCTCTGGGCGCAGAAGTTCAACAAGTGGTTTGTGCAGTCCGATGACCAGTTACGTAGCGCTGTAACATATATTGTACATAACAGGGAAAAGCACGGCCTACCGGAGAACAAGGGGCTCCAGCCCCTTGTTCTGTCGCTGCTGTCTATGTATCCAAATGATGAAGCCGCCTTTGATCAGAAGTGAATGTGAGGTGCATTGGGGTAAAACATAGAAATGCAGAACAAGGGGTTGCAACCCCTTGTTCTACCCGTATCTATGCGCACAGACGTGCCGCGGGCACATCGACAAAAAATATTCTTTGGGAGAAACAGTAAAATGCCTTTTTATTTGCAGATAATACTTTTGACGGTCGCTTTTATCGTCTTTGTTTTGCTTGCCCTGTATGCAGGCGGCTTGGGTGTGCGGAAGGTTTGTTTCAGGATTATTGCGGAAATGGAAGAAGCACGCGCTTTTAAAGCAAGCAAAGCGCTTAGAATTCAGGACGAGCGA
>Ga0116171_10005776_pt1 | contig 10811 bp, 4 predicted proteins | sample AD_JPNHW2_MetaG_FD_89798 | JGI IMG/M metagenome (GOLD analysis project Ga0116171, IMG submission 89798) | Active sludge microbial communities of municipal wastewater-treating anaerobic digesters from Japan - AD_JPNHW2_MetaG | ecosystem: Engineered > Bioreactor > Anaerobic > Digestate | place...
ACAACATCTTCACATAAAAGCGTTTTATGGCACCAGCCCAAATGCAGTGTATTGTCAGATATGGATCGCAATAAGTACCTATCTTTTGGTGGCCATTGCGAAGAAAAAACTGAACCTGGCAATAACTCTTTACACATTCGCTCAAACTTTGGGTCTTACTCTGTTTGAGAAGACCCCTGTCAAAGAACTATTCGAAGACAATATAAACTCTAATAACATGTCCGATGAAAACCAGCTTTCACTCTGGAATTTCTAAACCGGACAGCAGTGATCTGACTTGTATATTGAAAATGCAGATTATGTAAAAATACAGAATATCACATTGGGATATGATTTCGCACCATTATTGCCTGCCCTCAAATTCTCACAAATCCAACTGTACATGTCGGCACAGAATTATTTCACCATAACCGGATATTCAGGCCTGGATCCTGAAGTAGGTTACGGACAAGCAAGCTGGGCCTCAGGGATAGATATTGGATATTATCCGAGTGCCAAGACTTTTATAGTCGGTCTTAATGTTGAATTTTAATTTATGCAAGGTATGAAAAAGATAATATTATCAATTGTAATTGGTCTGTTATTCCTGGGTTGTGAGAATTTTATGGATACCAAAAATTTCACCAAACAGGATGATAACAGTTTCCCCCTGACCGTCGGGGAAGCAAACCAACTTATTGTGGGTGTCTATAATACGCTCAACGAAGAAATAAGTGATTATGGCAAGGCAGCTTTTCTCTTTAACGAATTGGCTTCCGACGAACGTTTTGGCGGTGGTGGAACCGATAATTTTAACTGGCAAGCCATCAGTAAATTATTGAATTTTGGACCGGATTTAACCCTTGGCTATTGGCAGAACCGTTACCAGGGCATTTTCCGTGCAAATGTGGCGCTTGAGAAATTTGAAAATATTCCGTGGGCAAATGACAAACAGAAAAATACAGCCTATGGTGAAGTTCATTTCTTCCGCGGATATTTTTATTTCACACTGGTCCAGTTTTTCGAAAACGTGCCGCTGATCACCGAATCTCTCTCTGGCAATACTCCCCAGGCTTCTGTGGATGATGTGTATGCCCAGGCGGCTTTCGACCTTAAAAAAGCCATTGAGTTGTTGCCTGGCGATGCTTACTCAACATTTGAAAAAGGGCGGATTACCAGATGGGCAGCCCAATCCATTATGGCCCGGATGTTTCTTTTTTATACAGGGTTTTACAAAAAGAACGAAATGCCGGTGGCTGGTGGTGGAACCATAACTAAGGCCCAGGTCATTTCATGGCTCGAAGACTGTATTGCAAACAGTGGTCACGATTTGATTTCCGATTACAGGAATTTGTGGCCTTATACGAACCAATATACGGTGGAATTTTATCATTACACCAAAGGCAAGGGTCTGAAATGGGCTGGTGAAAGCAATAAAGAAGTTGTTTTTGCGACAAAATGTGCGGGGACTAGTTCAAGTTACAGAAATGGATTATGTCTTGCATTCACCGTGCGTCGACCCCATGGAGAAACTCTTTTCCCGTTCCCGTTTACCAGGGGTTATGGCGCAGGACCAGTCAGTCCGGTCATGGTTAATCAATGGAAACAACTCGAACCGACCGATATGCGCCTTTTGGCCTCTATCTGGAGTGCAGATGAATATCCCGGCCAATATCAGTGGGGTGGTGATAATCAGGCAGAAGAAACCGGATACTGGCAAAAGAAATATATGGGTATCGCCTCTAAAACTGCAGCAGGCGTTTATCAACACTCCTATAATGTTCCCATGTATGGTCTGTCTGTTTCGTCAGCGACTTCTACCGGGGCATTTACCCAGGATTTGGTACACATACGGTTTGCCGATGTCTTGTTAATGCATTCGGAGCTGACTGAAACCAGTACCGGTATCAACAGGGTGCGCAGCCGTGCCGGATTGGCACCGGTCAGCTACTCTTTAACTGCCTTAAAACGGGAGCGTCGCTTCGAGCTTTGCTTTGAAAACAGCCGCTACAACGATATCAGGAGATGGGGAGATGCCGAAGCACTTTTGGATGCAAAACTTGGTATTCCTGTGAAAACTACCAATCTGGATTCAAAAATTACACACCAGATAGGATTTGGCGCTCGTTACAAAGCAACGCGTGGTTTCTGGCCCATACCTCAATCCCAAATCCTGCTTTCAAACGGTGTCTTAAAACAAAATGCCGGCTGGGGTACTTCTGATGTAGAATTTACCGGCCTGTAGCATTTTAAGTGTGTTCTATAATCAGGAGGCTGTATCAAAAATAACATTTTCTTGCATTTTTACTCTGTGAGACTCTGTGCATAACTCTGTGACCCCGATAACTATCGGGGCTGTGAAAAATAAATTAAAAAATTACACAGAGTGACACTGAGTTTACACGGAGTTACACAGAAAAGTTTTGATACAGCCTCTTTTGTAATTTATTGATTGGCTATAATATATTAAATAAATCATTTTCAAAAAGTTATGTTTAATTTATCTATCATTCATGAAAAATAAATTTCTTTTTCTCACTGTACTGATCATCTTTTTGGCGCTGTTTGCCCATGGAAAGGCTAAATATGTATTTTTAATAATAGGTGATGGAATGGGACTGAACCAAATAAATGGGACTGAAATGTATTTGGCTGAACTGAAAGGGGAGATTGGATTCAAACCTTTACTTTTCACACAGTTCCCAAATGCAGGCCTGCTGCGTACCTATTCGGCCTCCAACGGGGTGACAGATTCAGCCGCTGCAGGTACTGCCCTGGCAACAGGTTCAAAAACAAAAAATGGAACAGTTGGCCTGGACAGTACTTTATTCAATCCTGTTTACAGCATCGCCGTAAAGGCAAGAAATGCCGGAAAGAAGGTCGGGATAGTGACGAGTTGCAGTCTCGATGATGCCACGCCTTCCGCATTTTATGCACATCAGCCAAAGCGAAGTATGGGATACGAAATTGCCATCAATGCATATTCTTCAAGGTTTGATTTCTTCGGAGGCGCAACATTTTCAAAGCCTGTTACCCGGTATGACGGTTCATTGGGGCCGGATGTTTTTAAGCAAATGGAAGAAGAAGGTTATGTTCTGGCTTATGGTATTGACGAGTACAAGGTGAAATCTTCTGATGCCGACAGAATAATCGTGATGGAAAAAAAGGAGAGGAAGTTGATGGATCTTATTTATGCCATTGACCGTCAGGAATCCGATTTAACCCTGGCCCAGCTGTCTGCAGCAGCAGTTGAACACCTTAGCCGCGATAATCAGGATGGTTTTTTTCTCATGATTGAAGGTGGAACAATTGATGTGGCCTGTCATGCCAATGACGCGGCAACTGCTTTTGCTGAAATTATGGACATGGATGAGTCGGTAAAAATTGCTTATGATTTTTACCGGAAACACCCGGAGGAGACCCTGATCATTGTTACTGCTGACCATGAAACCGGAGGAATGGTTCTGGGAGCGGGAAGCAGCCGCTTAAACCTGCAGGTTCTTCAGCACCAGAAAATGTCACAAATGGCTTTATCATCGAGAATCGTCCAGTTGCGGGAAAAGAAGAATAATAAAGTTTCATGGGAAGACATAAAATCTTTGCTTTCTGAAGCCATGGGCTTTTGGGATCAAGTTACACTGACAGAAGCTGAGGAAGAACAAATCCGGGAAGCGTATAGAATTTCCTTTGTGGAAGGAGATGCTTCGAAAGTGGAAACACTTTATCAAAAAGATGAGAAAATTAGTGTTGCTGCAAACCAGATCATGAACAAAAAAGCCAATGTGGGCTGGATGAGTGGCAGTCATTCTGCCGCGTTTGTGCCTGTTTTTGCCATTGGGGTTGGAGCGGAATCATTTAACAATTTAATGGATAACACTCAACTCCCGAAAAAAATATTGGAAGCAGCAGATTTCTGATTTAATTTCTGGGCACAAAATAAACTACACGAAGTTTGAAAATATTTAAATCATAAACCAATAAATATGACCACACGTCAATTTGCCTTCAGTATGACTATTTTGTTGTCAGCCATGTTTATTTCGGGTTGCGCAGGCAAAGAGGAATCTTCCAGTCACCAATTAGCGGATTGGAGGATTGCTCCGTCCACTTCAGCAGTCACACCTGGCCTGATGGCTCTGGCCGTCACCGATGCTGATAAAGTGGTGGCCGCGGCGGAGTATCCAACTTCGGGATGGATTAACGCTACCGTGCCCGGAACGGTACTGGGAAACCTCGTGGATAATGGCATTTACGATGAATTATTCGAGCCCGATAACGACGGAAAGACAAACGTGTACTTCAGCGATAATTTATCCAGAATACCAGCCGAAGACTTTGATCATGAGTGGTGGTACAGCACCGATTTTACCATTCCCCAGCGTGAAGCAGGAAAACGGATAACACTGACATTCAAGGGTATAAGTTATGCCGGGACCATATATGTAAACGGTACAAAGGTTATTAATAAGTACAATAATATTGCGGAAGAGGATTATCTCAAAAACGGACCTACGTTAGCAGACCCTGAAGCTGTTTTGACGGATTTTGAAACTGAGGCTGCCGGAAGTTTGAAAGGCGTTTCTGATTTTGAAGTGTACAAGTCTCAGTTTATAGCTTCGATGCGTACATATGATATCTATATTACTTATTTGGTAAAAACCGGCGGTGCAAAGAACAATATTAAGGTAAAGGTTAAAAAACCCGTATATCGCGACGATTTAACCTACTATTGGGTAGATTGGAACCCACAACCGGCAGATGCCATGATGGGGCTTACAGGCGAAGTCTTCTGGCATGTTTCAGGAAACGCCAGGTTAGCAAATCCGGCTGCAGCTTCAAAGGTAAGCAACGATCAAAAGAATGCTCAGCTGAATTTATTTGTTGATGCGAGCAATTTTACTTCATCAGGGGTTAAAGGAACCCTCAAAGCGATTATTAAAGATCCGGATGGGAATACCATTGCCACTGTTACCAAAGAGAATATAGATGTTCCTGCCAATGCATACAATCTGGAGATCGCATTAAAGGCGGCCGATTACCCTCAATTGAATCTTGCAAATCCCCGGCTTTGGTGGCCATACCTTTCAGGAGATCAGCCACTCTATACTGTTGACTACGAGTTTTCGGCAGGCGGGGCTGTGAGCGACAGGCTGCATCATCGTTTTGGCATCCGTGAGGTAAGTGCAGAGGTAAATGTTTCGCCTTATGCCAATAATTATGCAGATTCCGTAGCCATAAAACACCTTTCCAATATGCTTCAGATTTATGTAAATCACAAACCGGTACTGCTCAAGGGGGGTGGGTATTGTCCCACTGATCTTCTCCTGCGTCATGACCGGAAAGCCAATGAAGCAGTGGTGGAATACGTAAAATACATGGGTATGAATATGATACGCGACGAAGGCAAATTCTTCGACAGTCATTTACTCGAACTCATGGATGAGAACGGGATTATGCTCATGACGGGTTGGTGCTGCTGCGACCGTTGGCAAAGTCCGGGCGAATATTCAAAGGCTGAGCGCTTTGTGGCTTTTGAATCGCTGTATGCACAACTGCGCAATGCCAGGAAGTACCCCTCCATGTTCCTTTGGTTTAACGGGAGCGATGAACCGCCCAGTATCGTCCGCCAGGGCGTAAACGGTCAGAATGTGGAACAGAAATATCTCGAGATCCAGGCAAATCTCAGGTGGCTTGATATTGGCGTTAATTGCAACAACGGATCGGCAAAAGTGGCCACCCTGACAGGGATTACCGGAGGTATGCACATGGATGCCACCTACGACAGCCAATCACCCACATGGTACTACGCAGAACCCAAGGGCTTTTACGGATTTATTTCCGAAGGCGGCGGCGGCGGAAGCATTCCTGTTCAGGAAACCATGAGAAGAATGTTGCCTGAAGCAAATCTGTGGCCCTATAATTCATCAGAGAATTTTAATGTCTGGAATTATCACACCAGCAGGGGAAGCTTTAATAATTTAGGGCAGCACACTTTATTCATCGATGGTTCTTATGGACCCTCTGCCACTTTTGATGAATTTATTACGCGGGCGCAGGTTTTCCAGTACGAACAGCAAAGGGCACAGTTTGAAGCCCTGAATGTAAGCCGCTATAGAAATACCAGCGGTTTTATAAACTGGATGCTGAACAACGCCTGGCCGATCATGTTCTGGAACCAGTTTGATTATTATCTGAATCCTAACGGAACAACTTATGGCGCCAGGAAAGGGAATGAGCCTGTCCATATCATGTATAACGTGTATCAGAAATGCGTAAATGTGGTCAACAATACTTTTACTCCATACCCCGGAGCCGAAGCTACCCTGTCGGTATATGACATCGAAGGAAATCTGATCAGCACTCCACTTAAGAAGACGATAGATATTCAGGCGGATGGTGCATCTCCCGCGGTGGAATATCCCACATCAGGTTTGAACAGAATAGGGCCCAGGACAGTAGGTTTGGTGAAAAACCAATCGGGAGTGAATGAACCATTCGAAATAAATTATTACGGAAAAATTACCGACGCATATGGTGTAATTGATCTTTGGGACAATGACCAGATTCAGGCTTCGTTGGTCAAACCCACCTCAGACGTGTATTTTATTCGACTTGAGTTAAAAGATGGAGCAGGCAAGGTTCTCAGTTTAAATTCGTATGCCGTACCCATGCGGAACGACGTAGCCTGTGCCAGCCACGCCTGGAACAGGTCAGGCACTTTTCAGGTGGGCGACTTAACCCAGCTGAACCATCTCCCTGAAGTGGACCTAAAACTCACCCAGGTAAACAAAAAGAACGATGGCAATAAAACTGCATTGACCTACCGGGTTGAAAATCCAACCAAAACAATAGCTTACTCGGTTGAATTGAAAGCATACACCGGCAAAGACAAGAAAATGCTTGTAGCGCCAGTCTTTTATGACGACAACCTTTTTACCCTTTTCCCGGGCGAAACCCGCAACATTGACATATCATACAACCGGTCCGACTTGAAGACGGATGCCTTTGTAACGGTAAATTGTTACAACAATGTGATAAAAGGAAAGGAGACCGCCCGGAATATTTACGGAGGAATACAAACAGGTGGATCCAACAATCTGGCAAGGGGGAAAAAGGTCACCGGAGGTACCAATCCGTTGAATACTACAACGGTGACTGAAAACGGACTTTTGAATGCCGGGAATGGCAGGACATTTATTGACTCTGACATGCATACTTTTGCCACCCTGAAGCCGGAAGAAGGATCGTTTGTGGTGGATTTGGAAACCGTTCAGAACTTCGACAGAATTATGCTCAGATGGAACCGGCAGCATATTCTGCGCGGACGTCCGGACCATATTATGGTTGAAGTAAGCCTTAACAACACAGATTATACCGTAGTGGCTAACTTCGATAACAGCAGGTCAGGCTCGATCATGACAAATATTGTTCTGCCTGCCCAGGCAAAAGGGCGTTATGTAAAAATTACACCAACCGGCTTACTGCAGGAATCTCCGGCCGTGGGAATGTCAGGCAGACTCAGTTCAGGAGGCGTTAGCGGGCAAAGTGTCAGCGGCGTTGATAAAGCAGAGGCTTCAACGGAGTTCAGCCTGTCTGCTATTGAGATATATAACTCTAATCGATAATTTGAAGTATTATGTTTAATATTAATATTTAAATTTTCACGGAAAGGTTACACACAAATAACAGAAAATCTGTTTCCCGGATGATGATCAATAAATGATTGACCAGCAGGCCAATATTATATAATCTAATCCATTTTATATGGATATTATTATCCGTAATTTTTGGACAGAAATGAAGGTGGTTTTATTCTGGTTGACCGGAACGAGGTGAAAGAATTCGTCGAGGACTGCTAAAACGTTGATGACATGAATATCTTTCATTGCCGTCGGGTTCAACCCCCGGTTCCGGATGATAACAAATCGTATCTTTACACTCCGGATAATTCCGATAAACTCTTTTTGTATGAACAGAACCACCTTCCTTTTCCCGTTCCTTGTTTTAATGCTGTCTGCCACAACCGGCCGGGCCCAATTCCAGGTTACCAACCTCAAATGTGAATACTTAGAAAATCCCGTCGGAATAGACGAACCCCTCCCGCGGTTTGTCTGGCAGTTGACATCCCAACAGCCCGGCACCCTGCAGAAAGCCTTTCAGCTTGTTGTCGGAACGGTAGAGTCTGAAGTGAAATCCGGAACTGGAAATACCTGGAATTCCGGAATCACCGCTTCCTCCATCATCCCGGTGGTTTATGGGGGTGCTGAACTTCAGCCCTTTACCCGGTATTTCTGGAGCGTAAAGGTTCAGGACGAAGAGGGCAACTGGTCCGACTGGTCGCCAGTGGCCTTCTTCGAAACCGGGATGATGGACCAACGCAACTGGCAGGGAAAATGGATTACCGATACCTGGGATTATACGATCAAACCCGCCCCGCTCTTCAGGAAGGAATTCACTCCTTCAAAAAAAATCCGCAGTGCGCGCGCTTACATCGCGGTGGCCGGTTTGTATGAATTGTCCATGAACGGGAAACGGGTGGGCGACCACCGGCTCGATCCCATGTATACCCGATTCGACCGGCGTACCCTTTATGTCACTTATGACGTGACGGACTATCTCCGGCAGGGCACCAACGCCATCGGCGTGATGTTGGGCAACGGCTGGTACAACCACCAGTCCACCGCCGTGTGGTACTTCGACAAGGCCCCCTGGCGTGCACGGCCCCGGTTCTGCCTCGACCTGCGCATGACTTACGACGACGGTTCCGTTGAAACCATCGTTTCCGGCCAGGACTGGAAAACGGCTCCCGGTCCGGTCATCTTCAACAGCATCTATACCGCTGAACACTATGATGCCCGGCTGGAGCAACCCGGCTGGGACCAGCCCGGATTCGACCCTTCAAAATGGAAAAACGTCACGCTCACCGGTGCACCTTCCCAAAACATCACCGCCCAGGTCTTGCACCCCATCCGTCAGGTGACCAAAATTGCCGCTGTCGACCTGAAACAAATCGACAGCCGGACCTGGCTTTTTAACTTCGGAAGGAATATGGCCGGCATCTCCCAACTGACCGTGACGGGTGAAAAAGGGACGGTTATCCGGCTGAAACATACAGAGCGGTTGGATTCCGCCGGACGGGCCGATATGTCAAACATTGACGTTCATTACCGTCCTACCGATGATTCCGATCCCTTCCAAACCGATATTTTTATCCTCTCCGGCTTACCTGGGGAGACCTTTGTGCCACGATTTAACTACAAAGGCTTCCAATATGTGGAAGTATCCGCCGATAAACCGCTTAACCTTTCCAAAGAAAGCCTTACTGCTTATTTTATGCATAGTGATGTGCCGCCGGTCGGCCATATCCAATCTTCCAGCCAGACACTCAATAAAACATGGGCTGCGGCCAATGCCTCTTACCTCTCCAACCTGTATGGCTATCCGACCGATTGTCCGCAACGGGAGAAAAACGGCTGGACCGGTGATGCTCATATTGCCATTGAAACCGGTTTGTATAATTTCGACGGCATTACCGTATACGAAAAATGGCTGGCCGACCACCGCGACGAACAACAGTCCAACGGGGTGCTGCCTGCCATCATTCCCACCAGTGGATGGGGCTACCATTGGGCCAACGGGCCTGACTGGACCAGCACCATTGCCATCATCCCGTGGAATATTTACCTTTTCTATGGCGATTCAAGGCTGCTGGAGCGCTGCTATGACAACATCAAACGATACATCGACTTTATTGACAGGAATTCTCCTTCGGGTATCACCAACTGGGGACTTGGCGACTGGGTGCCTGTAAAATCTGTTACCCCAAAGGAGTTTACTTCCTCCCTGTATTATTATGCCGATGCTGTCATTCTTTCGAAAGCAGCCGGTATCCTGGGGAATTCAGCCGAACAGAAAAAATACGCACGACTGGCTGAAAAGATCAGAAACGCACTGAACGACAAATACCTGAACCGTGAAACCGGGATGTACGGCAGCGGTTTGCAGACGGAACTCAGTGCCGCCCTGCAGTGGGGAATTGTCCCGGAGGAGATGAAGGCAAAGGTGGCTGCCCAACTCGCCAGGCGGGTAGAAGCCGACAACAAGCATATTGATGTGGGATTGCTGGGAACCAAAACCATCCTCAATGCCCTCAGTGCCTATGGGTATCCGCAACTGGCCTGGGAGGTGGCCTCACAGGAAACCTTCCCGTCATGGGGATGGTGGATCGTCAACGGAGCCACCACCTTCTATGAGAACTGGCCCCTGGATGCCTCCCGCGATGTTTCCATGAACCACATCATGTTCGGAGAGATCAACGCCTGGTACTACAAGGCCCTGGGCGGCATCTTCCCGGATGAGCAACAACCCGGCTTCAAAAATGTTATCCTGAGACCCAACTTCGTTTCCGGTCTTAACGAATTTGTGGCTTCACACCACGGCCCCTACGGCAAAATTGTTTCATCCTGGAAGAGAAAAGGAAAATCTGTTGATTATAAAGTGATTGTTCCGGAAAACAGTTCTGCCACCTTACATCTGAAAGGTGCCCGCATTCAGGAGGGGGGTAAGCCGGTCGAAAAAAATCCCCTGATTACGACACGACAAATGGAAAAAGGGATGGCTGTGTTCCAGCTCAAACCCGGCAGCTATCAGTTTTCGTTACAAAGCGTAAATGAATAGGAGTTAAATATCATGTTTTGCCTTCGGTCTCAACCGACGGTTTCATATGCTAAGGTCTTACAAATACAAAGCTCCCTTGCCAGGAACCATAGCCCTGGCTGGTTACACCATTCCTGGTGCTGCCCTGGTAACCAGGAGCGCCAGCCCTGATCTCG
>Ga0116171_10005777_pt1 | contig 10811 bp, 10 predicted proteins | sample AD_JPNHW2_MetaG_FD_89798 | JGI IMG/M metagenome (GOLD analysis project Ga0116171, IMG submission 89798) | Active sludge microbial communities of municipal wastewater-treating anaerobic digesters from Japan - AD_JPNHW2_MetaG | ecosystem: Engineered > Bioreactor > Anaerobic > Digestate | place...
ACGTTGTGGCCCGTTAAGCCGTAAGTCACAGACACTAAGATAGTTCACGCTTCCGCCGGAGATATTAACAGTGCTACTGTTGTAGGCGTAGAACCGCTCTACGCTTCCGCGGGATAAGTTTACAGTGCTGGTGTCATAGGCGTGGAGATTCGATACGCTTCCACGAGAGATATTTGCAGTGCTATTATCGTGGGTGCGGAGACCGTACACGTAGGCAAGGATATCGGCTGTGCTAAAATCATATAGATAGCCATAAATATAAGATGATGTAACATCCAGATGTTGGGTCTCTTTCAGCTTAAAATCTTCTGCCTGAACTGATAATGTCATTGCAAATATTACTACCAAACAAAGTGTAATTCTTGCCATCTTAATAATCTCTCTCTTGATATATAATGACATTCTTGTATTGGGGGTGATGGTTCTCTCCCCATCTATCATAATTGTACACGACAATCCCACAATTGTCAATAAAAAATGTTTCTTTTTACTCAATCCAATATCCCTGCCGTCAGCATCAAACATCTTTTAAAACCACCTGCTCACAGACATAGACGCAATGAGCCTGCCTTTATGTGCGAAAAAAATCCTCATTTTATAAAAAAATTTCATCAGGCGTATATTTTCAGCAAAACCTGGGTAAATAATGCGATTTCAGTATTGAAAAAGCAATATTACTTGAGAAAATTGTTGTTTCAAGCCGATAAACAAAAGAGTATGGAAATTGATACAAGAAAAACTAAAGAATGCCCGTTTTGCGCCGAGATTATCCAGGCCAAAGCTGTAAAATGCCGGTATTGCGGCGAATACCTCAATACAGGTAAAGCAAACGCTCTTCGAAAGCGTGACACTGGTGACAATGAAACTGATCAAGAACCGCAAAAAGCCAGCAATTTTCTTTTCGAAGCCGGTCCATCACTATTAGGAATGATCTGGTTCTCTATCAAAGCGATGCTTTTCGCATGTGTCGGGGTGCTGATATTAGCATCACATGTCGAGGGTATTACGAAGGATCTAACAGAAAAGCTGTTTAAGTATCAGCTTGGTGATAATGTTTTTAATACGATAGCCAATTGCAAAATGGTTCTTGGTCTTGGGCTCATCATATTTACGATGCTCTTGATACTATGTAGGATGATTAAGCTTAAAACAATTTTTTACCAGGTCTCAGCTGACAGGATCGAATACAGCCGAGGTATCTTTAACAAACAGGTCGATAATATAGACATGTTTCGGGTTGTCGATTTGAAATTGAGAAGATCACTGATCGACCGCATTTTAGGGATAGGCTCCATTGAGCTGATAACAAATGACAAAACCAATCCTACTTTTGAATTTGAGAAGATTAGAAACTGTAGAAAACTTTATGATATCGTTAAAAAAGTCAGTCTCGAAGCTGATGCCGCTCGCGGAGTGATTCATGTGGAATAATAATATAACAGATGAAAAAGTAAGTTTTGGCTTAAAAAAAGGCCTTTCCTACGCAAAATATTGTTCATATCAGATTTAAAGTCCAGCTTGTTAAGATTGACATTGTTATTCATACCTATATAATATAAGCAGCATCAGTAACGGCTTTTTTGAAGGGGCTAACTATGGAAAAAGATGAATTTAAAAAGCGTTTTAAATGGCATATCATTATTTCCGTTGCTATTGTTGCGGTTGTTATCTACTGCGCCCTGTTCACGGATGTATTTCTTGAAGCAAGGGTAAGTTCACTTCTAAACCTTTTGCTGTTCGTTGGTGGAATTATTGTTCTGGCTACGATCGTAGCAATACTCACGACAGTAATGAAAATGTTCGATACTGCAAAACAATGTAATATCAAACTTGAGCAGCTTGGCAATTCCGTCGAGAAAATGCGGTCAACGTTAACACAAATTAACCAGACCACACGTATCAGCGAAACTGCCAAGACTATTGCATTTCATGAGTCAGACAAACAGACATTGCAGGAGGCTGTTTTTGACCGACTTCAACTGCCTGATTTTGATGCCGCTTTTAGAATGATCGATGACATCGCAACATGTACGGAATACAGAACGCTTGCTGACGAGCTCAGAGCTGAGGCTGAAAGATACAAAAACGCAACAACACAAGAAAGAATTAACCAGGTAATAATTCAGATAGAAAGCCTGCTGAACGACCACCAGTGGATCAAAGCCAGTCTGCGTATCGAAAGGCTTATAAAAGATCACCCCGACAGCGACAGGGCAAAGTCAATGAGACAAAAGCTGCTGGAAAAAAAGATCGAACGCAAGCGAATCCTGCTCAATGCCTGGGATGATGCTGTAAAAAGAGAAGATACCGACCGAAGCCTTGAAATACTTCAGGAGCTTGATATGTACCTCAGTCCAAATGAGGCTCTTGCTCTGAAAGAGGCTGCAGGGGATGTATTCAGAAACAAACTGCATAATCTCGGTGTACAGTTCTCGCTGGAAATCTCTGAAAAAAAATGGGGCAGTGCACTGGAAACAGGCAAACAAATAGTGCGGTATTTCCCAAACAGCAAAATGGCTGAGGAAATCCGGGAAAAATTAGATGTTCTAAAAGTAAAAGTTCATCAGTAATCGCATTTTCAGCTTTGCTAACCCTGAAATGCCGGTTTTTGCACTTTTTTGGGAGAAACTGAGTTCAATGTTTATTTTTTTCTCAAAAGGCTATTCTTTGGGAATATTTGAAAAAAAATGGAATTTTGTGGAACAGCAAGGCTGTCGATTGCGTCTATACATTCGCAGTGGCACAAGCATTGCCTGCGAAAAAGGAGTAAGCTTTGGATAAACAACCAGATTCGCTTGCCATCAGATTAAAATCGGCTGATCGCCTGGCTGCTGCTGAGTTGGTAGATCTGTATTATGAGCGAATATACCATTATATCAGAAGAATGGGCTTTGGTTATGCCGCTAGTGAGGACCTGACACAGGATGTGTTTTTCCAGGCTTGGCAGCATGTGGCGCAGCTTCGCAACGATGAAATGCTGAGACCATGGCTTTATAGAATTGCGACAAATGCCGCAAAAACCCTGTTGAGAAAAAGACAAAGAAATACATTTCTCGAAGAAAGTGAATTAGTAGATAACGGTTCAGAGAGTTGGGAAAAAATTGAAAATAAGGAATTGCTTTTACAACTAAAAAAAGAAATAGATAAGTTGCCGACGAAATTAAAACAGGCTGTCCTTTTGCACTATATGCAGCACCTGACAATAGCTGAAACCGCTGATACTATTTGCGTGGGTCAGGGAACGATAAAGAGCAGGATTGGTCGGGCATTGAAAATACTCCGAAAACAGTTAGAAATTAAGACGGGGAAAAATTATGAGTGATAAAAATATCGAAAAATTACTTTCCGATCTGGCTGATGTAACCGCAGAACCGGTAAGAAAAGGCTTAGGCGAAGATATCAAAAACAGAATACCGCATAAGCTGACATCGCATAAGGGCAAAGATACTATCAACATTATGATAGATCTGCGGATCAGCAAGCTCACCGCAGCGGCGGCAATAATTATCACCATAATATTGTGTGTGAATTTTTTGGGTGACAAAACCACCAACAATTTAGGATTTGTACAGGAAAGTAAGCTGCTGGTTAATTATTTTTTCACCGGTGGTAATAAAGTTATCGAGAATAATGAATATGCCGGTATGGAAAAATTTTATAACGAACTGCGAAACCAAGGTGAAAATGTCGTTTATTATGGCAACACTATTAAACACGGTGACGGCGAGTCAATATTAATGAGTATAAAAACCCCTGAAGGCAAATACCGGATAATATTCGGAGATATGAAATCAAAAACGATAACAGCGGAAGAACTGATAGAATTACAATCAAAAATGCTGCTGAAAAAATAAGTTCTGCTGATAAATATAATGCGAGAGAATTAATAAGGACCTGCTGTTATGCAGGTCTTTTTTTATAAAATGAAAGATTATTTTTAGTATATTATCGCGACCGCTTCTTCTACCTTTTTGATTATCTCATCAATACCATCAGAACCACTGATGTAGCCATCGAAGCCTTGCTGAATCAAAGCCGCTGCTTCGATGTCACTGAGCTTATTAGCAATAGCAATAACTTTTATCGTCTGTAAATCATCATCATCGCGAACTTTTCGGCAGATATCAACTGCTGAAATGTCTTTAGCAAACAAACTTATAAGAAGAACATGGGGTGAAAATTTATGTGCCGATATGCCAATTTCAAAATTGTCCGACACCGTTTTAACATCATAGTCAGCTTTTTCCATCAAATCCTTAGCTAACTTTTCACAAACCTTTAAATCACTGTCCGCAATAAGTACCCTTATTTTATCAACCGGAAACATTGTCACCGGCATATTGTTTAATTTCATAAAACGAACAAGTTCGTTAACCGGTATTCTGCGGTCCTTGCTGCCGGGTATACGATAGCCTTTCAGTTGGCCGCTGTCAAACCACTTCGAAACAGTCCTTGGAGCCACACTGCATATTTTAGCAACATCGCCAGTTGTTAATATATTTTTGCCTTTTGCCATTTTTAGATCCTCGAATTTAATTTATTTAAATCCTGTTGAGCTTTCGTCACAAAATCAACCTGGTTTAACATTTAAAACGCAAACACTGCCTTTTAAGCAATAAAGTGCAAAGTTTCCAACAGCAGGTCCCATAAGCCCCACGTTATTATCAAAACATTTCCAGTGATATGAATCCTAGCATTGAGCAACAATTGAATCGTTGCTTTTTCGCCAAAATGTGTTAAACGTATATTAAAGCAGCCTTGATTAGGTCAATGTGATCGTATTTTTAATACCAAAACCGGGTTTGTTCATGGCAAAATATGATATCTTCAATGAAATAATAGTATCACAACAACAAATCATCTCTTCTGTAGAAAATATAGCATCAGAGGTGAAAAAAACTTATGCCGACAACGAGAAGGTATTAGCTTTCGTAATGCTCATGGGGGCCAAATGGTTTGCTGATGATCTTTTCCGTGCAATCAATGACTATGATAAATTTCAGATTCGTTATATTCGCGCCAGCAGTTATCAAGGTGGAACCAAATCCACTGGTCAGGTAACTATCAGCCCTGATATTAAAGAGAACCTGTCAGGAAAAGAAATACTGATTATCGATGATATTTATGACAGCGGATTAACATTAAAAACTGCCACTGAATTATTTAAAGAAAAAGGGGCCTCTGATATAAAAACCTGTGTGCTGCTTGAAAAACAAATCGAACATAAAGAACAAATCAACGTTGATTTTGTGGGGCTGAATGTCCCTAATGAATTTATCGTCGGTTATGGTCTGGACTACAATCAGATGTATCGCGAGCTGCCTTTCATAGCAAGCATTAAAGAAAATATTATTCATTCTGGAGAACTGCCATGCTTAGAAGATGTTATCTTACCGTAATTTTACTTCTATCAATATCTGCTTTTGCTTATTGCAAAGGTAACATCGACCAGAAACTTCAGGAGTCAATGATCTGGACAAATCTCAGTGATGCTAACACAGGCAAGGGAATTTGTGTCGGTTTTCGCAGACAATTTGATCTGGCTGAAAACCCGAAACATGCACAGATACATATTTTCGCCGACAGCAGATATCTGCTATGGGTCAATGGCGAATATGTCGAAAGAGGCCCATGCAGATTTGACCCCAAGGGGCCCCAATATGACAGCATTGATATTGTCAAGTTCGTGAAAAAAGGCAACAATACTGTAGCTATTTTAGTGCAGGCAAATGTGATTGGCTCATTGAAGATAATGAAACACACACCTGGATTAACAGCTTTGATTAAGATTGACGGTCTTGAAATTTACACTGACCAGAGCTGGCTTTGCAGTGATAAAGTTCCGTCTCAAATGATCGCAGATCGCTGGACCTGGTCATGCATTCTCGATCAGGTGGACGCTAAATCTGAAGACTTCGGCTGGACCAATCCTGAATTCAATACCCAGACATGGAGCAAAGCTATAAAAATTGACGCCAGCACATGGGGCCCGCTAAAACCCAGAGCAATTCCACTTCTCGCAGAAACAGACCTGGGCAGTGGAACAATCTTGCAGGTGACATGCAACGGCAATGTTGATAAAACACCAAAGGTTTTATCTGAAAATCTCCCAATCGAATTAAAAGCAGACAGCGAAGTTGTTATTGATATTGGTAAACTTAGCTTGATCTACTGGGATATCGAATTTGAAGCAGATGGAAATGCAAAACTTATTTTTACACCCTGCCAGGATTTTATCGATGGCAAAACTATAATCAACTATAACTGTGAAAATATCTATGAAGCAAAACAAGGCCTGCAGAGTTATATCTCTACCGATACTTTCGGATTCAGATATTTGAATTTAAAAGTCAGCAATGCAGATATAAAAATAAACTCCATTAAATTTGTGAGCAGGCTGTACCCGAACATCGCAGTTGCAGAGTTCCAATCCGATGATGAATTCTTAAATAAAACGTGGCAAATGGCAAGCTATACGACGGCAGTACTTTGTGAGGATGGTTACGTTGATTCAGCTGAGCGGGCGGAATGGATGGGTGATGTTGGAATGATACAATATCCTGCGAGCAGAAAAATTATATCCGGACCCGGCAAAAAAGATGGTGACATCATTTACAGCGATTCAAGATTGATGCGAAATATGCTGAGACATACCATTGAAAGCCAGCAGGATGACGGAAGGATGAAAGCCCATCACCCTTCCGATCGTTGGGATCTGCACTGGTATATCGAGGACTACTGCTGCCTCTGGGTTTATGGGCTAAGACAATATTACGACAACACCGCTGACATAGATTTCCTCAAAGAGGCCTGGCCTGCATTGGAAAGACAGATGAAATGGTTCATCGACAGGAAAAATAAATGCGGACTGATCACCGCGAGAGATTTCCTTATTCATCTGGATAATCCGCTTCGCTATCAGGTTTGTCAGGGTGCAACTTTAAATGCTTTCATATACCGGGCATTTGTAGATTCAGCATATCTGGCAAAAGCAATGGGCAATAATAAACAGAGCAAATACTACAGTGAACAGGCCGAAAGTTTGAAGGATGCTTACAATAAATATCTCTGGGACGATGAGACACAAACATTCTACTCAGCGGTCTACTATCCCGATGATATCAAAGATAATGCACTGCCGACATTAGAGCTTGTCACGCCGCAAAAACCCGAAGAGCGAAATACGCAATGGGTCAAGCCTGGTCAAAAAGTTATTCCAACAATCCAGGCAGCATTGTTGGCTCTCAACAGAGGTGTGGTTTCCGAAGAGCACTTGCCAGCAGTCAAAAAATATTTAAAGACTCACCATAGCGAACTTATGAACCCTTATACACATCTGTTTTTGTTTGATGAGTTTTACAAAATCGATACCGACGAAATGGACACAGAAGTTTTAAACATAATACGCAAAAGATGGAACAACATGGTTTCAAGAACAAGCCCCGGCACAGCGGCAGAAGGTTTCGAGACACAGGGATACCTTTGTCACCCCTTCGGCTTAGTTCCAGCATATACTTTGCCGGCTTATGTTCTTGGCGTTCATAAGCCTGAGCCAATATGGGAAAAAGAAATTTTAATCGAACCAAGACTCGGCGATTTAAAATATGTCAAAGGAGTAGGACTGACAGAACTCGGCCCAGTGCCGGTCGAATGGAAAAAAACTTCCTCTTCTGAGCTTGAATTCTCTTTTGAAATACCCAAGGGCGTAACAGCAACAATAAGACTGCCAAAACTGGCTGACAATTCTAAAGTAAAGATTAACAATAAAAAAATCAATACCAAAGAGGTTGGCAGATTCCTCGAATTCAAACTTAAAGCCGGCAAATACAGCGGCAAAGTCGGCAATTAGAAATACTCTGGTTCAATATCATGCGGCAAATGTCTTAGCGGGCATTTGTCGCATTTTGCTTTCGGTTTGCAAAAATCTTTACCTATACAAACCAGCAACGCATGAAATTCATTGAACGTCTTAACATCGCTCGGCAAGTTCGCCTCAAACAAATATTGAAGACTGTTATAATCGGCTCCCGGTTCAATCAAACCATGACGAGCCATTATCCGCGATGTATAAGTATCGACAACAAACCTTGCCCTGCCAAAACCATACAATAAAATTGAATCAGCAGTCTCCGGGCCTATGCCATTAATTGATAAAAGCTGTTCTCTAAGATAATCCGTACTTACCCGTTGAATATTTTCAAAATTTCCCTGATAGTTATCGAAAAACCAATTGAGAAAATTTTTGAGTCTTTTGCTTTTCAAACGAAAATAACCCGCTGCTTTTATAAGGGGCTCCAATTGGCTGTTATCCAGTCGATACAGTTTTTCAGCAGACATAAGACCTGCTTTCTTGATGCTATCAATCGCTTTGGCAACATTTGACCAACTGGTATTCTGGGTAAGTATAGCGCCGATAATTATCTCAAAAGTTGTGTCACCGGGCCACCAATGCTGCGGACCAAATGTTTCGACCAGGATATTATAAATTTCTGTTAGCTTATTAGTTGCCATGTTTTTATTCTTTGCTTATTGTATTCTTGTTCAAGTTAAAGTAAACTCTTCAAATTAAGTTTTCATAGCCAATTGCATTTTTCTCTTTGAAGATATTAGGTTAAAACGGTTCTATGGGAAAGAAAAAAAGTTACGAGCCGACTCAACTGCTTGATTATACAATAGACTCCTACCTTGAAAGGACGTCCAGGCCTGTCTACGCCATTGTTTTTCTTATCCCATTTATCATCACTTACGAATTCGGGTCAATTTTCATGCAGACCAGCGTCCTCAGCAGTCACATGCAAGGACGAGTAGTTGCTTTTTCATGGGTGCAAAAGTTCGTTGAATTTTTAGGTTTTTCCAGCAAGTTCGCATGGATAGCTACCCCGCTTGTAGTTATTTTTATTCTAATAGGTCTGCAGATCGCATCAAAAAAAACCTGGAAAGTATGGCTGACAGATCTTTTTCCAATGTCAGTCGAATGCGTTTTATTCGCAATTCCGCTTATCGTTCTTGGGTTCGTTTTAAATGATTCAGGGAGAAATCCAAACCCTGTCGTCATGCCAAACCAGACTGCAATTGTACAAACATCAATTATCAACTGTTCAGCAGTCAGCAGTAATTTGACCAATGAACAATACCAGCCCAAAATTATGCAACAGAGATACTGGTTGGCTGACATAATCACCGGCATCGGCGCAGGAATATATGAAGAGTTGATATTCAGACTGGTTCTTATATGCATTTTAATGCTGATATTTCAGGATTTTTTCAAATTCAACCGAACAACTGCTATTGTTGTTTCAATCCTTATATCAGCAGCTTTGTTCAGTGCTCATCACCATATAGACTTCCTGAACTGGCAGCCGACAAGAGAACTATTTGATATACCAAAGTTTGTTTTCAGAACGTTAGCGGGGGTTTACTTTGCCTGCCTGTTCGCCGCAAGAGGGTTCGGTATTACTGCTGGAACCCACGCTTTTTATGACATAATAGCGGTAATTATAAATGCCAAACTCCTGAATAACTAAAAAAATGAAAAAACTTTAATCTTTTTTACTTTTTTTAAAAAATTTTTACATATCGTTACTCTTTTAAAATCCTCATCTTGCAAAATAATCGTCCTATAAGCAAACCAAACGGCACTATCAGTACTGATAATCCACTTGAACGGCATATGGGAATTTTTGTATAATACACTCTGTTATGTGACAAAAAATTTAATTTGGGGAGCCTTAGAAATAATGGAATCACCACAAAGTAATGTAGCAGTTGGGGAGTTGACATTTAGTTTGTTTCAGAGACCTTTGCATCCTGAACTCTTCCAGATATACACCAAAAGGCAAGTTAAAACTGAGAAATACGAAGCGATCATCTGGATCACAGGTTGTACACATGTTGTAAGCGTCTTTGGAAGCGACAACGTTTTCCTGACCGAGGTTGTCAGTGCTCCTGGTCAGATGCTGCCGGCAAGGGGTCTTATAGAAAGATTCCAGTTTAGCGGCCCACGTTCTCATAAATGTACATTAAACAGGGGTCTGAGCTATATGACCAATTTTCAGGTCGAAAAAATGAGTCCTAACCTCTACCGTAGAAGTCATATGGATCTGGAGCGTTTTGCTCAAAATCGCGGCATGTTCCAGAAATTCCCTGCAATTGAAACAAATGACGGGCTTCAGCCTTTCTGTTATGTAGACTTTGAAGCCAGAAAGAGCGAACTGCATGTTCATACTTTCGAAGCCTATCCGGAACAAGTTACAATGATTAAAACGCAGTCGTTATTCGACTTTAACTAAACATCCCGATAAAAGAAGAAGGAAAGAAGCTGCTTATCATGGTGATTCGCAGCTTCTTTTTTTTATGCTCGAATTGTTGTTATTTTATACTGGTTTTCGGTTTTTTGAGCAGAACTCGCCCATCAGCATCATTGCGTTATTAAGGTTGTCCATACTGCCATCAAGTTTTGCAAACGCATCAACGAGCTTCACAAGGTCCGCATCGGCAGGGATTTGCCCGAATTTATGAGCAGAATTAACAATGCCCGCATCCAGACCATACTCCATAGCCTTTTCAACATAAGCGCGTACAACACCTATCTTTCTTGCAGGTAAATCCCGAACGCTGTTGCTTACTCCCAGTGAAAAATGAACACCTTTCATCGCCGGGTCATTTTTTATCTTCTTAATGGTCTGGAAAGCTCTGTAAGTATAGCCGCTTTTGCCGGGCTCCATTGGCATATCAATCGCCAGCGGAAAAACCGTCGTATCAAAGAAAATCTCTTCCGGTTTAAAACCATATTCCATAGCCGCATCGAAAAT
>Ga0116171_10005779_pt1 | contig 10808 bp, 5 predicted proteins | sample AD_JPNHW2_MetaG_FD_89798 | JGI IMG/M metagenome (GOLD analysis project Ga0116171, IMG submission 89798) | Active sludge microbial communities of municipal wastewater-treating anaerobic digesters from Japan - AD_JPNHW2_MetaG | ecosystem: Engineered > Bioreactor > Anaerobic > Digestate | place...
CAGACTTCAAGCGATGTGAATGGGCCAACTGAATTTGTTAATACCTGTAAAAACTGGCTGGTGCGGGAATAACTCAATTTCAGGGAAGTCCTCTTTGTAAAATTATAACTGATGCTTACCCGCGGCTCAGGACTGACATAAGTTTTGTATATTTTATTCTTTGCAATAGTAGTAGTATCGAAAACCTCATATAGCGGGTCAAAAGAATACAGTGTTGTTGGCCCGAGATCTTGCCAGACAGGCAAACGTATTCCATAATTCAAAGTGATCTTCTCCCCTATCTGTTGCTCGTTGCTCAGATATAAATCATACTCGAGACATGAGTAACGTGGTATCACAGGAGCATGTTCCTGCATTTCCGCATTGGTAAAACTGACATTTCCCGGGTCGAATGTGCGGTAGCTTATGGAAAATCCGGAACGTATCGTATTAGCGGGATTTAAAAAATATGAAAAGTCCGATTTGAATGTCATATCTGAAATTGTCGATTTCCAGAAATTTTTTTCCTCCCGTGATAAATAAAGCAAATAATTATACCGGCTGTAATATGCCGTTGTATTTGAAAATAAGCGGTTATTAAAGATATGGTTCCAGCGGATTGTACCTAAAATATTATTCCAGGTAATACCAAAACTCTTCACTGTTGTCTGGTTTATACGGCTGTAATCATCCTGCCCTGCATAAAATGACAGAAAAAAACGGTTATTATCATTTACCCTGAAATTGATCTTAGCATTCACATCAAAAAAACTCATCTTCAGCTTTTTGTTAGCTTTAAGCAGAAATGGTATCCATCCCAGTGTTGATTTCCGGCCAGAAACAAAAAATGAGCACTTGTCTTTTTTTATCGGTGCTTCAAGGGAAAGATAAGAGGTATATGGCCCTATACTTCCTGCAAAGCCGAATTTTTTCATGTTCCCTTCCTTGATTTTTATATCAACAACAGAGGAAAGCCGTCCACCATACCTTGAAGGAAAATCATCTTTATAAACTTCAAAATCATTTACTGCTTCCGGCGCCAGCGCCGAGAAAAAACCGAAAAGATGCGCAGGGTTGTATATCGGTGCTTCATCCACCAAAATCAGGTTTTGGTCACTGTTGCCACCTCTTACATAAAACATAGCTGAACCGTCACCATAGGTTTTAATGCCAGGAACAGACTGCAAGGTTTTAATCAGATCAAAGTCACCGGCAAAATTCGGGAGATGTGTCAGTTCTTTAGGAGATAATTTGATTACACTGATTTTGTTTGATATTAATGCATCCCCGGAAGATTCAGACTTAATTTCAACCGCTTTAATATCAGTTTTAATAAACTCCAGTTCCTTTGACAATTTTATATCACCGGCCAGATCTATTGGAGCTTCCATGCCTTGATAACCCATGAATGAAAACATAATATTGTATTTGCCCTGAGGCATAGTAAGAGAATAAAAGCCATACGCATTTGTTGTGGTTCCCAGGGTAGTTCCCGGAACATAAACGTATGCCCCGATAAGTGCTTCACCGGATGAAATATCTTTAACATAACCACTCAGCGTATACTTATGTTTTTCAGAACCCATTTGCTTTTCAATTGCCGGAACAACATTTTTTCCTGAAGCTTTCAGCACAATCTGGTTTTCAACAATAGAATACTCAATATCATTTTTTTTGAGTAATTCATCAAGTATGCTTTTCACACTGGCGTTCCGGGCTTTTATAGAAACTACCTTCCCAACAGGAATATTTTGAGAACTGTAGGAAAAATGAATATTTGAAAGTTGTTCAATCTGGCTTAATACAACACTTAAAGGCTGATTTTTCAGCCTGATTGAAATTCTTTTATCAAGGTCCTGGGCTTTAGTATCAATAATGGTAAACACCATTGAGAGTATAAACAGAATTCTGATAAATCTTTTTATAATCATGAATGAACTTATTTACAACCCTTGCCGGAAATGATAAACGTACTGTTTGTTTTGGTTATTTGAACATCTAAAGTAGACTGTATTACATTCAATACCGCTTCAAGCGGTTGATTCTGGAAAGTTGCCGTCATGCGGCAATCACCAACATCCTGTGATCCGAGCTTTATATCAGATTTATAGATTTTATTCAGATCCGATACAATGCTGCTCAGCTTTTGGTCATTGAAAATTATTTTGTCTGAATTCGTGGGCATTTTCTTTTCAGGTATTTCTGTTTCCATTGCCGATTTACTAACCGTGACCTCTTCACCGGCTGTGAGTATTATCCGGTTATCAGGCTTTTCAGGATAAAATACGGCAACCCTTCCTGACACTACTTTAACGTAAACTTGATTATCTTTAGCAAGAGTATTGACATAAAATGATGTTCCCAACACTTCGACACATACATTGACAGCATTTATTAAAAATGGCTGAGTTTCATCGTGTTTTACCTCAAAATACGCCTCCCCTTCGAGTTTAACAACCCGTTTATCCTTTTTGAATTTTTTGGGATAGGTTAACGTAGCTCCGGCATTCAGCTTCACTTTGGTTCCATCGGGAAGGGATGCATTAAGAGTTTCATTAGATGCTGTCAGGACTTTTTCAACATCCCTGTTCATATAATTACGAATAAAAAAACCTGCAACAGCAATAATGATAAAAACAGCAGCAATCTGCACCAGCCGCAGTCCCCAGATTTTTCTGACAGTATGCACCGGTTTTAAAGTATATGTTTCCTGTTTTGCTGATGAAAGAGTTTTTTTAAAGCTTAACCATTCCGTCTCTACATTCACATTTCTCTCAATGTTGCTTTTTTGCAACATATCGTATGTCTTTCTAAATTCTTCAAATTCCCTGCGAAATACTTCATCCTTATTGATCAGATCAGCAATTTCATTCAACTCGTCCGGGCCTGATTCACCAGAAAAATATTTGTGTAATAGATCTGTATAATATGTCTGATTTGTTTCCATTTTCACATTTTACACCTTATATACACATAAATACCTCATTACCCTAATTTTCCTGATCATTTTTCTATGAAAAACATTAAAAGTATCATCACTAAAATGTACTCTGCCAATCGCAGCCTCATATGGCTCAATGCTTTTGACATCTGTGCTTCAACTGTTTTTACCGAAATCTGCAATTTTTCAGCTATTTGCTGATATTTTAAATGCTCAAAACGGTTTAATACGAATACTTCTCTGCATTTTTCAGGCAGTTCAGCAATGGCCTCATCAATTTTTTTATTAATTTCTTCAACCACAAGAAAATCAGAAAATTCAGCTGCGGACTCCGGAAAAAGATGCTCAGCGATAAGAATATCTTTATTGAATTTACGGTTATCTCTTAAAAAGTTCAGACAGCGGTTATACACCGAAGTTCCGAGATATGCCCTGGCCGGCCTGGAAACATCAATGGTACTGCGCTTTTCCCAAAGAATAACAAACACTTCCTGGACTATTTCACGGGCGGCCTCAAAATCTTTGACATAGCGTTGCGCAAAAAAACACATGCTTTTGAAATGCTCTTTGAACAACTTTTCGAATACAGCTTCTGATAATATTTGTGTATCTGTGGTTTCCACAACTATGAAAAACGATTACAACAAATATACACATTAAGCAGGTTACACCCTATTATTTTATTTAATCAAACTATATGAATCAGGGGTAAGAAGCTTATTCCTAAATCAGTTAATCTATAATTATTCTTTGTCAATGAGTTTTGAAATTTCATTAACATAATATTGATTTAATTCTTTTGTCGGATGCCAATCGTGTTTTATAATATATGATGGATTACGATCAAAATCTTCAGGAGGAGGTATCCGTAGCACTTTAATTTCCTTATTTATAAATTTAATCCAGGCTGTATCTTTATTTTGATCATTATATGGGTAAATAGAAACATAAAACCTTCCGTAAGGCTTTAATTTATTGTATTTATTTGCCATATAATTAACCAATCCTGCAAATCTTTTATAGAATTCTTCATTTTTAGGATGTTTAAATTCTATCTTAAAATGATTCATGGTTGAGGAATTGTTCAGTATCCATGCCAAACAGGTTTGTAAAAATGGAATCTTTTTACGCTTCAGATTATCGTTTTCAATAGAAACATAAGGAGTATTTTTATAATATGAAAGATACCCACTGCTTCCAAACACTCTATCAAGATGATCATCAATATATGTATACATACAGAAACCACTATCTTCAGGCACAGATTTATTGTTTATTGTATTAATTCCTTCATCAAACAAAAGGCAACAATGATGAGTACCATATCCGAACACTCCGTAATTGTATGATTTATAATTTTTATGGGATTTTTCAAAAATATACGGGAAAGTGCAATAATAATTTAATCCCATGCCAAATGTAAATGAGCAACCTAAAAATATTGCATGATTGGTTTTATCAGGTAAAGCATGGAAAGAATCATTCAACATTTTTTCATCAGCAACCCTCATGCTATTATTATCGGATGAAAAACTTGCATAATATGCCGTATCACCATTAATTGTCTTTAAAAGATTGAATTCATTACAATTTGGTTTCAATCTCATTCCCAAAACTGAATCAGCAGCATAAACCTCCCAACTGTTATCGACATTTTTATTCTTATTACAATCCAAAACTCTAAAAAATATTTCGGAAAATATAAAAGTAATGACCAGCAGTCTGAAAAGAAATAATAAATATCGTAACTGGTTAATACGAAGGACTTGCAATACTAATGAAAAAACTAATAGAACAATAAGGTAATAAATTAATTTAACTTGTAACGGGAATAATATTGGCCAAATGGAAATACCTAAAACTAATATAAAAAGAATGAAATAATGTATTTTCCTTTGAGTCAAGAAATCATAATACTTTTGAATAGGTCCTTTTTTAATAACCCCATTGAAATATTTCCAAAATACAACAATTACAAAAACAACAAACAGAATAACAACTATAAAAAGGAGTATCCTCAACAAAACAGGTACCCATATTAATCTAAATACCTTATTTGTCATTGAAAGAAAAACATTGAAGGGATATGCTAAAAATAATTTCTGAAAAAACGTTCCTTTGCTCCTCAATGTCGAAGGTAAAATGTATCGAATTGTATTGTCAGACTCATGAATTGGATTTAAATCAATTATACGAAATGAATAGCTTATTTTTTTTAAGTCAATATGTATCTCAATATTTTTTGCAGACAAAGAATCCGGAACATTTAACTCAATAGATTTAAAACATCCCTGACTACTTTGATGTTTCATGACTTTAGACAAATCTATTTTTTTGCTGACCGGCGTAATCCCATATATTTTAACATCCTGAACTCTTTCAGAAGGCACTCCTGAAATTTCAATCTTCACAATATCGTAAATAACAATATTTTTAAAATACAACAAATAATAAAGAACCGAAAGAGCCAGACAGAAAGTTAAGGCGATTAATATTATCGAAGTTTTATTTATCCACATTTATCAGAAGTCATGTTTACACGAATAATATCTATGTGAATTACCATATACAAAAATACAATAAATCACCTTTAACTTTATGTATTAAAAGAAACCACTGATCAAAAAAATATTTCTTGCTTCTTACCATTTATAATATGACCTGCTATCTATATTTCAGATAGAATTAATATTATGTTTAAGAGGCAATATATTTTTTATATAATTTAGAAAGAAAATTAGTAAATCAAATTGGAACCAAGAAAAAAGGCACGAAATCAATCCGTGCCTTTTTATTAAATTTGAAAATTCTTGTCAGACGACAATTCAGCAGATTAATGCTTATTGAATTTATATTCCTATTTTTCCTTCAAACCTCTTTTCTTCAATAATGGCTCAATGGAAGGCTCCTGACCACGGAATTTCCTGTATTGGTCCATACCTTCGCCATCACCGGATTCCTGGAGGCAATATTTGCGGAATTTAGCAGCGAGGTCTTTATTGTAAATATCACCCGATTGTTTAAATGCATCAAATGCATCTACATCAAGAACTTCTGCCCAAGTATATACATAATAACCGGCAGCATAGCCTCCGTCCCAGATATGTGAAAAATAAGTTGAACGGTAACGTGGCAGGATTTCAGGAATTAACCCGATCTTGTCCATGGCGGCTTTTTCGAATTCTTTCACATTCTTGAAATTTGGATCAGACAAAGTATGATAATCCATATCAAGAATGGCAGCAGCCAATATCTCGGTAATCATGAAGCCCTGATTAAACTGTCCGCTTTTCTGAATTTTTTCAATAAGTGCATCGGGAATAACTTCGCCGGTTTTATAATGTTTCGCATACATTTTCAGCACTTCCGGTTCTGAAGCATAATTTTCCATGAATTGCGAAGGCAATTCCACATAATCCTGTGGCACCACCCCGGCAGTACGATTGTACTTTCCATCTGATAACATAAAGTGCAAGGCGTGCCCGAATTCATGATACAAGGTTTCTACATCATCCCAGGTAAGTAATGACGGAGTATCTTTGGTTGCTTTTGTGGAATTGTAATTGAGACTAACAATCGGATCAATTTTTTTACCATCACGCCATCCGGCACTTTGGAACGTGGTGGCCCAGGCGCCTGTTCTTTTGGTTTCGCGCGGATAATAATCCATATAAAGAACAGCTAAATGTTTTCCATCGGCTTCTTTTACTTCATATACTTCTACATCGCTTTGATAGATAGGAAGATTGGTGAGTTTATTAAATGTAATACCGTACAATTTAGTTGCAACGGTGAACATACCATCACGAACATTTTCTAATTTGAAATAAGGTTTCAGCTGGTTTTCGTCAAGGTCGTATTTTTCTTTACGTACTTTTTCGGCATAATACCACCAGTCCCAGGGTTGTAATTTAAATTTTCCGCCTTCTTTGTCAATGATCTTCTGCATCTCCACAACTTCTTTCTTAGCCATTTCCAAAGCAGGTTTCCATAGTTTAGCCAGAAAATCATTCACCGCTTCAGGGGTTTTTGCCATATTATCATCAATCACATAAGCAGCATAGCTGTTAAATCCAAGCAAATGAGCTTTTTTTACACGCAGGTTGGTAATTTTTGTAATGATCTCGTTGTTATCATTTTTATCACCATTGTCGCATTTCATAAAATATGCGCGGTAGATTTTTTCACGAAGTGCACGGTTCTTAGCATATTGCAAGAAAGGTATCATGCTGGGCTTGGAAATAGTAAAAATCCATTTGCCATCCATTTTCTTTTCTTTTGCAAGTTCGGCAGCACCGTCAATAGCGCTTTGTGGCAAACCGTCAAGATCAGCTTTATTGTCAATCACCATCTGAAAATTTTTATTTTCTTCCAGCAGGTTTTCTCCAAATTTGAGAGATAGTGATGCCAGATCGGCGTTGATCTTTTTTAATGTATCTTGTTTATCCTTTGGAAGATTGGCGCCTAAATGAACAAAATCGCGATAATATTTTTCAACAACACGGATCTGCTGACTATCAAGTTTCATATCATTCCGTTTGTCATATACTGTTTTTACACGTTTGAAAAGATTCTCATTCATCGAAATATCATCGTTATGCTTCGACAAAAGAGGAGTAATTTTTCTTTCTATCGCCTGCATCTGCTCATTGGTATTTGCTGATGCAAGGTTAAAAAATACGTTGGCGACGTTGGTAAGTAATAAACCTGATTTGTCGTAAGCCAGAATGGTGTTGTCGAATGTCGGTTCTTCTTTAGAGTTGATAATCGTCTGAATTTCTGCATCATGTTGTTTCATGCCTTCCATAAAAGCCGGCATGTAATGAGTTGTGTCGATTTTATCAAAAGGCGGCACATTGAATGGAGTTGTATACTCCGAGAAGAATGGGTTTTCACCCGTCTTTGTCTGCCTTTTACATGAAAAGAAGGCTACAGTAGCTATGGCAATAAACATAATAGTAATTTTTTTCATAATTTTCAGTTTTAATTAATAATCAAAAGTAAAAAGAATAATTCATTGTCGCGAAACTTTTTAAATTGTTTCATACCAATTAATTTGTCATAAGGTACTTCATAATATTACAAATTTTTTTATAAAATTGATAAAAAATCAGGTAACAGGAATTTCTAACCCCACAACTTGAATTTAATTTTGGAGGGGGCTTACATTTTTATTTGTAAAAGAGCATTTCTCGTTTTCAATAACTTACATCTAATATTAGATCGTTTTGTACTTTTACCGGACAACAGTGTTTTTTTATAATGGACAGACACTAATTGTGCTTAATTACGAATTTCGAAATTTCCCGGACATAATATGAGTTTAATTTATTTGTTGGATGTCCATCGTTTTTAATTGTATAGGATGGGGTGCTATCAAAATCTTGGGGAATGGAAATTCTTAAAACCTTTATTTTGCTGTTTAAAAATCTCACCCACGATGTATCTTTTACAAAATTTTTTATTGGATATAATCCTATATAAAACTCACCGTGAGGTTTAATCTTCCAATATTCATGTGCCGTATAATTAATTATTCCGGCAAATCTCTTATAAAACTCTTCTGTTTTCGGATAAGTTAGTGTAATATTAAAATATTTCATAGTTTTCGAATTAAACAAAAACCAAGCAATAAATGTATGAATATATGATCGCTTTTTGTGCTCCAATCTGTTTTCATTGATATAAACATCAGGACTTCCCTTAGCCTGGCATAGATATAAATATTCACTCCCACCATAAACCCTATTCAGGTGATCGTCAATATATGTGTATAAACAAAATCCACTATCTTCCGGAACAGCATTATTATTTATTACGTTGGTTCCCTCATCAAATAAAAGGCAACCTTGCTGTGGCCCATATCCATTAAATCCATAATTATATGATTTGAAGTCTTGATATTTATGTTCAAATATTGAAGGAAATGAAGAATCGTTAATCAAACCCCGACCGAAAGTGATTGAACAACCTAGAAAAATAGCATGTTTCCTTTTAAAAACATTTTCTATTACGGTGTCAGCGAGAGTATCCTCATTAGATACTCTTCTGCCATATTTATCAGAAGAAACGTAAACATTATAAACTGTATCTCTTCCAAATAGTTTAAAAGACTTTTCCTCAATACAATTCGGCCTCAATTTCCATCCTAGTTCAGCATCATAAATTTGAAAGTTGCCATCATACCAATATTCATTTTTTACTTTTTTACTCAATATTCCAAATATAATTTCAAAACAAAAATAAATTACAATAAGTGCCCGAAAAAGAAATAGTGTATAGCTCCTTTTGATTCGGGAAATATATTGTAATACTACTGATATATAGAATAAAACGACAAGAATATATATTACACTTATTTGATTTGGCCAGAGAATTGGCCATAATAAAAGAAGAAGAAATGTAATAAGAAGAAAAAAGTTTTGAAATTTTTTGTCCTGCAATAAAATAATGAATTTTTGTTTATGTCTTTTTGGTATAATATGAGTTATAAACTTAATAAATATCCAAATGCACAGGATACAAGATATAATGATGAGAATGATTGTAATGTATCGTAATACCTTTGTTAAAAAAACTTTGTTCACTAAAAAAGCGTCCTTAACAACTTTGAATACTGATAGAACTAAATTAAAAGGGTATACCAAAGACAGTTTGTTAAAAAAGGTGTCCTCGCTTTTCACTTCCGTGGGTAACACAAAGGTGCTTGTATTAACAGATAAAATCACAGATTGCAGTTCACTTATTTTATAGGAATATGTCTTTCCTTTTAGTGAAATTTGTATGGAAGTAATTTTTGAGACGAGTGTATCAGGAACTTCAATCTCTATTGATTTGTAGCAACCAGGCATGCCGTCATTTCGATTATTTTTGGAAATAAATAATTTATTATTAACCGGAGTAACGCCAATAGTTTTTATTGCTTCATTTTCTTTAGCTGATATACCGGATAATTCGATATTCACAAGGTCAAAAATCAGCACTTTTTTAAAATACAAAAAATAATATGGAATCCAAAGAAGAAGGCATATGACTAGGAATGAACCTACAATTATCAAGAAATTCTTTTTCATTGAATACAGAAATTTGTCTTTAACGAAGACAGAGAATTATTAGCAAAGCAAAGATATAAAATCTATTTTAGTCGTTTTTGATTGATATGGAATCAAGCAACCCCATCTTTTGTAAATTCCACTTAACTCCCCTTGCTAACATAAGATAACCAAGCGAATTGTTATGATTATCGACTTTCCAGAAATACCTCGGTTGGTTTTGTTTAGTGATTTTTTCAATGTTTTTATTATATTCAAAAAGGTCCATTACAGGAATAACTTTCTCAGTTTTCAGTTGTTCTATGAGCGGCCCATAATCATAATACATGTCATCATAAAATACAATTGCCAGTTTGAATTTATGTTTCAGGGAAAGATCATAAAACCGGGTTATACATTGATAAACATCCTGCATCGCCTTGGTTCTGTCTGCCCGATATTCTGATTCTGTCATAAAATAAAATGGAGTCAATGAATTATTATAGTTTTTATGTTTAAGATTCACTGTGATATAACGGAAAATATAACTGACTGCATAAAATTTTTCCAGCAAAGGGCCTTCCCGATAGTGTACTTTTCCGTCAGGTGTAAAGCGCTCGAAACCCCCTCTGAATCTATAAAATAATAAATCGGAAGATCCTAATGCCAAAAGAACCATGTCAGGTTTATATTTCAGCATCCTTTTTGAAAACAACATGTACTCAAAAAATGGGTCTGAGCTCTCTTTCCCGGCATTGAAAACACTAATTTTCCTTGGGGTACAAGGCTCAAGAAGATTTTCCAGTAATTTAGGCCAGGTGGAATCCTGGGGTGTTCCAACACCTTCGGTAAAAGAG
>Ga0116171_10005780_pt1 | contig 10808 bp, 12 predicted proteins | sample AD_JPNHW2_MetaG_FD_89798 | JGI IMG/M metagenome (GOLD analysis project Ga0116171, IMG submission 89798) | Active sludge microbial communities of municipal wastewater-treating anaerobic digesters from Japan - AD_JPNHW2_MetaG | ecosystem: Engineered > Bioreactor > Anaerobic > Digestate | place...
CCCTGGCCGGGAACAGCAAATGACGCTCCTCCCTCTTCAAGAATGAATTTTCCCCCCACCATCAGGGTATCAATGCCGGTGATGCTGCTGAAGTTACCGGGCACCCCTTTTATGATGGCAATAAACTGACGGTTGTTGTAAGTCAGCAGTGCATTGTCTTCAATTACTTCAGAAAAACCGGCAATGCCGGGGATGGCCGGTAACACCTGGCTGACAATCTCATCAGGGTCAAAATATTTACCTTCCCTGGCGGAGATTTTAATATCCGGATCCAAAATGCTGAAATACGATTTAATCAGACCGTCAAATCCGTTAAAAACGGATAGAACCACCACCAGCGCAAAAGTACCCACGCCGATTCCCACCGCAGAAATGATGGAAATGATGTTGATGATGTGTTGTTTCTTCTTGGAAACCAGATAACGACGCGCGATGAAGAACGGCAGGTTCAAATTTTACAGATTGGAGGTTTAATCTTTCAGTAAGCGGTCAATTTTTTCCAGGTAATTCAGGCTGTCATCAACAAAAAACTCAAGTTCCGGGATAATCCGGATCTGCTTGGCAATCTTGTTCCCCAGTATTCCGCGGATGGGCCGGACCATGTGACGGATATGGTTCAGGGTCATTTCCGACTTATCTGAAGGGTAAATGCTCAGGTAGCATCTGGCTAAAGACAGATCGCTTGTAACCCTGACTTCAGTGACACTAACCAGCAGGCCCATAAATTCAGATTTCAGTTCACTGATGAAAATCCCTGCCAGTTCTTTTTGTATTAACCGGGAGATTTTATTCTGTCTTGTCGAGAACTGTTCCATATGTTTTCACTTTAGACCTCAAAAATAGTTCATTTTGGCCAAAGAATGTTCTGTTGTCGTGGATGATGGCATCAGGGAAGCCAAAAAATCGTATTTTCGGGATAATATCCAAAAATTTCGTTAATGCGAACATTGAATATAGACAGCCGGGAAGAAATTGACCGGATTATCAGGTCATGCAAAACTTGTTTTGTTGCTTTTTGTGATGGGGACCAGCCTTATGTTGTTCCAATGAATTTTGCCCTTGACCAGGATGATGTGATCCTCCACATGGCGCAATCAGGCAGAAAATGGGCTATGCTGCAGAAAAATCCGAAGGTGTGCATTTCCTGGATTTCAGGAGAAAAAATTGCCTGGCAGGATGTGAAAGTCGGCTGCAGTTACCGGGTGAAATCGAAGTCGGTCATCGTTGAAGGAAAGGCAGAATTCATCGACGATTTTGAGGAAAAGGAGGATTGCATGCAAAAGCTGATGGCGCAATACAGTGATTTGCCTTTTAAGTTCAGTGCTCCGGCCATCCGGAATGTCGGGGTTTTCAAAGTCAGGATTTCAGAGATATCTGCCAAAAAATTCGGAGCAAAAGCGATCACTGCCTGGAACCGGAATGAAGTTCCGGAAGAAGACGATTAAGCAGGGAAGCCTAATGTTAAGAATAAAAAGCAACATAAAATGATTTTTGTAACCGGGGCTACGGGATTGGTGGGAAGCCATCTGGTACTTTCACTTCTTCAAAAGGGATTGCCTGTCAGGGCGTTGAAGCGTAAAACATCGAACCTTGACAGGGTAAGGAAGGTGTTTCAATGGTATTCCACTGAGGCTGGAGAATTGTTTGACCGTATTGAATGGGTAGACGGGGATTTGATGGACTATTTCAGCCTGGAAGATGCGCTCCGGGATGTGGACATGATTTACCATTGTGCTGCAGAGGTATCTTTTAACCGGCGGAAATGGAAAAGGATCATGCAGAACAATGTGGAAGGAACAGCCAATCTTGTCAACGCTGCGCTCTATAATGGGGTAAAGCGGATTTGTCATGTAAGTTCCATTGCAGCGCTTGGAAATAAGAAAGACGGACAGGTGGTTACAGAGGCATCGCAATGGGCTCCTGACGGAAAACAATCGGTTTATGCAGAAAGTAAATTCCGTTCGGAGGCTGAAATCTGGCGGGGAGGGGAGGAAGGAATGGATGCGGTGGTGGTTCATCCTTCCGTGATCATCGGGCCTGGTTCCTGGACCAGTGGCAGCGGACAGTTTTTTGACCGGATATACAAGGGTTTGGCGTTTTATACGCCAGGAGTAACGGGATATGTGGATGTCCGGGATGTAACGGATGCCATGATACTCCTGACAGAAGAGCAGAACTTTGCTCAAGCCTGTAACCGGAAATTCCTGCTGAATGCGGAGAACCTGGAATTCAGGGAATTTATGGGAATGATTGCCGGATCTTTGAAAGTGCCGGCTCCGAAGTATAAGGCAGGTTATTTTCTGATGCACCTTGCCCGGGTATTTTTGGGATTTATCTCCCTCATTTCCGGAAGGGAGGCCTATCTGAACAAAGATATGATCGCATCAGCGCTGAGAAGGAGTTATTTTGATGGTTCACGGATAAGCAATTTGTTTGGTTTCAGGTACAGAACAATAACCGGTGCAGTTCAGTACACCGCAGAATGTTACCTGAAAGACAGGAAGAGCTGATCAGGCATGAAAGATCAGCAGGGGTATTTTGGAATGAAACAGCATTTTCCGGGCAATGCTTGGGTTAAAAAACTGAGCAATCATGTTGCGTTTGTGAGAGGTAAGCGCCAGTACATCAATGTGTTTTTCCGTGATGAATTTATCCGTTTCAGTCAGCAAATCATTTCCTGTTACCAAATGACATTCAATTTTTCTTTCCTGGTATTTTGAACGGAGAATATCTTTCATTCCCTCCAATTTAGCCAGGTTCCAAACCGGTTCATCTTTCCGGCCCACATGAACACAATGAATTTCAGCATCATAGGGTTTAAAGATACGCATTAGTTTATCCAAAGCGGCAAAGTCATTGTTGTCGAAATTGGTGGCATAGAGAATTTTCCGGAAACTTCCGCTGATATTGTCGGGGGTATTTGCCGGAATAGCCAATACCGGAACCCTGGAAGCATTGATGATTTCAGCGGTCACACTTCCGATGATATCAAGTTCCCTTTCAGCGCTTCCCTGTGTCCCCATTACAATGAGCAGCACGTGATTCTGGCTGGCAAATGAAAGAATATCGTCACGGGCATCTCCGGCTTTCAGGATATACTCTGTCTCTACCATTTTCCATGTTTCTTTGGAAAAATGACGGATCAGGTCACTGAGGAATTGTTCCATAGCCTGTTGTGCCGCTTTTTCTGCGTTTTCCAGGTGGGCCAGCAAACCGGTATCAAACGCATAAATGTCGCTGAAGGGTACCGAATAGGCAATGGGGTTGGGATAGGCATGGAACAGGACCAGCCGGGCTCTGATCAGCCGGCAGATATCAAAAGCCACTTTGGCTGCTTTCAGCGAATAATTTGAAAAATCAACCGGAACAAGAACCTGTCTTTCCTTTTCCCCATCCGGTTCCTGCATACCAGAAGGTTTACCCAAAAATTCCTCCAGCAGCGGAATGGCTTTTTCCAGGTCTTCTTCGGGAATCTGGACCCGCACAGCGAGCGAGGAAGTACCTTCAAGCAGGTTCAGATCTTCCAGGGTGCAGGAAATTCCCCGTTCCCCGAGTATGGTCATCAGTATCTGTGCTTTAACAAAGGGTAAAACGGCGATGGTCAGCAAGTTCTTGTTCATGTCAATTTAAATTGCCCATTAAGGTATTAATTTATTCGTAATCTGCGGAATGATGTTTCACCGGAAGTAAAAAAAAACAGGAAACCAGTTTATAATACCGGTTTCCTGTTAAACTTGCCACATTCAGGGACCTCAGAATGTTCTTATTTCAATTGAAAAGCCTCCCTTATTTTATCCACATAATCCAATTTTTCCCAGGAAAAGAGGTCAACGACCATAGTTTGGGGTGAGTGGTAGGAGGGGGAGAATTTTTTGGACACGGAGATGGGTTGTCTGCCCATATGGCCATAGCTCGCTGTTTCGGAATATACAGGTTTCCTGAGGTTCAGGCGTTCCTCAATAAATGCCGGGCGCAAATCAAAGATCTGTTCTACCATTGTGGCGATTTCCCCGTCGCTGTGTGGCACATTTTTACGGCCATAGGTATTGACATATACGCCGACCGGCCGGGCCACGCCGATGGCATAAGCCAGCTGGATCAGAATTTCGTCGGAAACACCTGCAGCCACCATGTTTTTGGCGATGTGACGGGCAGCATAAGCAGCGGAACGGTCTACTTTAGAAGGATCCTTTCCGGAGAAAGCGCCACCGCCATGGGCGCCTTTGCCACCATAGGTGTCGACGATGATCTTGCGACCTGTAAGTCCGGTGTCGCCATGAGGGCCTCCTATAACGAATTTTCCCGTCGGGTTGACCAAATAGTTGATTTCACCCTTAAAAAGCTCCTGTAACCGTCCTGGAAGCAAAGAAACGACCCTTGGAATGAGGATGTGGATCACATCGTGTTTGATTTTTTCGAGCATAGGCGCATCAGCATCAAATTCATCGTGCTGGGTGGATACAACGATGGTATGTACCCTCCGGGGCGTATGATCGTCGTTGTATTCGATGGTCACCTGTGATTTGGAATCTGGCCGCAGGTAGGGCATGGGGCTGTTGTTCTCCCTCCGGATGGCTGCGAGTTCAATCAGGATCAGGTGGGCAAGTTCCAGTGGCAGAGGCATATAATTGTCGGTATCTTTACAGGCATATCCGAACATCATTCCCTGGTCGCCAGCGCCCTGGTCTTCTTTTTTGGAACGCACCACCCCGCGGTTGATGTCGCCGCTTTGTTCATGGATGGCGACAAAAATTCCGCAGGAATCCCCATCAAAACGGTATTCTGCTTTTGTATACCCTATTTTGCGGATCACCTCACGGGTTACTTCCTGAACATCGACATAGGTATTGGATTTAACTTCGCCGGCAACTACAACCTGTCCTGTGGTAACCAGGGTTTCAATAGCAACTTTGGAGTCGGGATCAAAAGCCAGAAACTGGTCCAGCAGGGCATCAGAAATCTGGTCGGCCACTTTATCCGGATGGCCTTCGGAAACGGATTCACTGGTAAACAAATAACTCATATTCAATTCATATTTGCTGCATACTACATTATGCATGTTTTACATATAGCTCTACAGGAAATCAATGATTGAATAACAAGCTGTCAGCCGGATTGTTTTAGCATTTTTAGTGGTTGCAATCAATCACAAATTTTTCCACGTAGCGGCGCAAAAGTAAAAAAAAATCCGGAATAACTGATTCCGGATTGAAAAAAGACCTTTGAGGTCTCTTATTTTCTAAGCGCTTCAGCGCCACCCGTAATTTCCAGGATTTCTCCGGTAATGGCGGCCTGACGGGCTTTGTTGTATTGTAAGGACAGTTCTCCCAGTAATTCTGTAGCATTATCGGTGGCCTGGTGCATGGCGGTCATTCGGGCGCCGTGTTCTGCTGCAAATGAGTAGATCAGCACCTTGTACATCAGGATGCGGAGCGCCCATGGAATCATGCTTCCCAGAATTTCAGAATTGGACGGTTCAAAAATGATGTCTTTGGTAATTTTGTCCTGCTCAGACACCGGAAGCGGTAAAAATACCTCTCTGCGCTGAACGTACTGGGCTGCATTGATGAATTCGTTGTACACCAGTTCAATCCGGTCGTAAGTACCATTAAGGTAATCCTGGGTCAGCTGGTCTGCGATTTTTGCGACCTGTTCATAATTCAACTGGTCAAAGATTTCGTTTATATGATCAGCAACCGGCATTTTTTGGCCTCTCAGCAACCTGTTGCCTTGTTTTCCGATGGCCAGAAAGCTGACGTTTTTGTGTTGGTGTTGTTTAATATAATCAGTGCGGACAGCTTGTATGGCAGCATTGGTCACGCTGGAATTAAACCCTCCACAAAGTCCCCTGTTGGAACTGACCAGTACCACCAGTACTTTTTCCGGCTTTTTTGAAGAGAGGTAAAGCAGATCTTCCGGATGATCAGCGCCTTTCAGTACGGTTGAAAGGATGTTATCAAAATGTTTGACATATGGCCGGAAATGGATCACATTATCCTGTGCCCGTTTCAGTTTGGCTGCCGACACCATTTTCATGGCGCTGGTGACCTGGCGGGTGGTTTTGATGGACCCTATCCTGCTTCTTAATTCCTTTAATCCCGACATGTTACAACAAATTGGTTCTGATCATAATTGGGCTGAATCACTTCAGGTCAACGATACTGGAACTTTTCGGCCACTTCGGATGCTGCCTGCTGTAGTGCATTTTCCACCCCTTCGTTAAGTGTTCCGGCTTTCAGCTGGTTAAGGGCATCCTTATATTTCAACTCGAGGATTTCAATAAATTCAGTTTCAAAAGCTTTTACTTTCTCCACGGGAACTTTCCTGAGCAGTTCTTTGGTTCCGCAATAGATAATGGCGATCATGTGTTCCAGCTTAATGGGCTGGTATTGACCCTGTTTCAGGATTTCCACATTCTTCCTTCCTTTATCAAGTACCCGGAGTGTAGCAGCATCGAGGTCGGAGCCGAATTTGGAGAAGGCTTCCAGTTCCCGGAACTGGGCCTGATCGAGTTTCAGGGTTCCGGCAATTTTCTTCATTGCTTTTACCTGGGCAGTACCTCCCACGCGGGAAACCGAGATTCCTACGTTGATGGCGGGACGTATTCCGGCGTTGAACAGGGAGGATTCCAGGAAGATCTGACCGTCGGTGATGGAAATCACGTTGGTGGGAATATAGGCAGAGACATCACCGGCCTGTGTTTCAATAATGGGCAGTGCGGTCAGTGATCCACCTCCCTTGACCTTATCTTTCAGGCACTCTGGCAGATCGTTCATTTTGGAAGCGATCTCGTCGGTTTCGATGATTTTGGCTGCTCTTTCCAGCAAACGGGAGTGCAGGTAAAATACATCACCGGGGTAAGCTTCGCGTCCGGGTGGACGGCGGAGCAACAGGGAAACCTCACGGTAGGAGACGGCCTGTTTGGAAAGGTCGTCGTATATAATCAGGGCGTCGCGACCCGTATCGCGGAAATATTCCCCAATGGCTGCGCCGGCATACGGGGCATAAAATTGCTTGGCTGCAGGTTCTGCAGCTGTTGCCATCACAATGACGGTATAAGCCATGGCATTGTGTTTTTCGAGGGTGGCTGCCAGGTTGGCCACGGTGGAGCCTTTTTGCCCGATCGCAACATATATGCAGTAAACCGGTTTACCCGATTCAAAGTTCTCTCTTTGGTTGATGATGGTATCCACTGCTACGGCTGTTTTACCGGTCTGCCGGTCGCCAATGATCAATTCCCGTTGTCCTTTTCCGATCGGAATCATGGCATCAATGGCCTTTAATCCCGTTTGAAGGGGCTGATTTACCTTCTGCCTGAAAATTACCCCGGGTGCTTTGCGCTCCAGCGGCATTTCAAAAAGCTCACCGGTAATGGGTCCTTTTCCATCTACGGGTTCTCCAAGGGTGTTGATCACCCTGCCCAGCAGTTTTTCTCCCACCATAATGGAAGCAATCCTCCGGAGTCGCTTGACGGTATATCCTTCCTTTACTGAATCGGAGGGTCCCAGCAAAACTGCACCGACGTTATCCTCTTCCAGGTTGAGCACAATCCCTCTGGTTCCGCCTTCAAATTCAATCATTTCATTGGATTCCACATTAGCGAGGCCGTAAATGCGGGCAATACCATCGCCTACCTGCAATACTGTTCCCACCTCATCAAGTTCGGCCTGCACTTTGAATCGGTCCAACTGTTTCCGGATAATGCTTGAAACTTCTGCCGGTCTTAATTCAGCCATATTTGTATTTAATTATCTGTTTTAAAATTATTTGGACAGCATCGCAGCCCTTATTTTTTCCAACTGAGTGGCAATACTTCCGTCATATTGCTGATCCTCAATCCGGAGGATCAACCCTCCGATAATTTCCGGATTTACTTTTTCCGTAAGCTCAATACTTTTTCCGGTTTCAGTTTCCAGACTTTTCCGGATACTTTCCAGGGTTGACAGAGACAGTGGTTCGGCGGTAGTAACAGTAGCCGGAAGAATACCCTGGTCATTTCTGACCATGTCAATAAAATCCCGGCAGATACCGGCCAGTTCCATTTCCCGGTTATTTTCGGTTATCAGCAGCACAAAATGAAGGGTGAGTTCACTGACTTTATCCTTAAAAATTTCGAGAAAAATCTGTTTTTTCCTGGCATTGGAAATTACCGGATTATCAAGCAGGCTGTTGAACTCCTCAGACGTACTGCAAAGGGAATAAATTCCTGAAATGTCCTTATGCAGAGTCATAATCTGACCTTTCTCTTTTCCGGTTGAAAAGAGGGCTTTGGCATAACGGACATTGATTTTGGAATGATTCATACTTTAGTTCAGCTTAAAGCCTTCCAGTTGTGAACGGATCAGTTCTTCCTGACGGGGAGAGCTTTCCAGTTTTTCTTGCAAAATTTTCCCGGCAATCTGAATGGAAAGATCTGCTACCTGTTTCCGGATGTCATCCATCGCTGAGCGTTTTTCGTTCTCAATCTGTTCCCGGATCTGAGCAATCAGTTTGGCTCCTTCCTGGGCAGCTTTCTCCCGTGCTTCAGCAATGATTTTTTCCTTAATATCCCGGGCATCCTTGAGAATCTGATCTTTTTCCTTCAGAGACTGGGCACGAAGCTTATCCTGGTCGGTCTTCAGATCTTCCATTTGTTTCCGGGCAAGGTCAGCCGAATTCAGTGCATCCCTGATGGAACTTTCTCTTTCTTTCAATGCATTCAGGATAGGCTTCCAGGCAAAGCGTGTCAGGACATAAAACACAATGCCAAAAATCAGAAGCATCCAGAAAATGGTACCGGGATTTGGTGATACTAAACCCATGACAAGAGATATAACGGTTAAAAAACTCAGAGATCCCCGTTCAGGGGATCACAGGTAATTCATTCCGGAAAGAGACCTATCCGAGGAAAATCACCAAAATACAGACGATAAGCGCAAAAAATGCTACCCCTTCAATCAGTGCGGCGCCCAAAATAAGGGTATTCCGGATATCTCCGATGGCTTCCGGTTGACGGGCAATGGCTTCCAGGGAACTGGCCCCGATTTGTCCGATTCCGATACCTGCACCCACTGTGGCTAAACCTGCACCGATGGCTGCTCCCATAGGTCCCAGCACCACATCAGCCAGCATAGTAAATAAAGTTGTCATAATGAATTGGTTATTAATTTATTCAACAATTGATCTCAATGATGTTCTGCCGTGGCCATCCCGAAATAGAGGGCCGACAGCAGGGTAAAAACGTAAGCCTGAATAAAGGAAACCAGCACATCCAGTAGTAGGATGAACACGGCAAACAAAATGGATACCGGACTGAACACAAAACCGGCAAAAGCTCCCCATAAATTGCTGAAAATAAAAATCAGGCAGACAAAAACCGTTACGATCAGGTGACCGGCCAGCATATTGGCAAAAAGTCGGACCATCAGCACAAACGGTTTTATCAGTACGCCAAGAAATTCAACAAAGGGCATTAACGGGATGGGATATTTCATCCACCAGGGAACATCGGGATTAAATACCTCTTTCCAATAATGTTTATTTCCACTGAAGGTAGTGACCACAAAAGTAAATAAAGCCAAAACCAAAGTCACTGCTATATTGCCGGTTACATTGGCTCCGAACGGAAAAATCGGAATCAGCCCCAGCAGGTTGTTCAGCAGGATAAAGAAAAACAGGGTCAGCAGCAGTGGAAGATATTTCTCATATTTTTTCGGGCCGATGGCCGGAATAGCGACTTCATCCCTGACAAAGAGGATCAGGGGTTCAAACAAATTCAGCATCCCGGAGGGGGCTTTGGTGATGCTGGTTTTTGCCGAGCGGGCAGCGAGGATCATGGAAATCAGCAGGATAAATGCTGCAATTAAGGTGCCGGCAACGGTTTTGGTGACTGAAAAATCAAATGGTTTACTGATTTCCCCGTTGCTGCCGGTCTCGATGATTTTTCCCTCGTTCTCCCCTTCCGCAGCAATGGAAAAACCGTTGTAGGAAGAATGGCCGTGATGGAAACGGGAAGACATAAAGGCATGAAAACCGCTGGTTTTGCTGTACAGGAGAACAGGTAACGGCACGGAAATGTGGGTCTTCCCAAAGGTGGTGATGTGCCATTCATACGCATCTGATACGTGCTCTATGATGAATTTTCCCGCATCAAACGAAGAACTTTCTTCTTTTGCCGGCTGAACAGCAGTGGTGTCATGCTGGGCTTTGACCGGATTTAACAAAACCAAGGTCAAAAAACCAACGATTACCAGGTATTTCGTATATTCATTCATTTTGATGCAAAAGACAGATTGTCAAAAATACGCTTTTTTTAAATCAAGCAACTTTTCCCTCCTGATTTTGATAAAGGATTATCTATTTTTATTTTTTGGTCTCCTGCAACCTGCCTGATCCCCAAATCAGTTCGTATACCTCCAGAAATATGTAAATCAAATACATAATACCAAATACAACAATGAAGATCAACAGGTCTTTCTTCAGAAACAAGGCGTAAAGAACAGTTAGCAGAATGTAAACAAACATCCTGAAAATGGTAACCACCATTATTTTCCGCACAAATTTTCCGAATTCCCCGGGATCGGTATTTACCAGCCAGTTAAAGGAGAAATAGGTGAAAGCGGAAACAAATGCCAGTAAAAAGAGAAAGACCGGAATATAAAAGGAGGGCAGTATAAAGGAAAAAACAAGCAGCAATACCCCTGCCTGGGCAAGGGTAATGTATAGGAGTTTCTTCAGAAAGGTTGACGGGACAGGTTTCATTTTCCCTTCAGGTCGGTTTTTTCAGAGCGGTGGAACAGCCTGTTTAACAGCTATTGATTTCTTTTCTC
>Ga0116171_10005781_pt1 | contig 10807 bp, 10 predicted proteins | sample AD_JPNHW2_MetaG_FD_89798 | JGI IMG/M metagenome (GOLD analysis project Ga0116171, IMG submission 89798) | Active sludge microbial communities of municipal wastewater-treating anaerobic digesters from Japan - AD_JPNHW2_MetaG | ecosystem: Engineered > Bioreactor > Anaerobic > Digestate | place...
CAAAAAATCCTTTGTAACTTTCGTCTGTGTTTTAGCCATGGCTGGTGTTTTAAGGTTATGACGTTATACGTCATTTTTCAGCCGTGGCTTTTTTAATTTTACAGAAACAAAGTTACACTACGGGTTGGGGAAATGGCGAAAAAAAAGAAACACATCAAAAAGCAGATTCAGTTTACTTAACCATCATGCATACCGATCTTGTTTCGACACCGGAAAATAAACTGCAGACATAGGTTCCTTTTTTCAAATCTGAAGCCTTATACGACAGCGTGTAGTCACCCGCAGGTAACCCCTTATCCTGAAGGGTTGTTATCAACCGTCCGCAATGATCGTAAATCCTCAGTAAAACATGGTCCGTCAACGGTAGGTGAAAATGAATACGGAAGAATTCCGATGAGGGGTTTGGACTAATGAACAGACGGATTTCCGAATCATTTTCTGTTGAATTTTCCATGCCTGCCGACGGACTCTGAACCTTGATCAGGGTTGGGCCATCTCCCGCAATATATCCTGCATCAGGGACCGGGAATTTAACATCGTTCAGGTTGTGGGTGAGTTGAAGGCTGGTTTCGACCGTCCAGCTGGTGCCTCCATCGAAGGTGAGGAGAATAAGCCCGTTATCCCCTACGGCAATTCCAGCCTGAGAATTTAAGAAACAAACATCGTTCAGGTTCCTGTGCAGAATATCCGGATTATTCTGCAGGGTCCAGTCTTTCCCGTTGGTTGTCTTCAGGATCAATCCACCCTCCCCCACAGCCCATCCGGTCAGATCATCCATCATGAAGATCCCTTTATAATTTCCGGCAGGGAAGAGTTGATCGTTTACCCAGCCGGTTGTGCTGATGTATCTTCCAATGACTCCGTTCCCGCATGCCCAGCCATTGACGCCGGGAAATGAGAGATCGAACAAAGTCTGGTTAAAGGGTGATGCGCATGAATTAATCCCTGTCGGAGAAATTGAAAATATCCAGCCTGCGTAGCCGCATGCAAAGCCTGTCGATGAGCCCTGCGGAAATCCAAGGGCCAGGAGATCGGAAGCGGCATACCAGTTTGAACTCCAGAGATTGCCTCCATTCATTGTATTCATAACACGGTACATGTCCCCGGTTGCGTATCCTTCCAGTTGATTCAGCATAAAAACTGAATGAACGACAGAGCTGTTTGAAGCGGTTTGCGTGTTAAAGCTGTTTCCTCCGTCGGCCGTGTGATAGATCTCCCCGGCAGCTCCTGAAGAAATCCATCCTTCATTCAGATTGATCCAGCTCATCTTCGTCAGTAAGGCTGTTCCGCTCCCGGATGGCAAATTCGAACTCAGGTTGGTGTATGTGTACCCCTGGGGAAAAAGTTCTGCCTGGAATACCATTCCGAACACGAAAATCAAGATCAGATTTTTCATAAAACGGGATTTTAAAAATCCTGGTTATTCCGATACTCATTGAAAAATGATTATACTGAATGTAAAACAGTTTTGCTTTGCAAACCTGTTATGTTTCAGCACAATTCAGCCTATCAAATATAATGAAAAAAACCAGGAACATTTCACTGCCTGACGATCTTTTTAATGCCTGTTGCTCCATTCTGGGTAACTTGTATCATATATAGTCCTGGCGTTTGTTTCTCAATGGAGAACGCATGTGTTTTACCGGTGCGTAAGGTTGTATTTGTGATTTCTTTGCCAATCATGTTGAAGATCTTGACAACCACAGGTAATCCGCATGGATCAGCGTTCAGCGAAAGGTCAAATGTTCCGTCAGTAGGAATTGGATAGATGTCAAACCCCATCTGTTGTTTTTCAGGAACCGGATCTTCTTCACTTTTAGTAACGGCTGTCGCCGATGCGACAGAAGCCATTGAAGGAGTTGCACACCATGGACCTGCAGGGGCAATATATCCCCACAAATAGCCTCCGCCATTGACAGTTGTGCCGGGAAGATATAAGATTCTCTCCCCGGCGATCATGGTTACACTCCCGGCATTTTGAACATTGAATATGGTTCCGTTTCCGGCCACCGTAATAGTTTGAGTTGCATTGAAACACTTGTTCTCCCCGTTCATGGCAGAACTGTTTTCAATATTAATATTTATAGGGGTGGGCGCGCTGACGATCCTAAATTCAGTAAGTTTTTTCCAGTTAATGTTACCCCGTTGATCTTTAGCATAAATGATGATAAGTGGAGCATAATTGTATAGCGGAGTTGCGTAAACCGAATTGGGAATTAACCAGTTTAGCTGATAAATTCCTTCTCCTGCCGGGAGCATCGGCTCTTGATTTGATCCGCCAAGCATTGACAGGTCGATCCAGACACCTGTGATATCTGAGGTACCCTCTGCATCCTTGACTGTCGCCTGAAACAGCACATTGGTAACTCCGGGAATCAAAGCAAATACAGGATTGCAGGAAACATTAAATATTTTTGGGATACTATAATGTTGGATGACAGCAACACTATCGGTATGACTTAGAAGTCCATCACTTTTTCCTCCTGCATACATAAGATCTGTTGGAAAATACGAATGACCTAAGCCGATAGCATGGCCAAATTCGTGATTAAGAATCTCTTTCAGGGAATCTGAACCACAATTAAATATCTGCAATTTACCCCCGAAATAATAACCGTTTGTTTTTGTAATTGCAATTCCATCGCCCATGGGCCATTCTACGTTCCCATTATTATATAACCCTCCGTATTCGGGATAATTGAAGTCAACAACAATATCAGGAACCGAATCCTGAGGGTTTATTTTAACGATGTGTATGCTGTCAAATTCCAGGAGTCCATTATACATGACAATAGTTGAATCCAGGTAGATTTCCTGAGTGGGCGATACATTTCCTGTGATTCCAAGAGACACCTGACCCTGCAGCATTAATTGGTGTGTGTAATTACCGTAAGGATAGTAAGTAAATGTTTGAAATGGTTCATAATTATCGGAATTTTGACTAACGTAATTACTGACATATTCCTTTTCCTGATTTCCATATGCCGAATAAAGTGAATTGAGTGAACAATTTCGCAGCGGTATGTTATCACCATTTTCAATAATGTCTTTATAGAGGGCAATCCTTTCTTCGGGTGTGCTTATGTTCACACTCATTGGACAATAGTCAAACTTTGCTTTATAGGTAAGTGGTCGATTGGGGTATGTTTGATAGTAGTTTTTGAACTCAATGGCCGCTTCATTCTCATCCTGCGCCAATCCATAAGCAGAGCCAAGAAAATGAATGATGCCATGAAGGTAACTGGCAGCTTCAATATCATTCTGGAAAAGGAATCCCATAGGCCCTTCATAACCATTTCCGTTCAGAACCAACAGAACGGTAAGATGTAACGTCCTTGGATCAGATGTTGATGATGAATAGTTATTGATCAGGTCATCAATAATGCCCAGGCACCCTTGATAATCCATCTCTGCAGGATTACCAAATGATGCCTTTATCCATAATTTCAGCAACTTGGCGTCATCGACCAATGTATTGTCTCCGGGATTATCAATCACTTTTTGTATCAGTGACAAGAAGTTGTTTGCCACATACGAATTTGAATAAATCCATTGCGGGGTTCCACGTTCCATATGTTGCCCGTAATAGTTAACAGCATCAGAAAATAACGAATCCGTCACCGTGTTTTGTGCTGTCACACCGAAAAAGAATCCAACCAGTAAGGTTACAAGAAATAGCTTTTTCATTTATCGTAATTGTTATGTGATTCAAATTTAACTTGCCATCCTTTGTCCCCGCCTAAAAGAAGCACATTGATTCCGGTCAGTTTTTAAATACTTTATCAGCTTTTCAATAATCCCTATATTTTCTCCCGGATCAGGTATCTATGCAGTAATTTACATAGGAAATAGCAATTTAATAAAAATTTCTCCTGAGTGGACATCCCGGTTAATCTTATCATCGTAAGTGCTTCGGGTGCAGGTGACTTTTGTACCGATATGATTTTACCTGTTCGATGGTTGATCCGAATCAGCCATATCATGCGGGCGTATAAGGATCATGACCGTCAAGAGCAGGCTGTGCGGCAATCAAAATTGGAACCGCCAAGGTCGGTAAGCCAACCGGGAGCAGCATAAACAGAAAGGAAGTGGCAAAATTCACTCTTGATGCTTGTGAATCAGAAAAATACTTCAGGAATTGTACTTCTTTGTATCGGTAGTGAATCCGATCACGGTTTTACAAAGCCTCGGTTCTTGTATCGTTCAATCGTTTCTTTCTCCTTCGATTTATCGGAAATGAAAATGATGGTTTTGCCATCTTCCAAAACAACCGGATATAAATCTTTCGTGGATCCTGCCTGTTGCTTAGCCTTGGGGATGTCTCCCTGGTGGTGTTTCAGGTTGCGTCTGTTGTCAATGATATCGTTCTTCATCTTGCCGTCATTTACTGCAAGATACGGATAATTTTTGGTTTGCCAGATTCCTGGGCCCGGGATTGATTCTTCAAACTTTTCACCATAAAAAGATATAATCGGGTATGAAAACAATTATATTGAGCGATCTGATTTGCAAATTCTTGCAAACCTGATCAGCCGAAGTATTAAACATTGTTTGTCAAAAAATTTACAGGTATAACCGAAGCCCGCAGATCAAAATGGATTCAATGGTGGATTGACCGGTATGTACGCCAAATGCTGTACAAACCATTCAACCTCCTCCGTGTATCTCCGTGGATCCTCCGTGTTTCTCTGTGCAACAATATTTTATAACACGGAGAACCTCAGAGTAGGCACAGAGATTCACTGAGATTTTTATACTTCAGTGAACAACATACCAAACCGCAAAAAACTCTTCGATGGTCAGGTAGCCATCGATGGTGAATTCGATATCCGACGTGTAGGAAGAGGTGCCCCTGTAAACCTTGCCATTCCGGATCGTGGCCAGAATGTCGCTGGTATAGGAAGAAGTTCCCCGATAGATCTTGCCGTCTCTGATGGTAAACCGGATATCCGACGTATAGGAAGAAGTTCTTTTGTACACCTTTCCATCCGTTATGGTATAGATCACATCGGAAGTGTAGGCGGAGGTTCCTTTGTAAACCCGGTTTTTGGCGACATGACAGAGTATGTCGGAGGTATAGGAAGATGTCTTCCTGAAAACGTTCCCATCGTCAACCGTGCAGATCACATCCGAGCTGTACGCCGATGTCCCACGATACACCCTCACCTGAGCCGTGGCTGCGGAACAGAGAGTTAAAACCAGGAAGAATGCCGGGATCCCTGCTTTCATGATGCAGCTTCTTGAAAATCAGAAAACAAAAGTAGAAAATAATCCGAAAAACCGTGTCACACGTCCGGTTTCCGCCTTTGCATGCCGTATCTTTGTATACTGAATCTGAACAGGTTTGCGAACCAACACCCTGCCGCCATGACACCGGATGAGTACGACGATATTCTTTACGACCACCGGATCCTGCGGTGGTCAGCCAGGATCCTCGGGTCGCTCGAGGCCGGATTTCTGCTGTCCCTCGCCTACGATCAACTGATAAAAAGTGTGATCGAAAAAGGCCTGCCGGCGTTGATCCCCGCGATCAACGGACAGTATTTCCTGGCCATCACCCTTACGATGGCTTTTATCGGGCTGATCCTTGCCTACTGGAAAGAAGGTACGGGCGGCTTTATTTCCATGTCGGCCTTCATCGTACTGTTCATCGGGTGGAGAGATTTCCACATCAGTTTTATCGTCGGCATGACCCTGGCAGCCGTTCCCGGACTGCTGTACTTCCTTTACCGGCTGTTCGTTTACCGGGCGGTGAGGAAAGCCAACCGGGATCCGTCGTAGATCCGGGAGCCACCGGGCGGCCCGCCGCGAGAGATAGATCCTGCCATGTCGGACGAAGGAAAGTCAACGGAAGGTCTAGTAGGATATCAGCACCCGGCCGTTACCGGTTTTCTGGCCCGCGAGAGTCGATCCCCCGGTCACTCCGCCGATATAAGAGGATCCACCTCCTCCGGGTCCGTGTGCGTCGCTGGTGCCACCGCCATAGTACCCGCCTCCCCCGCCGCCGTTCCACGGGGTGTAGGAAACCAGGGCATTGCCGCCCTGCCCGAGGGTGCCGCCAAATGTGCCACCTTCCGTCTGGGTGCCTCCGTACCCCCCGCCGTAGGAACCGCCGCCTTTGGAGCCTGTCAGTCCTCCGCCGTCACCTCCGTAACAATTGGTATTGTTGGTCGATCCCCCGCCGCCGGCCGCCACGATGACCCGGTTGCCCAAGGCAGTGCCGCCGGCCCGTACATCGGATGCTCCGCCTCCGCCACCTGCAGAGGTGATTGATGCATTGGTCTGGCCGAGTCCTCCGCCGTTCCACCCGGCTCCCGAAGGAACACCTTCCCCGATGGCGACCGTGCCCTGTCCCCCGACAAAGATGTAGAGGGTCTGGCCCGGTGTCACCGCCAGGGTGCCCTTGGCATACCCGCCTTTTCCTCCCGAATAGGTGCCCGACCATCCCTGCGCCCCCCAGGCCTCGATGGTGACACTGGTCACCCCGGCAGGCACGGTAAAGGATTGCATGGATCCGGTATAGGAGAAATCCGTTTGCAGAGAGGTGGTAAAAGCCTGCTCGCTCCCGTAAGTGGTACCGTATGTATTGGTGGCATAGGCGTGGTAATAATAGGAGCCCCCGGAGGAAAGACCGGTCAGATTGGCCGAGAAGGAGCCTGTGCCATATGAACCCGATTCCGACACATTGGTTCCTCCGGTCGACGGATCAAATCCCGCTGTCGTGCTGTACTTGAAGCCGCGTACAGTCGCGTTCGCCCCGCCAGTAGCGCTGATGTTTCCATTCAGCGTAGCGGCTGAGGCCGTGATGCCCGATGCGGTATTGGTTACGACGGTGGGAGCCGTGAAGCACGAAGATGTGGTCTGGGTCAGCGTCAGCACTTCGGAAGCGCACCCCAGGGAATTGTACGCCCATACGTACCGGGTGTACGAAGTGCCGCAGGTGAGACCGGTCTCCGTCTTCGTCAGCGCCGTGCCCATGTCGGTTGCACTGCTGTATGTGTTCACCGTATTCCACTTGTATCCGGTAGCGCTGCCGGCTGAATTCCAGTTCCACACCACCCCGGTGGTTGAAGGGACATGGGTCGCCGCCGTGGGCGCAGTCTGCGACGAAAGGTTGGCCACCACCGCCAGCCGCGACAGGCTTTCCACCCCGTCGATGGTCTGGCTGGCGTAATAGGTCTGTCCGTCGACCAGGATCGTGGAGGGAGAAAGGGCCGTCCCGCCGGTCGGTGACGAATACCATTTGATGTTGGTCCCGGTGGCCACCAGGTTGCCTACGGTGGGGGTTTGCGCCTGGGTAAGCAAGGCAGAAAGAAGCACGAATCCAACGAGGAACACTCCGCGGAATATTTTTTCGGGAGTAAGATTCATGTGAAATCGGATCAGGTTTTTCATGGGATGAGAGGTTTGGTTGAGCTGTTCTTTCGGACAACCAAATATTTATTCTCTCGCGCAATAAATATTTAATGCGAAATTCCTAATTCGTGTAATCGGTCGGTAATATTTGATGTAGTCAAAAGACGACAGGAACGTAAATTCCCCCGGTACGGCCGGGTAATCCGTTCACTCTCCCTTCCGCAGCCGTTCGAGGATCTCGAAAACGGCGGGGCAGACGGCGCTGTTTTTCAGCGCCAGGGGAAGCACCTGGTACATCCGGGCGCGGTCGGTATGCGGGTATTCGCGGCAGGCCCTGGGCCGGTCCGGGTAGATGGAACATTCGTTATCGCTGCCCAGGAAGGGGCAGGGCATGGAGCGGAAGATGTAGTCGCCCTCTTCATCCAGTACGAGGTACTGCCCGGTAAATGCCGAAGGTTTCATTTTCAGCGAAGCGGCGATCCTCCGGATGTCGGCATCAGTGATGCGCGGTCCCAGGGTGCGGCAGCAGTGAGCACAGTCGAGGCAGTTGAGGGTGGTAAATACCTCTTCATGCAGGGCATGCAGCCGCTCGTCCAGTTTCCGGTGGTCGCCGGCGACGAGCTGCTTCACCAGGGCGGCGTGTTCTTTCCGGGCCGCCCGGGCCATACCGGCCAGTTTATCGGGAGAGATCATATGACAGGCAATGCGGGGTGCGCTTCGGTTTGTGACCTAGGAGGCTGTCAGGGTGCCTCGATTTTTCGCGAGAAGGAATGATTCAGCATCCTTAACCGGTCGGCATAATGGCTTTCGTACAGGCGCTTGACCGGTTCTGACAGGAAGGAAGCCCGGATCAAAGCCGGCACCCCCGGGTTTTCTTTCCGGAACATCTCCAGGAGGGTCCTTACCCGGCTCTCCAGCATGCCGATCCTCAGGCCGAATTCATAAAAATCATCGTAGGCATAAAATCCGAGCGATGCAAAACTATCGGTTTCATAGTCGTTGGCGAACAATCCGCCGGTGAGTGCAAAAAAGGAATCTGCCGGGATATGAATCGATGTATCGATCAGATCGTATGCCGGACTCAGCAGATAGTCGCCGCTTTGGGTCTGCTGAAGCGAGAAATTCCTGAGGTGCGCGTCGCCATTGCTGAACAGGTAATTGAAAACCACCCGGCCGAAGAACTTTTCAATCTCCACCGCATAAGCCGGTACATATTTTCTCATCAGGATGGCGATATCTTCATAGCTGCCGCTGTTCCGGTAACCATCCCCGTCTTGCTGTTTCGACTTTCCGGAAAGAGCGGCGAAATCTTCCTGGGCGATCTTTCCCCCGTTGGGCGCATAATCAAACCTCCGGGTGATATAGGCGGGTTCGCCGTTCCTGAAAAACACCAGCGCGCAAACGGCAACTTCCATACCATAAACCTGCCGGGCAATCTGCATCGTCAGGTGCTCGTTGGCAGGTAATTCCTCCTCTTTCCCAAACGGGGGATTGAAGGGCACCGGCTTCAGAATATACCGGCCGGGTTCCCCGGGCTCCGTCAGTCGCAACCGGTTCCTGTCAAGAACCAGCGATTGTTTGAATTGCGCCCCGCTGATGGAGATTATCTTACTGTTCTGTCGCAGCTTTTCGGCCACCTCTTCATCCAGCTTCGGCGCATTGAAATCCAGCATATGGCTGACCTTTTTCCGGTCAAAAAGCAACTGCAGAGCCCTCGGGCTGTAGGTGTTGAATCCCCCGGCCAGGGTGCAGGGACAATGATTGATCGCTTCAGGGTTCATCTCTGTTCTATCCGCTTGATCGTTACGGCACCGATGGTATCGGTACCTCCTGTCGCGCCCAGCAGGCCCAGGATATCACGTTCATCAAATTTCAGGTACCGGCTCTGGATGGCCAGGTTGACCCCTTCGGCCACCAGGGTGCCAAAAAAGGGGAACATAAACCTGCTCCTGTACTCCTGACGTGATTTGGGGAGGGTCAGGCTGATGGCGGGCCGGGAGGGATCGTTGAAGTAGCCGTCGTCATAACGGAATACGTAGTGCCCCGTATCCTCCTCCGTTAAAACGCCCGCAAGGATGCCATGGTTATACACTTCCACACTTTTCATGGATTAACGGTTGTGTTTTACGGTCACGGTCAGTTGCATGCCCAGCACCTCTGCCAGCCTGTTCACCACCTCCCACGACGGATTACTCTGCCCCTTTTCCAGCTTGTACAGGGTATTGGTGCTTACCTGTGCCAGTTCGGCGAGGTGAGGCTGAGTAATTCCCAGCTCGTTTCTCCTGGCACGCAGGACCTCTCCAAGTTGTGAAACCAACATTTTATTGCGATTTTTACGACAAAGATAAAGTGTTTATAACAATCTGTATCTAAAATCACAGTATATTGTGTTTTTTAAATATTTTTTAATCTCCACGCTTGAGCCCCCTCGAAAAGTCTTTTAACCCAATATTACATTTCGAAGTGGACTCACGCTTTAAATGTCTGAAATATCACATTATAGAATGATTTTCGCGACAAATTCGCTGCGCCGGCAGGGAATTCAGGGTTTAAGAATGCAAAGCTTGGCGGAATAGAGACGGTCGCCTGTGCGGATGCGTGCAAGGTACATCCCCGGCTGAAGGTCCATCCGGGGAAGGCTGAAACGGATCTGATACGGCCCTTCAGCCGTTCCTGTCCATCCGGCAGGGATGATCACCCGCCCGTCGGGGGAGGTCAGCTCAAGGGAGGTGCGGCTGTCGAGCGGCCGGCCGGAAGCGATCCGGAATCCGGTAGTGACCGGGTTCGGGAATACGTTCACGCCACCCGTCGCGATCTCTTCGCACGACAGGCCCCGTTGAAAGCGGAACCAGTCGATCGTGCAGGGAAGGCCGGAAGGGCTGCGCAACACCAGATAGACATCGTGGATCCCGGCTGTTTCGGAAACACGGCCGGCAATGGTCTGATACCCTGGCGCGCCGATCAGCGGGTAAAGGGCGAACGCTCCCGCCACCGAACCGGAGAGACTGTCCAGCCTGATCTCCAGGACTACCCCTGCTGCATTGGAGTACACGGGAAACTCCAATCGCATTTCGAACCCGTTGCAACCGGCGCCAAAGTCTACATTCCGGAACACCACATAGTCCTGGTCGGCGCTCAGCGTCACCCCCTGTCCTCCTTCGGCGCACGCGGTCAGGACAACCGGTTTCGATTTCCGTTCAAAATGCTCCGCCTCGGTGCGACCGGTGGCATCCAGGTGATAGGCCCGTCCAACATCCGATCCGGCTACGGCGATCCTGCACGACTGCCTTATATCGGCGGAAGAGCTTCCCACCTGGATCTCCAGGCTGTCGCTGCTGACGGTAAACATCCGGGCGGCTTCGTGGTAGTAGGCCAGGTCGGCCTGCCGGAGGACAAACATCACGGTATCCTGCGCCCCCGGTAACAGCGATATCCGCCGGAAACCTTTGAG
>Ga0116171_10005782_pt1 | contig 10807 bp, 8 predicted proteins | sample AD_JPNHW2_MetaG_FD_89798 | JGI IMG/M metagenome (GOLD analysis project Ga0116171, IMG submission 89798) | Active sludge microbial communities of municipal wastewater-treating anaerobic digesters from Japan - AD_JPNHW2_MetaG | ecosystem: Engineered > Bioreactor > Anaerobic > Digestate | place...
CCAGGTTGTATTTTTAAATTTTTCAAACTTTCTACAGCTTCCATTCTTGCTTTTTGAGCTATACAGCTGTAAATATATCCGATATCAGCACAGATTCCATATGCCCTATCCAAATCCAATCGTAAGCTTTTATCGCCAACAACAACGAAAGAGAAAACATCAAGGAGAGTCTTAAAGCTAATGCCAAATCTTAACTGCCCACAAATTACTCTAACAAAGTATTTCGCTTCCAAAGGAGAAAAGGATTCCAAAGCACCCAAGATAATTGAATTTTTCCTTTCCACAGAACCATTTCCCTCTGTTTTTACAATACCCCAAAGGGTATCATAGGCCTCAAAAAGGGATGCCCCTTTTGAAACAAACCCACACTTTTCGGAAAAAAGTTTTACTGTATCACCAATATCCCCCAATCTATCTCTCTCCTGCTGAACTCTGATATCGATATCCTTGGCTTTTGCATACTTTTCTAACAATGAAATTAGGCTTTTTTCAGAATAGTTGAACTCGCTATTCACAAAAAATGGTGCAACCCTACCTAATATCAAGTATGAAAGAATCTCTCCCTCTTCGCTCGTCAATTCTCTGTAAAAAGATGCTAGTATTTCCGTAATCTCATTCCTTGAGGCAATTTCCTCTATTGTTTGAAATATTTCACTTATCTCTTTGAAAGTAGTTTTACTGTTCTTCATCCTAAATATGTATACTTAGTTGATTTTGTGCTCCCATCTTGACTTACCAATCCTTTGTTAACAAGAACATCCATATCCCTTCTTAGAGTTCTGGAAGAAACATTTGGTTGCAATTTATACAATTCGGAAGGCGTAATTTCTTTTAACCTACTTACTTCCGCAAGAATTTCTGCTTGCCTTTTGTTCAATCCAACAATATTCTTTACACTATCCTGTACTATCCCCTTTTTATCGGGAGTTCGTGGCTTCTCTTTTAGTTCTGGCTTAGAATCTCCATCTTTTCTATTTTTTAATATGGAACCGAGGATAAAAAGACCGATTAGCAAACTCAATATACTAGTTAGTAGAGACTTAATAGACATTTCCTTTTGATTACTGTCTTCCATACTTAATTATATATCATTACGAGGAAGATTAAAGGGAGGTACTTATACTTGTAGCAAGATATATTTAATACCTCCCCTCCCTAGTCCCTTCTATTTCTTCCTCTTTTTGTTTCTTTTCTGCTCCGAATGATGAAGCCTTCTGTGACAAGATTGACACAAGAGAAGAAGATTGGAGAGGTTTGATGTTCCCCCATTAGATTTGGGGTTAATGTGATGGATTGTGAAGACCGGATAACTGGGGTCCTCTATTTTCCCACATTCTTGACAAGTCCAATTGAAAAATCTGTGCACCCTCAATTTCTCAGGGTCTTTCGTAACCGATGCCAAGTTACCTCCTTTATTCTAGGTTTTTAAGAACAGGTTTCCCTATCGCTCTGTCGGATTATATCCAACTATGTGGTATTAATGCAAGGTTTTCTTAAAAAAGTGTGAAATTTAGCTTTTTAACTCAGCCATATTCTCTCCAATAGCAGAGCTAACATCAAGATGAACATTTAACGATACTGCTTCTTTCATAATCTTCTTGGCTTCTTCTTCAAACTCCTTAACTCTTCCATCAACAACTTCGAAGACAAGCTCATCATGAATCTGAAGTAGTATAAATGCCTCATTCTTAAATTTCTTCCCTATCATCTCATCTAATTGAATCATTGCATATTTCATAATATCAGCCTCTCCTCCCTGTATAGGCATATTAATAGCCTCTCTCTGAGCAGCTCTCATCAATCGAATATTCCTTGATTTGATACCTTTAATCCATCTTGTCGTACCAAACATTGTTTGTACATACCCTCTCTTGTACGCTTCTTTCTCTAAAGATCTCATATACTCCTCAACACCTGTATAGTGTTGAAAATAGTTTTGGATATATCCAGATGCCACATCGTTATCGATTTTAAGCATATTGGCTAATCCAAACGCCGTTTGGCCAAAAAGAATACCAAAATTAACAGTTTTACCTAAACTTCTTTCCTTTTTAGTAATTTCCTCAACATCCTTCTTTAATATTCTACTTGCTGTTGCCTTGTGAATATCCACATCATTTTGAAAATCCTCAATTAACAGCTCATCCTCTGACATATCCGCAAGTACCCTTAACTCCATCTGAGAGTAATCCATGCCAAGTAATTTAAAACCATTTCTTGCAACAAAAGATTTTCTAATCTTCTCTGCCCACTCTCCCTGCACAGGAATATTTTGCATGTTTGGATTAACTGATGAAAGTCTTCCAGAGGAGGTCCCTGTTTGTTTAAAATCAGTATGAATTGTACTATCTTCGTTCATCTCCACTAACTCAAGCAAAGGTAGTACGTATGTAGTATGAATTTTACTTAATTCTCGATATTCAAGAATATTTTCTACAACAGGATGAGTACCTTTTAATAGATCTAATACCGTTTCTCTGGTGGAACCCTTCTTTCTATCTGGAAGTTTCAATTCGTTAAAAAGCACATCTGAAAGCTGTTTAGGAGAATTAATATTGAATTCATGGCCAACTGATTCAAATATCTCTTTTTTCACCATTTCTATAGCTTTAGAAAGCTCTACATCCAAACTTTTCAACCAATCGATATCAATCTTTATTCCTCTTTTTTCCATTTTAGAAAGAACCATAGAAATTGGTATTTCTATCTTCTCTAGGCTATGAAGAAAGTAATCACTCTCTATTCTGAGAATGTCCCTCATACATTTCTTTGTATATTCGTACAACTCTATTTTGTTTGCCTTGTTTATTTGAGTTTGTTGAATCTCACCGATTGAATCTAAAACTTTCTTTATTTCTGACGGATGTATTTTCTCCCCAAACATAAAAGATGAGTAATCAAAAGCCAAGTCCTTGAGTAGATATCCCCTTCTTTCAGAATTAATTAGGTGAGCAAAGAAACCTAAGTCGAAAAGTGAACCTTTAGGTTCTCCAACATCAGAAAGAATTCCTTCAAGATTGTAGACTACTTTCTCACAATCACATCCAATTATCTGTTCAATATCCTCAAGAAGGTAGTCTTCAAAATTTGAGGAATTAACAAATTTTCGAAGAAGAAAGAAACCCCTCTCCAGAGCTGATTCATTTTCATCAATATATGCAATTAATATTTTCTCTGCGTCTTTCACAATATCTTTTGCATCCAAATCTTTTGTCCATTCTACTTCTGGTTGATTTGATGAAAAAATATCTAATTGGGTAGTTATGGACTTCTGTTCATCCTTCTTCAATTTGTCAATCTTCGTAATGAGTGACCTAAATGAATATTTATGAAATACCTCCAAAACTTCAGATTTGTTAAAGTCTCTAAGCAAACAATTTTCAAGTTTGATTTGTATATCAACATTTTGATCAATTTTCGCAAGTCTCCTGCTCATTTCTGCCTGCTCCACTCCCTCCCTAAGAAGAAGCGCATATCTTGATTTTACCTCTGAGAGATTTTTGTAGATTTCATCTAAACTTCCATATCTGCTTAAAAGTTCTATGGCCGTCTTACTCCCCACCCCTTTAACTCCGGGGATATTGTCTGAAGCATCTCCAGCCATGCCTTTGTAATCAACAATCTGCTCCGGATACATATCAAATTTCTTCTTTGTTTCAACCCTGTCATATGCAATCAAGTTCTTGAAATTTCCTTGTGGAAGACATACTTTTACATTGTCTGATACCAGCTGCAAAAGGTCTCTGTCACCACTTAAGATGTAAAGCTCGATATTTTCGTTACTCCATTTTCCTTCTCTAACATATTTGGAGATGGTTCCTAGAACATCATCAGCTTCAAACCCTTCCTTCTTCAAAATTGGGATATTAAAAGCTGTTAATATTTCTTCAACAATTGGAAATTGGTCAATTAATGACTGGTCCGTTGGCTTCCTAGTCCCCTTGTATTCTTGAAATTCGACATGCCTAAAGGTTGGCTTCGCTGTATCAAAAGAACAAAGGACATATTCCGGTTCAAACATATCCAAAGCTTCAAGAAGCATTACAGTAAAGCCATAGGCAGCATTAACTTGAATCCCGTTTTCTGTTTGAAGACTTGCAGGATATGCATGAAAAGCTCTGTGAACAATTGCATTGGCATCAATTGCAAGAAACCTTTGCTTAGATGTTTTAACTAAGTTCATACTGTATTCTACACTAACTACACAAAGAGGGCATCAAATTCATCTCTGGTTACAACTTCTTTCTCAAGAAGAACAGCTACTAATTTCTCAACATCCTTCTTGTGTTCAGTAAGCACCTTCTTCGCATCTTCATATGCTTCACTAATTAAACGTTTCACCTCTGCATCAATCATTTTTGCTGTCTCCTCACTGAAATCCCTTCCACCCCCATATGAATATCCCAAATGTGTAGTCTCATCTAAATCTCCATACTTTACCATTCCAAGTTTTTCACTCATTCCGTACTTCATTACCATTTCCTTTGCAACCTCAGTTGCTTGCTCAATATCTGCCGATGCACCAGAGGAAATATCGTCAAGGAACAAATCCTCAGAGGCTCTTCCAGCCACACCACTTCTTAACCATGCTAACATCTGATTCCTGTAAAGAGTTTTTCTTTCCTTCTCTGGTAAATATACGGTAACACCTCCCGACATCCCTCTTGGGATAATTGAAACCTGTTCAACTGGATCAGAAGCAGGAGTAAATTTCGCAACAATTGCATGCCCAGCTTCATGATATGCAGTCTTCTTTAAATCTTCTTGCTCTTTCTCCGGATTCTTCTTTCTACCAAGTTTTACCTTAAGGAATGCCTCTGCAAGATCATCCTGACCAATCTCCTTGTCCCCATCTTGAGCAGCCATTATCGCTGCCTCGTTCAAGATATTTTCTAAATCTGCACCTGAATATCCAATTGTTTTCTTGGCTAATGTCCCCAAATCTACATCCTTTGCAAACTTTTTGTTCTTTGCATGAACTTCAAGAATTTCTTTTCTCCCCTGAGCATCTGGCATATGAACAACAACCATTCTATCAAACCTTCCTGGTCGCAAAATTGCTGGGTCAAGAACATCTGGCCTGTTTGTTGCTGCAAGAACAATTACATTCTCCCTATCTTCCAATCCGTCCATTTCAACTAATATCTGATTTAATGTTTGCTCGCCTGCTCCAGAATGAAGAACTGTACCTCTCTTTTTGGCCACGGCATCAATCTCGTCAATGAAAATGATACAGGGAGCAGCTTTTCTGGCTTTCTTAAACAAATCTCTTACCCTTGATGCTCCGGCACCAACAAGCATCTCTTCAAATTCAGAACCTGATGTATGGAAAAATGGAACCCCTGCTTCACCAGCTACAGCTTTTGCTAAAAGTGTTTTACCTGTACCTGGAGCACCTGCAAGAAGTACCCCTTTTGGAATCCTAGCTCCTAAATCCCTATATTTCTTTGGGTTTTTTAGAAAATCTACAATCTCAGTAAGTTCCTGTTTTGAATCATCTACTCCTGCTACGTCATCAAAAGAGATACCTGTCTTCTTCCCAAAGAGTAGTCTTGCTTTGCTCTCTCCAAAATCCATAATTTTCCCTCCTTGAGCTTGCATATTTTTAATCATCATGTATCCAAAAACCAAAACTGAACCAAAGAAAACTAGCGTTATTACATCCCCAAATGTGATGCCAACTTTCGGCTCATAGAAATCATCTCCTAATTCTTTGATATCAATATCAGAATCGGAAAGAATTTGATAGAAATCCATTTTGACTGGAATCATCGCAAACTTTTTGATCACAACTGGCTTCCCATCTATCTCGTCTCTTTGCTCAAGAACAACCATATCATCCCTAAGTATTATCTTCTCGTAATTTTTTTGAGAGATTTCAGAGACAATCTTACTTACTGATACTTCTTCTCCCTTGTAAGAGAATGCTCTGTACAAAAACACAACTGCCGAAAGAAGCAATGTAATTAGAAGAATTACACCAAAGCTAGGGATTTTGAGCATTTTCCCTTTAGGTAATTTCCTAATATCAACAACATATACATTGTCCTTTTTCCCCTTAACCTGTTTTTTTCTTTTATCTTCCATCTTATGAGTAATCAAAATTAGGTAAAACACAAAAAATGTATGGTGGGAAGTGGAATCGAACCACCGACCTTGGGTTTATGAATCCCATGCTCTAACCGACTGAGCTATCCCACCGAGCATATTGATTATACCAAAGATACATTTGTCTTACCAATTTTCAATGGTATATCAACTCTATTTTAAATATTGGATCTCCTCATTGTACTACAAGAGTGAGCCAAATATATTTTCGATAAAGGCTCTCCTTTCTTGAATTGGAAGTTTTAATAGATATTCATATTGTCCCAAAATTGCTTCTTTTATTACCTCATCAATTACAAGCCCGTTTTGTTCTACTCGATAAATAATCTCATTCATTCCATATTGAGTTTTTTGAAGATTTAAACCTGAAATACTTACATTAGTATCTAAACTTTTATCTCTTTTAACACCATTTTGTTTAAACTTCAATGAACTCTCATGCGCTTTTGTAAGAGGTGAATCCATCCATCCGTATTTTGCAGAAGGAGTAACAATGTGAATATTTGGGTTGATTTTTCCAATCGCTCCAGTACATCTTGTACAACTAAATTGGTGCCCTTCAGGATGAAGGAAAAGTAGATTAGACTTAATTAGTCTTCCTGCAGAATATATGTGCGTAGGTATTTCAGGATTGGAGACATCATACCCTAAAGCTTGTGCAAGAATAGTTGATTGAAACTCAGCATGATTGCTGTAACCTTGTCTTTTCATATTGGTCACCCCTCCAACAAACATATTCCAACCTACACTTGCAATTGTTTTTACACCATCTATATCCTGGGTCAAAATTGAACCAAAAGCTTCTTCTTCTGAAGAGTTAAGATAAGAGAGGTTAATGCAAAGGTTATATACAGGGTCATTGTAAAACCAGAAGTCTTTAGCTTCTCTTCTCTCATTTTGTTCTGTTTTTTGCTGTTCTTCTATTTCTAACATGATGTAGGGTCTTGGGTATTTATGCCTTTCCAGAATATCCCCCTGTTTCTGTATTAATTTTCAACACATCTCCCACCTTGATAAACAAGGGTGCATGTACCTTGTAACCAGTTTCTAAAACAACTTCCTTTGTAGCTGAATTTGAGGTATTGCCTTTTACTGCATCACTTGCCTCTACAACAGCTAGATTTACTGATGGATGCTCTTTTACTGCAAGAATTTTTCCCTCGTGAACCATAACTAAGACACCTTCTCCTTCCTTAAGGAATTGAACGTAACTACCTATGACCTCTTTAGGAATCATAATCGTCTCGTATGTCTCAGAATCCATGAAAAATGAACCTTCATTATCAGAATACAGATATTGAACCTCTTTTGTTTCAGGTTCAATATATTCAACCTTAGCACCAGCCTTAATCGTTTTAGAAACAATTTGACCACTATCTAAAGCTTTCATTTTAAGAATTATGAGACCTCCCTGTCTTCCTTGAGTCTTTAATTTTCGGTCTTGTAAAATGAATACTCTCCCCTCTTCTTGAAGATACATTCCTTTAACAGGTTGTGCGGTAATTGGCATATAGTGATAGTTGACAATTAAACAAGGGCTATTCTAGCACCAGAAACATTGTTAATCAATACTTTCTGTCTTGTAAATACTTTACTAATTTTGGATATATCTCCTTTCTCATATAAATACCCTCCGACTTTACACCATCATAAACAGCGGTAATTCCAAGGGCCTTTTCAAAAAAATCTGAGGACTTTGAATCTATTGTTAAGAAATAATTAAATCCTTCTTTAATATCTACACAGGACAAAAGCAAATAATCTAATTGCTTCTCACTCTTAATTTCGCAAAGCTTTGCCTTTATATCATTCCCCAATTCTGAGACCCTACGAATAGCTTCGGTTATCTCTAATTGCACTATTCCAATCTTTTTACCCAAAATTGTATACTGCTTAAACTCCTCCGTTAATACCTCCTCAATGTTCTTCCCGTTTATTTCTGACTTATATTCAAACATATCTGAGATATAATTTTGAGGGATATCTGCATATTTTTTTAGCCAATTCGCCATGTCTTTGTCCCTTTGTGTTGTTACATTACTCATAAAATTTACAGTATTAGACACTATTGCAGAGAAAAGCAGTACCGCAGATTCTTTGGAAGGAATAACGCCATTATCATGAAATCTCTCAGTAATTAATGTCGCACAAGAGCCAACCAAATCTATTTGCATCTTCGCCTTGGGGAAATCATGAATATATGAAAGCTTCCGATGGTCAATAACTTCGATGATATTCTCCTTTTTAATGCTTAAATCTATTGATTCAACGTCTGAAGTGTCCACCAATACAATCTGATCCTCTTCAAGTCCCCCAGATACATGCAGAATACTTAAATACCCCAAGTATTTTTTTACAAATTCAGACTCTTTTCCTATATCCCCAGAATATACTGCTTGCGCTTCTTTAAGACCTTTTCTTAGAAACTCAGCATACCCTATTGAACAGGCAACACAATCGATGTCAGGGTTTATATATCCTGTTACTGTTATCATATTACTCAATTATACCTTTAGCCCAATTTTTAACTCGTTTTATTTCATCTTCTTTTAAAGGTCCTTTCATTCCCATTACAAAGAAAGACTGAATCGAAACTATCTTTGCCCCTCTTTTCTTCAATACATTTGCCATCTTAGGAGCTGAATAGCCAAAAAATTTGATAATACCTTTCATAAAGATATTCTGACCAAAAGAAGCAACACTTGTATCAAATACTGCAAAAGGCTTATTTTTTAACGAGTCCTTAGGAATCATATTAAGAAGTACCTTCGTTGCTTCTGATACATTCCCCGCATGAGTTGGTGAACCTATTATTACTATATCGGGGCTCTCAATATCCTTTATCTTTGTATCCGTAACATGAATTACTTTAACTTCATTTCCCCTTTCAACAACTTCTTTTATCGTTTCTGCTATCTTTTGAGTATTACCAAACTTTGAGTCATACACTACTGATATTTTCATTTTGTTAATAATAAACTTATATATTTATTACAAAACAATGGTAGCTTGATATATATAATTTTACAATAGACATTGTATTTTTTTGACTAAAAAAAGAAATCTGTAAAGAAATTGTTGTCTAGTATAAATAGATGGAGAGAATGGTTGCGGGGGTCGGACTCGAACCGACGACCTTTAGGTTATGAGCCTAACGAGCTTCCACTGCTCTACCCCGCGTTAGCGATATGAAGTCATTATAACCCTTTTATATAATGTATTCAAATACCGTTTTTAAGAAAATCAATCCATACCTCATATACTTGAGTATCTGTCTTCTCTTCTGGTTCAGAGAAAAACACCTGAATCTGTTCCTGTGCTGATTTTAGAGTACTATCAGGTATTACAAAAATATATTCATCACTACCAGAAAAATTTAATCTGTCTCTGGCCTGAACTTCTATATACTCTTGTGAACTCATTGATTCAAGAGAAAGAGCTAACTTCAAATTTTCCAATCTAAGTTTATCGACTTCCTCTCTTGCATGTTTAGAGATTTCAATTTTTTGATATGTAATTATAACTGAATTATATATACTGTAAAAAAGAAATAGCGAAACACCTATTAAAACAATCTTTACGAAAGAGTTCCCTATAACAGAATTTATAGGATTCTTGCCTTTCTCTTCTTCGTTGGTTATGAAATCTTTTTTGGGTTTGTAAATTACTCTATCCATTAGTCAAATATATATTAAAAACAGAAAAGAGACCAGTACGACCAAAAGAGCAACTGACCCATATACAATTACTATTGCCCTCCCACATGAGTGGTGATATAATTACTCTATATTAAACAAATGCCTCTTAAATTGAGCCAAAAGTAATCGTGAGCGGAATCAACAATGTTAATTTTAAGGATAAAGCTGACCTATTTACTAAAGATCTAGAAGCAAAAAACCGTTCTGAATCTACAGTCATTGCATACGCCAAAGACATAGAGCAGCTTCTAAACTACTTTTCCAAGATTGGAATTAACTCCTTGGACAAGGTTACAATTGAAGACCTTGAGGGATATAGACAAAACCTACAGGACAATAATTACACTCCCAAAAGTGTATCTAGAAAAATTAACAGTACTAGAACATTCTTCAGATATCTGTTAGACCATAGCTACATTCCTGACAATGTTTCCGAGAAATTGGCTCATCCTAGATTTGAACTTAAGCCCCCTAGAGTACTATCAGAAATGGAGTACAGGGCGTTAAGAGATGTAAGTAGAGTTGATATTAGACTCTACTCTATTGTTGAGATTTTACTTCAAACAGGGATACGAATCGGAGAGTTGGCAGCACTTTCAATAGAAGATATTAGAAAATCAAAAGATGGGAAAATAGATTTCCTCTACATAAAAGCAGCGGGAAGCCATCCTTCAAGAAAAGTTCCACTAAACAAATCAGCAAAGAAAGCATTAGATGACTACATTCTTGTAAGACCTGAGACAGAGGATGATACCGTTTTTGTTACTAAGAATGGAAGGCCCTTGCTTGTTAGAAATATTAGGACAGCAATAGACAAATCGTTTGAGAGAGCAGGAATAAAAAATGCGAAGGTTAATGATTTAAGAAATACTTTTATTGCTCATCACTTAGCCAATGGTGTAGGATTACCAACTGTTTCAAAATTGGTAGGACATAAGAGACTCTCTACAACAGAGAAGTATTTGAATATTCTTAAAAGTGTTGGCAAAGAGGAGAAAGCA
>Ga0116171_10005784_pt1 | contig 10806 bp, 6 predicted proteins | sample AD_JPNHW2_MetaG_FD_89798 | JGI IMG/M metagenome (GOLD analysis project Ga0116171, IMG submission 89798) | Active sludge microbial communities of municipal wastewater-treating anaerobic digesters from Japan - AD_JPNHW2_MetaG | ecosystem: Engineered > Bioreactor > Anaerobic > Digestate | place...
ACAATGGAAGGTGATACAACAAATTATTATCTGTACCGGAAACTTAATAAATACAGCATCGCTCTCACAACACTGGCAAGAGGGGTTGCCATTGGTGATGAACTGGAATACACTGATGAAATAACTCTTGGACGGGCAATAAACAACAGAAATCCATACCAGCAATGAAAGACTTTTTCAGAGAGTTTGTCTGTTCGCCAGAAATGGGAAACATTTTATGTATGAAGTTAAACACTGTAACTTTCATAATCTGAATGGAACTGTCAGTCATTATAGTCAGTTTCAATGTCAGTGATTTCCTGAAACAGTGTCTTCATTCAGTAATAAAGGCGTCTTGCAATATTGATTGTGAAATATTTGTCGTTGACAACAACTCTGCCGACGATTCGTGTGAAATTGTCGAACATAACTTCCCTGAAATCACCCTTATCAGAAATAAAATCAATACCGGTTTTTCAGCTGCAAATAATCAGGCAATAAAACTCTCAAAAGGGAAATATGTTCTGCTCCTTAATCCTGATACCATAGTGGAAGAGAACACATTTTCAAAATGCATCAGCTTCATGAACAATCACCCCGGTTGCGGGGCCCTTGGTGTGAGGATGACAGATGGTGAGGGAGAATTCCTTCCTGAATCAAAGAGAGCCCTGCCGACACTTCCGACTGCTTTTTTTAAAACTTTCGGTATCTCATTCCTCTTTCCCCGATCACGAGTTTTCAACAGATACCATCTCCCCCATATAGGAAGATTTGAGACAGCAAGGATTGATGTTATTTCTGGCGCTTTTATGTTTATCCGCCATAATGCCCTTGACAAAGCCGGGCTCCTTGATGAAGATTTCTTTATGTACGGTGAAGATATTGATTTAAGTTACCGGTTACTAAAGACAGGTTATAATAATTATTATTTCGCAGATACTCAGATTACTCACTTCAAAGGCAAAAGCACTGTCAGAAACAATTTTGAAGATATCTCCCATTTTTATAGAGCAATGAGGACATATATCAGGAAAAGATCAGAAGAGAGAGACCATAAACTGGTGTACCGGCTCATAACACCGGCTATCTATCTAAGACAGGGGCTGGCAGTTGCAAATCGAGTTATAAAAATTGTCCGTTCTGAAAATGTTATCCATAACTGAGTAACTATCTTCCCAAATCAGCTATAATCACACTGATAAAGGCTCTGATCCTTCATATGATCATCAAAACAAAACACGAACTGATCAATTCAAAATAAACTTTCATAATAAATTCATGGTTTTTGGTAAAAAGGAGTGAGACAAATAGTCTGTTTTTGTAATATTTCTCCTAAATTAGTAGTTTTGAGTCAGGGCATTTACGAATTAGTTAATTTAAAAGAACCATTAAAGAAAAAGGCTAACCTGATTTATTTGCCATTATTCTTTTTAGAATTGTTTTATTATGATAAAAAAGTTAGTTCTGTTATCGTGGCTTCTGGCTGTGTTAATCAATATTGACGTGCTTTCCCAGTCAAGAGTTGAGTTAAAAAACAACTTTTATTATGCCGAAAGCCGTATTTTATTTGAAGATTATAAAGAAGCTCTCCCGTCATATCTTACATTATTAAAGGTTTACCCCACCAATGCAAATTTCAAATACAGAATAGGTCAGTGTTATATAAACACTTCCGGAGAAAAGGAAAAAGCAATCCGTTACCTGGAAGATGCTGTAAAAAATATTGATCCTGACTACAAAGAAGGAAGTTTCAGAGAAACAGGAGCTCCTTATGATGCGTTATATTACCTTGCAAACGCTTACAGAATTAATAATCAGCTTGATAAAGCCCTTGAGACTTACGAACTTTTCAAAAAGAACCTTGACCCGTCAATTTATGACACCGCAGTTGTAAATCTTCAGATACAATCGTGCATTAATGCCAAGGATCTCATGAAAAAACCTCTTTACATAAAAGAGAAAAATCTCGGGGACGACATTAATGATGGCAATTCTGAATTTAATCCGGTAGTATCTGATGATGAAAACACTCTTGTGTTTTCGAAAAGTGAAGCCTTTTACGATGCAATTCTTTATTCAACAAGAAAAAATGGTAAATGGTCTGCACCGGTTAACATGAACGAGTTGCTTAAAGTCGACCGCGATATTTATCCAACATCTCTTTCAAATGACGGAAAAGAGCTATATCTGTACAGTTCTGCCGAATACGACGGTATAATATACACAACAAAATATGTAAACGGAACATGGACGCCTCTTGTAAAGCTTAATGATAACATAAATACGAAATACTGGGAATCACATGCAACTATATCCCACGATGGAAAAAACCTCTACTTCACATCAAACAGGAAAGGAACCTACGGAGGACTTGATATATATGTTTCCGGCAAAGACAGCGTTGGCGATTGGGGACCGGCTGTTAATCTTGGACCGGTAATAAACACACCATACAATGAAGAATCTCCTTTCCTAAGTAAAGATGACAAGACTCTGTTTTTCAGTTCCAGGGGTCACTTTAATATGGGAGGATACGATGTCTTTTATTCGACAAAACTTAGCAACGGCGAATGGTCTGTTCCTCTGAACGCAGGCTATCCTGTCAACTCGACTGACGATGACGTGTTCTTCAAACCTCTGAATGATGGTTATGAAGGATATTATGCAAAAGACAGTCATGAAGGTTTTGGAAAACAGGATATTTATCGTATTGAGATATTTTCCAAGGATCACCCCAGAAAGTTCTATATAAAAGGATTGGTTACAATTGCTGATCTCTTAAGCAATTTCAAAGACAGTATAAGAATCAGTGCCCGCAACACTACAGACCAAAATCAGACATTGGTGGTTTTTTCAAATCCTTTGACAGGTCAATATGAGTTTGAATTACCACAGGGTGACTTCCAGATAACATACGAAGGCACGGGAGCTGAGAAGATGGTCAGAAATCTGAACCTCCCTCTTACAAGCACTTCTGACAGCTTTATACTTCCAGGAACAACACTCACGAGAAACGATTTTTCTGCTGATCTGTATGTTGAAAGCAATAAGACCATCTCAGTTGTAAATGGCGACACGATCGTATTCCCTTTGAAAGTTGAACCCGGTTCACTTCTTACCATTGAACATTGGGTCGGAGATTCGCTGATGTCCGTTGAAAAGCATATGATCACTGACTCCACTTTTGTTTATAAGATGGCACCTGCAAACGGAGAAAACAAAATTGTCTTCAAGTTGACAGACAGGTTTAACAATACCACATCTTCAGAAGTATATATTACAAGAGAAAAAGGTTCGACAATACAAACTATTGCCAGACCTGAATATAGCAGTCTCATAGCCAAAAAACAGATTTCAGCTTTGGCTTCAATAATTGAAGACCGTTCAGAAGGCAAGTTGCATGACATAGTGAAAGATGCCGATCTGGAGAATAAACAATTCGCAAAGGTCGACGATCTTTTCTCCTATCTGAGAGATGAAGCAGCCAGAAAGGGTATCGATACTGATGAAGTTGGAAAACTGGCTCTCAGAATTGCACTGATGGACAATATTCTCTCACAGGCTGCTGTCGATTATATGGCCAAACACACCGATGGTGAGCTGAAAAAGTTACTCTCTGATCTTAATGTTGATAAGGAAAATCTTAAGACATGGGCTGATCTTCAGGAATATGTAAAGGCAAAGACCGGTAACAGAATCACTCCTGACGACCTTAACAGGATTGCCACAGCAATATTGGCCGGCACTGATCCATCAGTTGTTCTTCTTAAAAATAAGATATTGGCATACAGCGAAAAGACAGAAGCAGGTAATATAATCCGTCAGGCAGTTGCCACTGTTGATCTCAGTAACATCAGGATAAAAGAAAAATGGCTGAAAGTATTTTATGATGAAGCTGTCAAACAAGGACTTACTCCTGACCAGCTGGCTGAACTGATGGCTTCAATAAGCTCGCTGCCCGAAACAACGGTTGAGCAGTTCCTTAAAGATCTCATCAGATACTCTGAGGAACCTCTTACTTCAGCTTTAAAATCGATTAATCTTAAACAGGAACATATCAAAACGCCAAAAGATCTGATCCTGTATCTGATGAAAAATAAGGATAAACTTAAGTATTCTGAAGATGCCATTTTAAAAGCTCTTTCTGAAGTTGTTGCAGCAAACAACGTTCCGGGTATTGCTGTTCCACCGGAAACCACTACCGGTAAAAAGGGATTTACCTGGTTACCATGGGTTATTATCCTGTCGTGCCTCTTCCTGTTCTTCTTCTTCAAAAGGAAAAAAGATAAGGATAAGAAAAAGAAATAATAAGACACATAAGGAGGCTGTATCAAAAGCCCTTCATTACCCCCACCCCCCTAAAGGGTGCTTTGTAAGAGACTGGTATTCAACAAGTCCCCTTTAGGCCAGCACTGACCTAAGCGTCAGTGGGATTTAGGGGTAAACAAGGATTAAAACGTTTTGAGACAGCCTCCTTTTCATGTATTAAGAAAAGTATAATATAAATATTTCTTCTACCACATTTTTTTATAAATTTGTTTATCAAAATCTCTCAATATGAGTAAAAAAGCTGTCTGCCTGTTTGTTATGTTTATTTTCACCATTTCCATCAAAGCGCAGGATAACAAAGACCTTCAGGAGACATTTCTTGAAGCAGAGTATTTTTTAATGAATGAAGATTACTCAGATGCCCTGACATATTATCTTCAATTATATGAGAAGTTGCCTGACAATGCAAATCTGGCACATTGTATAGGAGTATGTTATTTAAATATTCCGGGGCAGGAAAACCTTTCTATCAGCTATCTTGAGATCGCTTCAAAAAACATGTCAGCAAAACATAAAGAGGGTACAATCACTCAGACATCTGCTCCTTACGATGCATTATATGATCTTGCCAAAGCCTATCACATAAACTTTATGTTCGATAAGGCAAAAGAGACCTTCATTAAATATTCAGGAACACTTCTTCCTGATGACCATGAAAACATTGAGTTTGTCAAACACGACATCCAGGTTTGCGATATGGCCAAAGAATTGATCGCCAAACCGGTAGCTTTTACCGAAGAGAATATGGGAGAACTTTTTAATGATAACAGACCTGATTTCAATCCTATCATTTCTGCTGATGGGAAGTCTTTTGCATATATGGTCTCTCTTAAATTTTATGATGCAATAATGTTCTCGCGGCTTGAAAACGGAAGATGGTCCGCTCCGATTAATATTACTCCTGAGATTCAATCTGACGGAGATTTTTATATCTCATCCCTTTCAGCTGACGGCAAATTATTATTCCTGTCAAAGGATGATAATTTCAACAGCGACCTGTTTGTAAGCTCTTTTAACGGACAAAACTGGACAAAAGCCGTAAAACTAAATAAAAACATAAACACAAAATACTGGGAATCACACTGTTCTGTTTCAGAGGATGGTAATCATATGGTTTTTGCATCAGACAGACCAGGCGGTTTCGGAGGACTTGATCTCTACATTTCCGACAAAGTAAACGGGGATTGGGGGACTGCCGTTAACATGGGACCTGAAATAAACACACCATTTAATGAGGACCGCCCGTTTATTATTAATAAAGGCATGACCATTTTTTTCAGTTCACAGGGTCATGAAAATATTGGAGGATATGATATTTTCAGGTCAGATAAAGAGACTAACGGTCTATGGAATAAGCCAGCCAATCTTGGCTACCCGATCAATACACCAGGCGACAATATTTTCTTCATGCCGTTTGGTGACGGGAAATCGGGCTATTATTCGGTATTTAAGAAATCAGGAGGCTTTGGAAAAGAAGATATTTACAAGATCACTTTGAAATAAAAAGAGATAACCATATTGAAATAAACCTGACAAATAATTATTATATTTGTTTAGATGGGTAACTTCAGAAGTAATATAATTTGTTTGTATTTACAGCTTTTGTTTCTGGTTTCTTTACCAGTCACATCCTCATCTCAATCTTCCACAGAAATGAAGAGCATTTTTGCTCAGGCTGAAGCTTATTATCTTTATGAAGAATACGAGCTGGCAAACCAGTTGTACCTGTTACTGGAATCTTCCGATAACATGAATATCAAATATAAGATAGGTGCATGTTATCTGAATATACCGGGTGAAAAAGAGAAATCAATACAATATCTTGAAGAGGCTGTCAAAACAGCCAGCTATGATTCAAAAACAGAATCATTTAAAGAAAAAAAAGCTCCCCTTGATGCCTATTTTCTTCTTGCCAAAGCCTATATGATTAATAATCAGATGGAAAAAGGGCTACTGACACTTCAGCATTTTGATAAACTTGTAAAGGAGACAAACTCCAAAGGAGGCATGAAGAATGCCGAGTTTGTTGATCAGCAGATCCAGGCATGTAAAAACGCAATTCAGTTTAAGGAGAATCCGGTTACTTTTGATAAAATATCTTTAGGCGACGAGTTCAATCTTGGATCAATAAATGAAAATCCTGCTGTAAGCTTTGACGGGAACACATTGGTCTACACAGAACGAAGAGGTATTGTCAATGTTATCTATTATTCAAGGAAAGAAAATGGAAAATGGCAACCACCAGTAGAAATTACCAAAGAGATAAAAGCTGGTGACGACTGCTCATCATGTTCACTGAATAATGATGGCACAGAATTATTCCTCTACAAGACTGATAATTACGATGGAGATATCTACTCATCTGACTATGTAAATGGTAAATGGACCCCGATAAAAAAACTTAATAAAAATATCAATACGAAATTCTACGAATCGCATGCTTCTATCTCTTCTGACGGGAAAAAGCTTTATTTTACAAGCAACAGGGAAGGAGGTCAGGGAAACCTCGATATCTATGTCTCTGAAAAAGATGAGACTGGCAACTGGGGCCCGGCAATAAATGTTGGTGCAACTATCAATACACCTTACAATGAAGATACTCCATTTATTACCCGGAATGATTCAGTCCTGTATTTCTCTTCAGAGGGACATCTTTCTATTGGAGGATACGATAATTTCAAAAGCCGGAGATCTGGGGACCTCTGGAACCCGCCTGAGAACCTTGGTTTTCCCATAAACTCTACTGATGATGATAAATTCTTTCAACCGTTGAATAACGGATTGAATGCTTATTATTCATTCACTACCAATTATAAAAAGAAAGATATCTTCTATCTTTGTTTTAATGGATCAGTAAACCCTGACGGATACCAGGCAACATCAGCACAAACACCAGCACAACAAACAGAATACGATAAGGTAGATCTCTCTGATATACCAACTGTTGCTGCCATTGACACGAGCATCCTGATTACAAATGTGAATGTCAATGACTTAAATGACAAAGATGTAAAAGATTCTGACATTCTTTTCTTTACTGTGCAGGTTATAGCGCTTCACAAACCGGTAGATGTAAGTTACTTTAAATACATCACTGATGTGAAGGTAATATACAATGATAATGATAAATTTTACCGCTATACTACTGGCATATTTAAAAACAAAGAAGAAGCTAATGCATTAAAACTGGAGCTATTAAGAAAAGGATATCCTGACGATATCTTTGTTAAAAAAGTTTCAAAATGATAAAAAACTCTGGCCATGAAATGCAAAGAACTTACACTCAGAGCTCTGGAACCGGAAGATATGGAACTCCTCTATCAGTGGGAAAACAATATCTCTAATTGGTTAATCAGCAATACATTTACTCCTTTCTCAAAATATACTCTTAAAAGATATCTTGAGAACTCCCATAAGAATATTTATGAAATTGGTCAGCTTCGTTTAATGATCGATCATATTTCAGACAAGGTTACAATCGGAACGATTGACATTTTTGATTTTGACCCGTTTCATAAAAGGGCCGGACTTGGGATACTTATAGCAAATGAAGAATACAGGAGGAAAGGATATGCTTCAATGGCTATCACTTGTCTGACTGAGTATTGTTTTAGCACATTACAACTTCATCAGCTTTATTGCAATATTCTGGAAAACAACCTGGAAAGCATGGATTTGTTCAAGAAACTCGGATTCGTTCAATGTGGAATAAAGAAAGACTGGATCAAGACAGCCGATGGTTATCTTGATGAGTATATGTTTCAATTAATAAGCAGGTAGAAACCAGATTTCTGCCGGTCTCTACCCGCAAATTCAGTTTATTTTTTTGCTGCCCTTGTGTCGCGATAATCACCTTTGAAATAGTTGATGCCTATTGCATCATATCTTTTTCTTAAAGTAGTAAAACGGACAAGAAATTCTTCAAAATCTTTTTTGCTGGCAGGAGTCCATCCTGTTTCTGCAATGGCAAATGCTCTCGGAAATGCCATATAATCAAGTTGTTCTTCTGTCGGTATATATTCTGACCAAACATTACCCTGAACACCAAGTATATGTTTCTTCTCCTCAGGAGTAAGCTCTTTCGGTGTTGGTTCGTATGAGTATACCTTTTCAAGCGGCAGGTAACCTCCAATTGCAAGTGGCTGGCCTTCTGGCTCACACTGATAATAATCGAGATATACAGCGTCTCCCGGAGTCATAATGACATCATGTTTCAGCTTAGCCGCCTCTATACCGCCGGCAGTTCCCCGCCACGACATCACTGTAGCTTCTGGGGCAAGTCCTCCTTCCAGAATTTCGTCCCAGCCTATAATTTTTCTGCCTTTGGAAACAAGAAATTTTTCGATACGGGCGATGAAATAGCTCTGAAGTTCCTTCTCGTCTTTTAAACCCTCTTCTTTGATTCTTTTCTGGCAGAGAGGACATTTCGCCCAACGGTCTTTTGGACATTCATCTCCACCGATATGTATGTATTGCCCCGGAAAAAGCGATACAACCTCAGTAAGGATATCTTCGAGAAAATTAAAAGTCTCATCCTTCCCTGCACAATAGACATCAGGAACAACACCCCATTTTTGAAAAACTTCAAACGGACCTCCTGTGCATGAAAATTCAGGATATCCCGATAAAGCTGCCAGAGCATGACCAGGCATCTCAATTTCCGGAATTACTGTAACAAACCTCGATTTTGCGTACGCAACAACATCCTTTATTTCATCCTGGGTATAAAATCCGCCATAAGGCTTGCCATCATATACTTCTGGTTTGTTATTAAGGTGGCCTACAAGCGTTCCCTTTCTGAACCCTCCTACTTCTGTAAGTTTAGGATATTTTTTTATTTCAATTCTCCAACCCTGATCGTCAGTAAGATGCCAGTGAAGTGTATTCATTTTATGAAGAGCCAGTATGTCAATATATTTCTTAACATAAGTGACGGGGAAAAAATGACGACATACATCGAGGTGCATCCCTCTGTATACATATCTGGGTTCATCTTTTATTTCACATGCCGGAACGGTAAGTTTCAGGCCTTCAACAATCTTGGCGTTCTCCACCTCTGCCGGAAGTAATTGTCTGATAGTCTGAACGGCATAAAAAAGTCCAGCAGCTGTACGTGCTTTTATTACAATCTTTTTGGGACTAACATTCAGTTCATATCCCTCCTTATTGACAACCGACGTGTCAATCGACATGAAAACTGAATTCGATTTGGCTTTTTTGCCTTGTTCAACAGGGATATTCAGACCGGTAGGATTCTTTACCAGAAGAGCAAGATATTCAGCTGCAAGTTTCGTTTCGTCGTTAAGATCCGACATAATGATCTTGCTCTTTTCTGAAAAGCAATAACTGCCATTCATCTCAACAAGGGATACCGGTGCCGGAATTACAGAATAACTCTCTTTTTCGTTAGGACCGGTGTTGGTACAGGAAGCATTCATCAACAATGAAGTTACCAAAATAAGGAATAATGTCTTTTTCATAGGTTTATAATTTATTTTAAAAGTTTCCGCCATGGCGGAAGAACCACTCATGATTGAGATATTCATTAAAAATATCACATTGCGCCAAATTTAATAAAACCTTTCCTTATTTAATGGAAGCCCGGAATTTTCCTTTTAGTGCAGGAATGTAACATCTCCCACTTTATTGAAATAAACACCATTAGCAAACCGGCCCGTCACTTTCCATACATATACACCCTGAACCGCCAGTTTGCCGTTTCCAAAATATCCATCCCACCCTTTGTGCAGATCGTAACTCTCATAGATCAGTACTCCCCATCGATTGAATATTTGTAATTTATATTCAATGATATTCTCGGAAAATGGCCTGAAAACATTATCATTTATCTGATTATCTTCCCAATACCCTCCAGTTGGACCGGTAAGGTTCCATTTGAAAACATTAGGAAATTTTATTTCGCCTTCTGAATAGCTTACGTTAACCGGCGATTTATATTTCATTGAATCGATACAACCATCTTCTGATGTTACTGTCAAGGTGACATAATAAATTCCTGAAGACTCATATTTGTGCCATGGACTTTCTTCCACGGAAGTGCTCCCATCTCCAAAATTCCATAGATATGATACTCCATAAAAAGAGAAATTTGTAAATATCACTACCTGAGAATTGTTTATGACATCCGTCGGATATAAAGAAAAGTTGGCTGCAGGATTTTCATAAACTGAAACAGAACTGACATATGATGACTGGCCTGTCACATTAGTAACAGTCAGTTTTACTATATAATCTCCCGGAACATAATAAATATGAACCGGGTTCAGCTCCGAAGAATATGTTTTGTCGCCGAAACTCCATAAATATGCCTCCCCTGAAACACTTAAATTACGGAACTGTACAGTCAGGGGAGAACATCCTGCGGTATCAGGTTCAAAGTAGGCAACAGGCATCGGTGGCAAAATAACATTTATATGAATTGTATCTGATCCTGTACATCCATATATATCCGGTAATGTCTGGTATGTTATTACATGC
>Ga0116171_10005788_pt1 | contig 10804 bp, 7 predicted proteins | sample AD_JPNHW2_MetaG_FD_89798 | JGI IMG/M metagenome (GOLD analysis project Ga0116171, IMG submission 89798) | Active sludge microbial communities of municipal wastewater-treating anaerobic digesters from Japan - AD_JPNHW2_MetaG | ecosystem: Engineered > Bioreactor > Anaerobic > Digestate | place...
AAGATAAGCCAGCCGTTTCCCCACATCTGTTTTATTTTTCGGATGAATATTTGTTTTTTCATATTCCTCCACCAAATCATTTGTCGATATCATTCCACTGTTCGGAATGATGGATTGAGCTTTGAACTGAGCTTCACGCAGCAATGCACCCGAAATTCCTGTTTCTCCATCGCCATATATCCAGGGTGCAATTTCGGCATAATAGAAGGGAAGATTATTGTTTTTCCAGTCTTTTCTCCAAAGTTCAACCATTGTGGCAAAACGGCGGGCGTAAACGTCATGTTTACCCACGTTCGATTCTCCCTGATACCAGATAAAACCTTTCAGTGTGAAGTTTGACAGTGGTTTTAGCATACCATTATACATCAGCAGTGGTCGTTTCCATTCATGTTCGGTTTCAATACCTTTTTGGGTGAGGTCAATATCGGGATAGGTTTCCAGAATTTCGCGGTTTGTCCAGCTTTCGACACGTGAACCTCCCCAGCTGCAAACAATGATTCCCACCGGCACATTCAGTGTATTGTAAAGCATTTGAGCAAAATGATAAGCTGTAGCGCTGAAAATGGGTGCATTGTTTGGATTGCTGAGCATCCATTTACCCGGGCAGGTTTCCTGAGGTTCGTATGCCGGAGTTTTTGGGACAACGGCAAAACGAATTCCTTTGTTTTGCCCGGACAAGGCTATGGTTTCGTTGGCGTCCTGTATGGGACAGTTCCAAAATCCGTTGAGTGGCATTTCCATATTGCTCTGACCTGATGCAAGCCAGACTTCACCGATCAGAATATTTTTCAGCGTCAGCGTTTCACCATCCGAAAAAGTAAGGGTCTGAGGTGTAAATGTAGCCTCCGGTGTTTGGATTTTAGCCAACCAATTTCCTTTATTATCCGTTTTCACGGTCGTGGTCATTTTCATCCATGAAGGCTGCACTTTGACAATATTGTTTGGACTGGCTTTTCCCCAAATATTTACTGTTGTACTCTGCTGTAGCACCATGTTGTCGCTGAGAATTTCGGGCAGTGTAACCTTGGCAAATGCCGCAGAGGTTAAAGCCGAAAGAATGATTAATACAATAAATTTACTTTTCATTGGATTATAATTTGTTCTTAATTATAAATTTACCAGGTTAGTTACGTTTTTTAACTCCATAAAATTAATGTAAAATACTATTTTATCTGCGGGTCGTGGTTCAAATGATTGCTTACATTATTCAGATTACCTTTTCTGATGGCATCGCGGCCTAAGAGACCCCACTTTTTTATCACATCGTCAGCCCAGTTGCCTTCAGACGAAGCACGGGGAAGGAGCATGGAGCAGGTTTCATTTTTATCGGAAACCGACCAGACAATCCAGCTGATTTTTTTTTCTTCCATCCAACTCAGAAACGAATTCCATTCTTCATCATCAATGGGTCCGTCGCCCGATGCTTCCATTCCGGCACACTCGGAAACGAAAACGGGAATTCCGGTTGCAATCGCTTCGTCGGTACGGTCGCGCAACCACTTTTTGTGTGTCCCTGCATAGAAATGCATGGTGTACATAATATTATTCTGTCCTTTGATTGGATTTTCTGCAACCAGATGCAGGTCCTGATCCCAGTGTGGCGAACCAACCAGAATGATATTGTCCGGATCGACAGTACGGATGGTGGAGATCAGTTCTTCCGAATATGTTTTAATTTCTTCCCAGGAATAATAGTCGGGTTCGTTGAAGATTTCGTAAATCACATTCGGATATTTACCGTATTTGCCTGCCATTAAGGTGAAAAATTCTTTGGCTTCTGCGGTATGAATTTTATGACTGTGGAAATCAATTATCACATAAATTCCGCATTTTATAGCTTCATCAATCACTGTGGTCATACATTTCAGTGCAAAATCGGGATTTTCGAGATACGAATCGTCAAGGGCAACACCCATTGATGCACGTATCACATTACATTTCCAGTCTTTGACGAGCCAGGATACTGCTTTTTTGTTGTAGTAACGCGGCCAGAGATTGTGCCAGCCAAAACTTGTGCCCCTCAACATAACGGATTGATCTTGCTGGTCGACAAGTTGTGTTCCTGTAACTTTCAGATTGCCGTGAACAGCCACAGGAGTGTTCCGTGGCGCTTTGAAGGATGAAAATGTTAAAATGGAAACCAGCGATAACATGATTAAAAGAAAGTGTTTCATTTTGAAAGATTGGTATTAGTAATTTCTGTAAAAATTTGTGTTTCACTTGTATTATTCCCGACCGAAGCGTTCCATGATTTCAAAACACATCCGGCTGTTGTGATAGGGACATTTCCAGATACCTGCTTTGTCGTCGCTGCGGTTGACAGTTCCGTCGCTGCGGATGCTCCAGAACCAGTCACCGTTTTCTTTATCCTGCAGGTTGTTTTTTATATAATCGAAACATGCGATTGCTTTGTTGAGGGAATTGATGTCGTTATATAATTGATAGTGATTCAACAGACCCACAACCGTTTCGGCCTGAACCCACCAATGACGGTCTCTGTCTTCATCTCCGGAGTTTTCTTCTTTTTCATAAATCATGCTGTTATCCGGCTGAAATCCTTCGAGTGAAGCCTCTATGATATGAGGAATAAGTTCTTTCACTCTTTTAAGGATTTTTTCATCACCAAGAACAAGTGCTGCTTCGTACAATAACCATGAGGCTTCAATGTCGTGTCCGTAGGATATAATTTCAGACTTGTCCGTCCAGTCCATATCAAAGAACAGGTTCAGGTGATAATTATCCGGGTTGATGATTTTATCCAGAAATAATTCAATCAGGTTTTGGAGTTGATGTTTCAACTTTTCATTTTTCCATACCCGGTAAAGATTGGTATATGGCTCCAGAATGTGGAGGTGAGTATTCATCGTTTTCTCCACATTTTCATCCTTTTCGCTCAACCGCATATCGGCAATAGGTTGCCAGTTTTCAGTAAATGCTTCGAGGTAACCGTTTCCCAGCTTATCAAAGCTGTGTTTTTCTATGTCAAAAAATATCGCTTTGGCACATTCGAGGGCTTCATTGTCAGACGTAGCCCGGTAGTATTCACTCAAACCGTAAATGGCAAACCCCTGTGCATAAATCTGTTTTTTTGTTTCAAGGGGTTTTCCGGTATAGTCGAGCATCCAATAAATACCTCCGTCAGTGATATCGTAAAAGTGTTTTAGCAGATACTCTTTGGCTCTTCTGGCAGCAATGAGATAACTTTCTTCCCCGAAAATGCGGTAAGCTGCAGCAAATGTCCATAAAATACGGGCGTTCAGTACGGCTCCTTTCGGGGCATCGGGAAAAATCTCACCTTCGCCGGTTATGCGACCATAGAAACCTCCATGCTCATCATCAACCATTTTCGACAACCAGAAGGGACTGATATTTTCAGTGAATATTTGTTCAGCCTCTTTGAGTAATCTTGCAGTGTTACTTTGCATCTTCACGTCTTTTATTCAGTTCTTCAGCTATTTGCTTCACTTTATCTTCAGTGAGCGGGTATAGAATCATACCTACCGCAGCCAGCAGCGCACAAATGGCAGGGAATACACTCAGCATGAGCCGTTCACCAAATATGGTTTGAGGTAATTGTGTTACGATTTCCGGATTGTATTTGAAAATAGCCAGTATCCAGCCTCCAAGAGCTGCTCCCAATGCCCAGCCCAGTTTTTGCGACATGGACGATGAAGAAAAAATCAATCCGGATGCACGGCGGTTTGTTTTGTATTCCTGATAATCGACAATGTCCGAAAACATGCTCCAAAGCAGTGGCAACACATATCCTGCGCAAACAGAAATGAGTACCTGTAGTATTAATATCAGGGTTACATTATTGGGGATGAAGAAAAACACAATACTCAGTACGGCAGCAATAACCATGGCAAGCATATAAGTATGGCGTTTGCCGAAACGGGCCGAAACCGAAGGTGCCAGTACGACACCGACAATATTGGCTGCCTGACCAACAAGAAAATAAATGGTAGCCATATCCCAGCCAAATAACGGCGCGGTGTAGTTACTTCCCACATAATCGCGGAAATAATAAATGGCCACACCATCGCGTACGGCATTGAATAACAGTGCCGCCAGCCCCGTACCGACAAGAATCCACCAGGGTGAATTGTGTAGCAAATGCTGCAGATCCTGTTTAACCGATATATTTTCGTTTTCTTCTTTGCTGACTGCTTCCACACGTTCGCGTGTAAGACTGAAACACAGGAAAAACAGGACAGAACAGATGGCACCTATCACAAGTACGCCTAAAGTCCAACCAACCGGAGAATTGCTCACCGAAGCATGAACTGCAGTTTGGAGACCCTCTCCGGTTTTTTCGAGACTGGCAGAATCAAATGTTTGTGAAAAGAAATCAACCAGTGGCTGCAACAGCATAAAAGTAATAAAACTTCCAATGAACGCGAATGTCATTCGATAAGAAGAGAGTACATTGCGCATTTTCGGATCGGGCGACATCACGCCGAGTAAGGATGCATAAGGCACATTGATAAGTGAATACACAATCATCATGAGCGAATAGGTGATGTATGCATATATTAGTTTGCCTGTCTGTCCGAAATCTGGAACGAAAAATGTTATGACTCCCATAACGGAAAAAGGTATGGCAAACCACAGCAGGTAGGGACGGTATTTACCCCAGCGGGTTTTGGTGCGATCGGCCATAATTCCGACACCGATATCGAAGAACGAGTCCCAGAGCCGTGCTACAAGAAACATTGTTCCGGCAGCTGCCGCTGAAATTCCGAATACATCGGTATAGAAAAACAATGAATACATCCCGAAGATTTTCCAGAACATGGATGATGCCATGTCGCCAAATCCATAACCTGCTTTTTCTTTAAACTTAATCTGTGCCATTGGTATCAGTTATTTTATTGAACTTGTAAATTTTTGTCAATCAGTTTGTTAATTACCTGAACGGACGCTGTTGTTGTCAAGCCGTCTTCCGGTGTATTCAGGCAGTAATCCACCAGTCTGTCGATAGTCGTCGTTGCTACATGCATACGGGTGTCCGACGAAGCGTAATAGATAAACACGCGACCGTCATCATCGGCAATCCAGCCATTCGAAAACAAAACATTTGATACATCACCCACACGTTCTTCTTCTTCGGGTGCCATGAAATATCCGCCCGGTGCAGCTATTTGCAGAGTTGGATCTTCGAGTGAAGTCATGTACAAATATAATACATATCTCAGACCTGCAGCACAATTTCTTACACCATGTGCCAAATGAATCCATCCGTACGGAGTTTTTATAGGTGAGGGTCCTTCTCCGTTTTTCACTTCTTTGATGGTATGATAAAAACGTTTGTCAATGATAATCTCCTCTGTTACAACAGCATTTTCCATACTATCGACCAACGCCCAGCCAATTCCGGAACCTTTGCCGGTATCGATAAATCCATCCTGCGGACGGGTGTAAAGCGCATATTTACCGTTTACAAATTCAGGATGAAGCACCACATTGCGTTGCTGACTGTCCGATTTCAGATCTGGCAATCTTTCCCAGTGAATAAGATCTTTCGTGCGGGCAATGCCTGCTGCAGCAGTGGCTTTCGACAAATCGCCGTATGCAGCTGTAGGATCAGGCCTTTCTGCACAGAAAATACCGTATATCCAACCATCCTCGTGTTGTGTCAGCCGCATATCATATACATTGGTTGTCGGATTTTCAGTGTCGGGCATCAACACCGGATGCGACCAGAACCGGAAATTGTCAATGCCATTCGGACTTTCGGCGATTGCAAAAAACGATTTGCGGTCATAACCTTCCACGCGGGCAACAATCAGGTACTTTCCTTCCCATTTTATGGCTCCCGAATTAAGCACAGCATTGATGCCGATTCGTTCCATCAGCAACGGATTTGTTTGCTCGCTGAGATCATAACGCCAGTTGAGCGGAATGTGAGCGGCAGTGAGTATTGGATTTTTATATCGCTGATACCATCCGTTAGTATTCACTACAGGGGTGTTTTCTACATTCAGGAATTTTTCCTGATTTTCAAACAGCTGCTTAATTTTATTATTAAAATCATTCATCTTGTATATGTTTTATTTGTATAAATTTTGAACATCTTTACAAAACAGAGTTTTTGAATTCAAATAGAATTTCTTAAAATCCGCTTCTGATATTTGACCTGGATAGGGTGCATAGTAATGATTTTCACGGTCATAAGCATTTCTCCAAACCAATACGTAACTTACAGGATATTTTTCAACTATGGGTAAAAGTACATTCGTCCACCAGTCGGCAATTGGTATGGCTTCCAGCCCGGTTTCGGTAAGTGCTATGGGTTTATGACGTTTTTTGCCTTCTTCTGTCATGAAAGCCAGGATGGTGTTGAGAGCTTTGGTGTAAGCTTCAGTACCCTTTTCGTTATCGCGGTGGTAACCGTCAAGACCAAGAATGTCAACATATTTGTCGCCCGGATAAAACTCCAGATATATATCGCCCGGACCCTGAATGTCGGGAGAGTAGGCGAACAGCAGATTATTCAGTCCTTCGTTTTTCATGAAACGGTAAGTCATGATCCAGAGTTGTTTATATTCTTCGGCAGTGCAGTTTCCTTTTCCCCACCAGAACCAGCTTCCAGTGTGTTCGTGCCAGGGGCGGAAAACGATAGGTATTTTTGTACCATTGGAAGTTTTCAGTGTTTTCAGAAATCCGGCGGCTGATTGCAGCCATTTCATAAATTTACTGTGGTTATTGCCTCCGGGTAAAACTGAATTTACAGCACCGGGTGTTTTCGCATCCCAGGCATCGCCGTCAGTTAGCGGATTGTTGATATGCCAGCTCACAGATATCATTCCACCACGGTTGTACTGACGAATGATTTCCTGCCTGATTTTATCGAAATTGGTTTTATCGATATTGCTTTGCTGTTCAAGTTCTATTCTGCCCAGATCGAAACTCATGACCGCGGGATAATCGCCTGTAATGCTTTTTATATCAGACCTGTCGTTATCGCCTTTCCAGCCTACACCATAAAGCGGGTCATCGTGATGACCGAACAGAAAACCCTTTTCGGGAATTGACATCAGGTTTTTTAAAAGACAGGCGGTTTCGGGTGTGAGCTCATTATCAGTGTTCGGAACTGCTGTTTTCCCGACGGCAATTTTCTTATTACAAGACATAAAAAGTATATTTATTGATAAAAATATCAATAAACCAATCAGTTTTATTTTCATGTTGTTATGCTATTTTAATGAGGGCATTTTGTCTCGGGTTATAACTGCCGGATTGTTAAAAAGTGATTTCCAATAGGTTGAACCATTGTATTTGTCGGTACGCGTATAGTCTCCATACCAGGGCATAAACCACAACCAGGTGTCACCGTTTTGCATCATTTTATCAGGATCGGGTATTCCGCTGCATTCGGACAAGGCAATCATTTTATGATCATTAATGATGGTTTTTACCTTGTTGAATTCAACAATCTGCGAGTCATGAACATTTGTTTCGGGGTATAAATCACGTCCTGCAATGTCGACATACTCATCGCCGGGATACCAGTCCGGATCATTTCCCTGCGAGGTCCATACCCATATCAGGTTATTTAGCTGATGTGTTGTGGTAAGACGCTCAAACATCAGTTTCCAGAGTGCCTTGAACGGAGCTGCACCTTTTGCTCCCCACCAGAACCAGGCTTTACCACCCGTATAGGAGTTGGTGTTGCCGGCAGCTTCATGCAGTGGTCGCCATATAACTGGTATGTTTTTGTTTTTCAACAATTTAAGATATCCGGCTATGATGTCAATGTCCTTAATAATCAGTTTGTATTCAGCCGAGTTTGTGTCGCTGATTTTGCTTAAATCAAAATTGGTGTTGCTGGCATAAAAGGCATATTCGGTACTACTTCCGGAGTTGATATTTTTTGGTACATTCCAATGCCACATGATTGCAACCAGTCCGTTGTTGTTCCACCAGTTTTCAGCAACCGTAGTATTTGAATAATCTATCCAGTTGGCAGGAGAGAAAACATGGTGAACATAATCGAAGCAATTCAGGGCAGGATATTTTCCGGTTTGAACTTTCACCCAGTCTGCCTCATCGGTATTCCAATTGACATTGGCCATGGTTCCCGAAATCGTTTTTGTCCCGTATATACTTTTCAGAAAATCTATAACCTTCTGTGCCTCTGTTGAATAAGTCCTTACGGGAGGAGTGTAGGTTTTGAAAGTAATTTTTATTTCTGTCGGGAGATATACTCCTGTCGGACCTTTGACAGTATTTGCCGGTATAATAAGCGTATAACTGGTCGAAACGGATAGAGAAGAAACGGTGATTGTCAGTTCTTTGTTCGTGCCGGGCTGAACATCACTAACCGGAGAACCATTCAGGGTGATGTTGTAACCAGTTTTCAGAGTTACATTTTCGTTAAAAGTCATCACTATTCGGGTCATATTTTCAGAAACATCCATTGCACCGTTAGCCGGGTCGACCGACACAAGCTGAGGCGGTGTTATTTCTTCAGGCTCCGGATCGGGTTTGCATGAAGCCAGCAAGAGCAGACCGATGAATATGAATTTGAATAGTGATTTCACTGTCAGGAATATTTTGAATTGAACAGAAGAGAGTTTTTTACGCTCTCTTCTGTTTTGAAGTAATATAATTATTTAGGATCGAAACGGATATTATCAAAGCACAGACCGGCAAAATCTGTTCCTGCATCCGAGGAGTTAAGAACGATACCGAAATCTCCGGAATTTTTTGTCGGATTTGACAATACTCCGCTAATTGGTATGGTTAATGTAGCCCAGTCGTTATCGGGAGTTGCAATGTAATTGCCCGAAACAATCAGCTGAGAAGATACATTTTCACCGCCAATTTTGAAAATAAATTCATATCCACCTGTAATCAGAATTGGTTTAATGGTTTTAATATCTACCTTCAAAACATAGTTATTCGGATTTACTGAAGGCCAGCCACCGTTCGGATCGGGGTGATTGCAACCTAATATCCACCATCCCGGACGCGAGAAGAGCGTGATATAACCGTTTGTTTTACCAAGACCTGCATCGTAAGAACCTCCCCAGTTATCCCAGTCAACTGCATGCCAGTCGGAGGTACGCTGGTTGAAATCGTAGATCATTTTGGTTTGTGAAGTTATGGGGTCGGTACCGCTGATAGTTACCGAGGTCATAGCAACTTTTCCGGAGTAAGTAACCAGTTTGATGTTGTTCAGACCAGCTTTTGCTCCATCAGGCACATACACTTCGAGCAGTGTTGCCGAACGGGTATCAAAATTGGTTGCTTCCACGTTGTTTTCAAAAATCACCGATTTTACCAAATTCAGTTTAGTACCTTTCATTACAAGCAGTTTGCCCGGTTTAACGGTTGCAGGTATATCAGTAATCACAGGTATATCGGCAGCTGTTACAGTCAATGAAATAGTCGATTCTACTTCTGTTCCGTTAATGGTAACTAATACGGGGTTACCACTGGTAGCATCGGTAGGTACTGTTACAGCAAATGAATTGGCTGAAGCAGGTGTTACATCTACAATTTTTGCCGATGAAGGGAATTTTACCTGTTTTACCAGATCCAGATTGGTACCTTCGATGGTCAGTTCACTGCCTGCCATCAGAGTGGTAGGATTCAATGAGGTTATCGCTGGTTTAATATATGTAAATGCCGGTGTTTCAATGGTTTTAGTCGATAAAGTTACCAGCGTGGCTTTAGTGGCTGTGGCAGTTTTTGGAACAGTTACAACTACTTTATCAGCAGCTTTCGAACTTATTACAGCTTCCAGATCACCAAATTTTACAGCTGAAACCAGGTCCATATTTGCACCTTTAACCGTAATTTCAGTATTATTTTTTATTGGATCGGGGGTCACGCTTAAGCCTGAAGGCATGACTGTGGTCAGCGTTGCTCCGTTTTCAACAACAACTCCCGATTTGGCCAGTAAATTCACGGCTCCGTCATGAGCATCTTCAGGAACAGTCACTTTTATTTCAGTCCCGGGAGTGTTCAGTGTGAAGTTATTGCTCGGAATGATTTTTCCACCGCCAAATTCGACCATATCAACCAGGTCGAGATCTTTACCGGTAATTGTCAGTACAGCACCGGGCTTAATGGTAGTTGGAGCGAAAGAGGTAAATGTTGGTAAAACTACATTCAGAGCTTCTTTCGAGTAAACTTCGATGGGAATTTCGGCGCCGTTGGAAAGAATGATTTTCCCGGTTTGAGCCTGTACGGGTACTTTCAGTTCTATCTGTTTGCGGGTTCTTGACACGAAAGCGGTATCATCCACAGCCACGCCATCGAAGAAAATTACTCTTTTAATCAGATTCAGATAATCACCTTTTATGGTCAGTACTTGTCCGGCTTTGATTGTTGCCGGAGAAACACTTTCAATGGAGATTGGTTCCGAATAGGTGAGTGGGGTCTTGGTTTTTATGTCACCCTGAGGTGTTTTTAGTGTTACAAGGCCAACACCGGCATTCTGAGGGATAGTAATCTTGATTTCGCGCTCGTCAACAACAGCAATGTCGCTGACTTCAATAGTACTGCCTGATGTCAGGCCCGGAAGTACGATGGAGGTTACTTTATCCAGATTATTACCGATAAATCGCAGGTCACCACCGCGCAGTGCCGGTGAAGGACCGAATGAATTGAGCAGGATGGTATCGTCCACTTCATCTTTGTCGCATGAAGTAAATCCAATTCCGGATAGCAGCAATAAGCATATCATCAGGCCTGCTGTCCATATATTCTTTTTTGTTTGCATAAAAGTCTTTTTTTAATAATTGTTTTATAAAACATCATTTGTTATTCAGCAGGAACAACCCTGATATTA
>Ga0116171_10005789_pt1 | contig 10804 bp, 10 predicted proteins | sample AD_JPNHW2_MetaG_FD_89798 | JGI IMG/M metagenome (GOLD analysis project Ga0116171, IMG submission 89798) | Active sludge microbial communities of municipal wastewater-treating anaerobic digesters from Japan - AD_JPNHW2_MetaG | ecosystem: Engineered > Bioreactor > Anaerobic > Digestate | place...
ATGTCAGCGGGCACGCGTACCGGGAAGACCATTACGAGCTGATCCATCTCTTAAACCCGCAGCACATCGTCCCTGCCCACGGGAACATCCGGCTGACCGGCACTTATGCCGATTTTGCCTCGGAACTCGGGTACACGCTCCATTCAGACCTGCATGTCGTCAAGAACGGCCAGCGGGTCAAACTGAACTGAGGGAACATCATGGAACTGTCCGAATACATAGAAACCACCGCACGGTCGATCGACACCATGATCGACCGGTATTTTGTCGATACGGTCGGCGAGCTGAACCAGGCGAGCGCCCACCTCCTTACCGCTGGCGGAAAGCGGCTGCGCCCCGCGGTCGTCCTGCTCGCCGCCGACGCCGTAAAACCGAACAGCTCTTCCGACCTGATGCCGGCAGCGCTTGCGCTGGAACTGACCCACACGTTCACGCTGATCCATGACGACATCATGGACGACGACACCCTCCGGAGGGGTGTGCCAACCGTCCATTCAAAGTGGGGCATGCCGACCGGCATCCTTGCCGGGGATGTCCTGTACGCGAAGGCTTTCGATTTCCTCATCCGTTCCACGGCGACCGATGAAGCAAAGTCGCGGGCAGTCTCCATGCTTGCGATAGCATGCGCAGAACTCTGCCACGGGCAGCACATGGACATGACATTCGAGAAGCGCGACGATGTCGACGAAGGGGAGTACTTGGAGATGGTCCGGAAAAAGACCGGTGCGCTCTATGCGGCGGCGGCGGGTATCGGCGCCATCCTTGCCGGCGGGAACGCGAGGCAGGTCAAGGCTCTTTACACCTACGGGCTGAATATCGGCATGGCATTCCAGATCCAGGACGATGTCATCGACCTGTTGACCCCTCCTGAAAAGAGCGGGAAGGACCGGGCGTCCGATCTCCGCGAAGGCAAGCAGACCCTGATCTGGATCAAGGCGCGGGAGAAGGGGATCGACTTAACGAAATACAAGCGGAACCTGACCGGCGCGGAGATCGATGCGGCGATCAGGGAGCTGGAAGACGCCGGCGTGATTGCGGACGTCACGGCGACGGCAAACGATCTTGTCGCGACAAGCGTAAAGCACATCGCCATCCTTCCACCCTCTCAGGAGCGCGATCTCCTCCGCCAGATCGGCGAATACTTTGTGACACGGAGCTTCTGAGATGGCAGGCGCTGACCCGCGGGAGCTGCTGCTGCGCTGCGCCCTTGCGAACGCGGTGAAGCACGGCGGCGTGCCCCAGGCGGGAGCGGTGATTGGCATGGTGATGGGGGCAAACCCGGAGCTCCGGCCAAAGGCAAAGGAGGTCTCCTCCCTTGCCCGCGACGTTATTGCCGAAGTCGCCGCGCTTGACCCGGAGAGCCGGCGCAAAAGACTCGAGGAGATCGCGCCCGAGATGATCGCCGCGCTCTCAGAGAAGCACGAGCATAAGAAGGTGCTCCCCGAGCTTGAGGATGCAAAGAACGGCGTCGTCATGCGGTTTGCCCCGAACCCGTCCGGCCCCCTCCATATCGGGCACGCACGGGCGGCTGCCCTCAACGACGCGTACGTGAAGATGTATGGCGGCCGGTATATCCTGCGGATCGAGGACACCGATCCCAAGCGTGTCGATCCCGAGGCGTACGAGACCGTCGTCGATGACATCCGCTGGCTCGGGCTCGGCATCACGGAGACCGTGTACCAGAGCGACCGGCTCCCCCTGTACTACGACCTCTGCCGGCAGCTGATCGGGAAAGGCGGGGCCTATGTCTGCACCTGCGACAACGAGCGCTTCAAGGAGCTCAAGATGGCAAAGCAGGCCTGCCCCTGCCGGGCAAATACCGTTACGCAGAACCTTGCGCTCTGGGAGAAGATGCTTGCCCACGGCTTCAGGGAAGGGGAAGTGTCGGTCCGGATTAAGACCGACCTCCTCCATCCCGATCCCGCCATGCGGGACTTCCCGGCGTTCCGGATCCTTGATTCACCCGCCCACCCGAGGAAACCGGGCGCATTTGTCTACCCGCTGATGAACTTCTCGGTTGTTGCCGACGATCACCTGCTGGGCGTAACCCACGTGATCCGGGGCAAGGACCATATCGCCAACACCCGCCGCCAGCGGTATATCTACGACCATTTCGGCTGGAAGGTACCAGTCTACCGTCACTACGGGAGGATGGGGATCGAAGGAGTCGTGCTCTCCACCTCGCAGATGCGGCTCGGGATCAAAGAGGGGACCTACTCGGGCTGGGACGATATCCGGCTCGGCACGCTCCGGGCCCTTGCCCGGCGCGGCATCAGTCCCGAGGCGGTCAAAAACGCGATGCTCGCGATCGGGATCGGCGAGACCGACATCTCGTTCTCGTGGGATAACCTGTACGCGGAGAACCGGAAGATTGTCGATCCGGTGGCGAACCGGTACTTCTTTGTCCCGGACCCGGTGACGGCGGTCATCCATGCCGCCCCCCACGTGACAACAAAGGCGCTCCTCCACCCCGCCGATGAGAAACGGGGGGTGCGGACGCTGGCCTTCAACGGATCCCTCATCCTGCCCGCGGCGGAACTCGGGGATAAGTCCCGGACCCTTCTCCGGTTCAAGGACCTCTTCAACGTCTCGGTGGAGTACGACCATGGCAGGCCCCACCTCACCTATGCAGGGAACTCCCTCGCGGACGCCCGGGCGGCAAAAGCCCCGATCATCCAGTGGCTGCCGGTCGCAGACCAGGTGCCCTGCACCCTCCGGACACCGGAAGGCGATATTGCCGGCGCCTGCGAGCCGGCTGCCCGGAACGAACTCGGGAATGTTGTCCAGTTCGAGCGGGTCGGGTTTGCGAAGATCGATTCCGTGACCGACGACGGCGTAGTGGCGTACTTCACCCACAAGTGAACCGGGGAAGTTCCGCCATCTTTTTACCCGCCATAGATAAACACCACTTATTGAATAATTCCCGCCAGCCATCTCCCGATCCCGCTATCCGGGTCGAAAAGGTGATCCGCTCGAAGCGGAGGACGATTGCGCTTGAGATCACGCATGACGCAACCCTGATAGTTAGGGCTCCCAATCGCGCCCCCGACAAAGCGATCGCCGACCTGATCCGGGAGAAGCGGGGATGGATTCTCCGGCACCTGGAGGGGATGAGACGACGTCCCCGTCCCGCCGTGCATGAGTACCTTGAAGGGGAGATCTTCCTCTTTCTCGGGGGGTTGTACCCGCTCACGTTTGTCGATGACGGGAGGAATGTCATTTCACGGCTCGACCGGCTGTATGTCTCCCGGAGCCTGCTGCCGGATATCCGGCGAAGCCTGGAACGCTGGTACATGCGGGAGGCGGAACTGATCGTAAAGGAACGGTGCGCGTATTTCTCGATGGTGACCGGGCTTGTCCCCGCCTCCGTCCGGGTCACCGGCGCCCGGCGGCGGTGGGGGTCATGCACCTCCGAAGGCAATGTCAATTTCAGCTGGCGGCTCGTGCAGGCGCCGCCTGGTATCGTCGATTACGTTGTTGTCCACGAGCTTGCCCACCTCAGCCACCATAACCATTCGCAGAGTTTCTGGCACAAGGTTTCCGGGATCCTGCCGGATTACCGGGAGAGACGGGCCTGGCTTAAGGAGAACGAGCACCTGATGAGGATCTGATAACCTGCCCGCAGGCTACCGGAAAACCGGCTTCTTTGGCTCCATATCGGCTACAAACAGATGACGTTTTTCAGGCGCACGGGAACAGTCCACCGGCCGGCCCGGAAGCCGCGCCCGTCAATGCCCAGTCAATCATGGCCTATTATTACCCGGCAGATTATACAGTAAAATAACCGTTAACCCGGGCACCGGCGGGAGCCGGCCCCGGCCGCATCCCGGCACCGGATTCACCGCACAATCATGGACACCCGCCCCTCTCCCATTCCTGAAAGAACGAGCGTAACGGATGGCAGCGGCACCAACACCACTGCCACCGTCAAAGCGTACGCCGACCTGCTGCGCCTCAAGTTCTTCTTTGCCTGGCCGCTGCTCTTCTGCGCCGGGCTCGCCCTCGGTGCAGCGGCATACGGCACCTTCTCGTGGGGACTTCTCGCGCTCGGGGCGTTCATCGGGTTCTTCGGGTTCGAGGCCGGCCTCGTGCTCAACGATTACATTGACCGGGATCTCGACAAGCGGGACATCGAGAACAAGCGGCTCACCCGGTACTGGCGGCTGTTCGGGAAGCGCCCGCTCCCGGCGGGATCCGTCACCCCGCAGGCAGCCTTCCGGCTCTTTGCGCTCCTCTTTGCCGTAACCCTTTTTTTGATCGCCTGCCTGCCCTTCCCGCACTCGTGGTTCGTCGTCCTGATCCTGCTCTACAGCTACGGGGTGGAATCGTTCTACCAGTTTGTCAAGCGGGACCAGAAGTTCCCTGTCGCCCAGCTCCTTGGCAGGACGGATTTTGCGCTCTTCCCGGTTGCCGGTTACCTCTGTGCGGGGTTCCCCGATGCAACCGCGCTTGCATTCTTCGTCTTCTTCTATCCCTTTGCCATGGCCCACCTCGGGGTCAACGACCTTGCCGATGTCGAGAACGACCGGGCGAGGGAGATGAAGACGATCCCGATCCTGTTTGGGCAGGACGGGACCGTGTACTGGATCTACGGGTTTACGCTCCTCCATATCCTTGGCGCCGCCCTCTTCTTCCCGTACCTTGGCACTATCGCACGGTTCGGCCTTATCGTCGGCCTCCTCCTCGTCGGGGCGGCCAATTACCTTGTCTTTACCGGCAGGGGCGCGGATGCGGCGATGAAGGCGCTCCCGCTCTTCCATGTCAGCATGGCGGTGTATGCCGCCACGATCCTTGTTGCGTCCATCCTCTGAACGGGAGCCATTCCTGCGGTACGATGCGATGCAGTGCCGGCAATATGCACCGGGGGAGAATTTTAGATTCTTCCCTGCCAAAGATACCGGGAGGAAGAGCGGGCATGGCAGCTACCGGAAACCGTAAACTGAACCGGTTCCTGGCGGGATTTGTCGGTAAAAAGAACGGGGATGCCGTAACAGAGACCGGGATTGTCCGGTTTGGGGATGAAAGCATCCCCCTCTACCGGAACTCGTTCTGGACCTCCGGCCAGCGGCAGGCGGCATCCATCCACGAGATCTCCTACCGCGCCTGTTTCAAGCCCCAGCTCCCCCGGTTTTTCATCGACCTCCTGACCCGGAAAGGCGATCTTGTCTATGACCCGTTCAGCGGCAGGGGCACGACCGTCATCGAGGCCGGGCTTGCCGGCAGATCGGTTGCCGCAAATGACGCCAACCCGCTCTCGCGGATCATGACGGAACCCCGGTTCTCTCCCCCCGCATTCGACGCCGTGAAACGGCGGCTGGAAGTAATCCCGCACGACGGTGGCGATACCGGCATCGACCTCTCCATGTTTTACGAGGCAGGCACCGGACGCGAGATCGCCGGTCTCCGCGAGTACCTGCTCGGGCGGCGGGAGGACGGGACCCTGGATGCCACCGACAGCTGGATAGCGATGGTTGCGACCAACCGGCTCACCGGCCATTCCCCGGGCTTCTTCTCGGTCTACACGCTCCCGCCAAACCAGGCGGTATCGCCGGAGAGCCAGAAGCGGATCAACATCCGGAAAAAGCAGGAGCCCGTGTACCGGGACACCCATGCCCTGATCCTGAAAAAGACGAAAAGCCTGCTCTCCGGTCTGCGTCCTGTGCAGGTAAAAAACCTGAAAGTGGCGGGAAGGATCGCGATGTTTTTGACCGGCGATGCCCGGGCCACCCCGGAGATCCGGGACGGTTCGGTCCGGCTGACCGTCACCTCGCCCCCGTTCCTTGACATCGTGCAGTACCGCGATGACAACTGGCTCCGGTGCTGGTTCAACGGCCTCGATGCCCGCGCAATCGGAAAGAAGATCACGATGGCCCGGAGCATCGACGGGTGGACATCCGTCATGGGGGGGGTATTCTGTGAACTTTCCCGCATCACCGCGCCCGGCGGGTGGATTGCGTTCGAGGTCGGCGAGGTCCGGAAAGGCACCGTCCGGCTGGAAGAGTCGGTCATCCCGATCGGGATAAATGCCGGCCTGTCGTGCAGGGCCGTCATGATCAACGCCCAGGAGTTCACCAAGACCTCCCATATCTGGGGCGTGGACAATATGGGGTGCGGCACCAACACCAACCGGATCGCCGTCTTCCAGAAACCCGGCAGGTAACCATACATAACAATCGTTTCCCGGCTCTGCAACGGAAGAACGGGGATATAGCGGTCCGGGGGTAATCCTCCCGATTGATCCTCAAGGCGGAAGGCCCCGGTACCTGGTCCGCCCCCGTCTCATAGTACTTTTAAAGTGTCACAACATCCAACCAATTACATATGGTTTCATCGATCCGGCGGACCGCGCAAATCGTCGATATTCTCAGTAAATATGGTTTTGGCATTGCCATCGAGAGAATGTTCCCCGGGAAGCCCCGGTTCCGGCTTCCCACCGCCGGCGGACCCGCCGAGACATCCACGATCTACGAACGGATCCGGCTCGCCATTGAAGAGCTCGGCCCCACTTTCGTGAAGTTCGGCCAGATCATGAGCACGAGGATGGAAACGCTCCCGCCCGAGATGATCGAGGAGCTCAAGAAGCTGCAGGACCATGCAAGACCGCTCTCGTTTCCCGAAGTAAAAGAAGTCCTCCTCCAGTCCTGCCCCAATCTCGACGACTGGTTCCTCGAGTTCGATGAGACCCCGATCGCCTCGGCATCGATCGGGCAGGTGCACCGGGCCGTGCTCAAGGACGGGACACGGGTTGCGGTCAAGGTCCAGCGGCCGGGGATCCCGGAAGTGATCGAGACCGACCTTACCATCCTGCTCTCCATGGCGCAGCGGATCGACGCGGTCTTCCCCGAGATCCGGGTATACAACCCCGTCGGGATGGTGCAGGACTTTGCCAACCAGATAAGGAAGGAACTGGACTTTACGCGGGATGCACGGAACGCGGACCGGATGGCAAGGAATTTTGTCGGCGTCCCCGGGATCAAATTCCCGAGGATCTACTGGGAATACACCTCGTCCCGCGTGCTCGTCATGGAATATATCGAGGGGGTGCGGATCGATAATGCGGACGCAATCCGGGGCATGGGGCTCGATCCCCATGAGATCGGAGTTAAGGGATTCCAGGCGTACCTCAAGATGATCTTCGAGGATGGCTTCTACCATGGCGACCCCCATCCGGGCAACCTGCTCGTGACAAAGGAAGGGGACATCGTCTTCCTCGACTTTGGGATCGTCGGCGTGCTCCGCCCCGAGAAGCGCCAGAACTTCATCAACCTCCTCTTCGCGCTCGTCACCGACGATATCGAGATGATGCTCAAGTCGCTGGAGGGCTTTGGCATCGTCATCAACGAGGCGGACCGCGAAGGCCTCCGGGACGACCTCTACATCATGATGCATGACTTTGGCGGGGGCACCGAGGTCCACCAGGTCAATTTCGGGCTGCTCGTAAACGAGCTGACCGACACGATGCGCCGGTACCGGCTGCAGGTCCCGATGAACCTGATGCTGCTTTTAAAGGTCTTTGTCATGGTCCTCGATATCGGCGTCCGGCTCGACCCGAAGTTCAACTTCGGCAAGGAGGTCACCCCCTACCTGACCAAGCTTGCCGAGACCAACACCCTCTCCGCCGCCTACGTGAAGCGCGCCACCAACTCCATGATGGAAGCGGTCGATGCGGCATTCGACCTGCCCCGCAACATCAACCTCATGCTAAAACGCCTCTCTACCGGTACGATCCGGCTGGAGATCGTGGACACCGATCTCCAGAAGCTCCAGATGGCGCTGGACCGGGCAAGCGACAAGATCATGATCGGGCTCGTGGTTGCAGCCCTTGTCGTCGGGTCGTCCCTGATCCTCCAGAATGCAGCGCTCCGCCTGCCAACGGAGGTCGAATGGCTCGCGGTCTTCGGGTACGCCGCCGCAGTCTTCGTCGGTTTCTATGCCATCTACCATGTGATATTCCTGAAGTTCCGGCTTGAGCGGTAGAGGCTTTTTTTAATTTTTCAGGTACGCACGGATAACCGACCATTCCCGGATCTTCCCGTTGAGCGACAGCCGGGCGTATGCCGGGCTCGTCGAAGGCAGCCGGAGGACAGGGATGGTAACGGGCAGGTCAAGACCCTGTACCAGCCGTGCCGAAGCGCTCCCGTTGCAGGCGATGAGCCGTATGCCGGGGTGGGATGCGAGCAGATCGCGGATGGGATTACCAGACGGGCTCTCGATCCGGCTGTCGGCGCTCCCCTCCCTCCGGCACGAACCGATCGCATCCCAGAGTGCGATCCCGCGGGACACAAGGCAGGCGAGGCGCTCGTTGTAGGGAAGGGCGGGATCGGTCCCGGTGAGCGATCCCATGACCTCCCAGAACTGGTTCCGTTTGTTCGCGTAATACTCCCCGGCATCCAGCGACCGGCGGGAGGGAAAACTCCCGAGAATGAGGACCCGTGCTCCCGCCCCGATCACCGGGGGAAGGCCGTGCAGGAGCCTGCGGGAAACGGGAGGCATGGGGGTAAAAGTCGTGAAAATCAGGTTTTAAAATACAGGTTGCAGTGGCAGCTGCCTTCTTTTGCGATCTCGTCCTTGTGGTAGACGCAGGGGCACTCGATCGCCCGGTCCTTCTCCTCGTCGCCGCTGCGCAACCGGCAGGGACAGTACGGGTGCCCGAACTTCGTTTTGTTCCGAACAAGCCCCCGGATCACGGTGCCCAGCTGCTTCTCATCGGTATTGAGTCTCCAGCCGTGCTTCTGTGCATAGGCTTTTGCCCATTTGAGCATATCTGATTCAGCTTCGTTGTCTGTCATGGTACCGCGGCAGTGTTCTCTTCTCTTACAACGTAATGCATGCTTTCAGGATGTTAGCCTTTCTGTTTGGGCCACAATGGGATTATTTTCTCTTCTTCTGCGGCGAGGACTTCTTTCCCATGATCCGGTGCGAGACCCGGTCGTAGGTTTCCATGACGTCGCCCTTTTCGAACCGGTACACATCCTTATCGAGCGACTCCCCGGTCTTTTTATCCCAGAGCCGCATGGAGTCCATGGAGATCTCGTCCCCGACACAGATGGTCCTTCCCGCCCGCCCGAACTCGAGCTTGAAATCGACGAGGGTGATGCCCTGTTGTGCGAGCAGCTTCACAAGTATGCTGTTGATTTTAAGGGCAGACGCCTTGATCCTTTTCAGTTCCGCCGCCGTGCAGAGCCCGAGCGCCAGGATCAGGTCGTCGTTGAGCATCGGGTCATGCCGGGAATCGTCCTTGTAATCGATCACGATGACCGGCGGTTTTAACGGCGTCTTCTCCGTAAACGGGTAGTTGCGTACAATCGAACCGGCCGCGATGTTCCGGACGATGACCTCGAGTGGGATCATCTTCAGCCTCTTTACCACCATGCGGTTGTTGTCAAGCATCTCAACAAAGTGCGTCTTTACCCCATGTTCCTCAAGATACGAGAAGAAAAACGCCGACACTCCCGCGTTGTAGTTCCCTTTATTTTTGAGCCTGTCTTTTTTTCCGCCATCAAACGCGGTGATATCGTCGCGGAACTCCACGATGAGACGGTTGTCGCTGTCCGTGCAGTAGACGGACTTTGCCTTGCCGGAATAGAGAAGCCTGCCCTGTTTCACGAGTACTGCTCCTTATGCTGTACTATGTGCGAGCCGGGTTATTAGTGGTTTCAGGTTGGGGTGGAACCAGCCCATCCCGATGAACCGGGGGTAGATGCAGAGCCGTTCCTTCAGCACGGCGCCGCTTGCGAGGGTTTTGAGCGCATCGATGGCCGGCCACGGGTGTTCCGGGTTGATGTAATCGACCGTGAGCGGGGAAACCCCGCCGAGATCGTCCACCCCGCACGGGATAAGATCCCGTGCATCGACGAGGTTGGGGGGGATCTGGATGGCGATCTCCCGGGGGAGGATCTCCCGCGCGAGCCGGATCGTCCCGCATATCTCATCCGTCGGTACGATCCGGTGCCCTGCCATCGCCGTCCCCGGCTTCGGGCAGAAGTTCTGGATGATGATCTCCTGGATATGGCCGTACCGCCGGTGGATATCGCGGATGGCAATAAGCGACTCCTCCCGGTCGGTTTCTGTCTCCCCGATCCCTAAAAGGAGGCCGGTCGTGAACGGGATCTTCAGCTTCCCGGCATCCTCGATCATGGCAAGCCGGACCTCCGGCTTTTTCCCCGGCGAGCTCCGGTGCGCCGGCACATCGGCGGTTGTCTCCAGCATGATCCCCATGCTCGCGTTCACCTCGCGGAGGGTCTCCATCTCTCCGTACGTGAGGATGCCGGCGTTCGTGTGGGGGAGCAGGCCGGCGGCAATGCCCTTCTCGCACATCGCGTACACGTAGTCAAGGAACCGGGCATGGCCGGTCCTTTCGAGGTATGCCGGAAATCCCGGCTCCAGGTCCGGCCGTTCGCCAAATGTGAACAATGCCTCCGTGCACCCGAGGGCAGCACCCTGAAGGAGCATCCGCTCCACGGTCTCCGGCATCAGGAGGCAGCCCTCCTGCACCGGTGTCCTGAAACAGCAGTACCCGCACCGGTTCCGGCAGACGGTCGTTAACGGCAGAAAGACGTTCTTTGAGAAGGTGATGGTGCGCTCCGGCATGTACGTACATGGTTTGCGGCGGGGGTGACATTAAAGTGGTGATGCGGATACCGGCCGCTTTCCTGTACATTTCCTTTTTTTCCGGTACCGGCAAAAAGCCCCGGATCCCGGGCAGGTCCGGACCATACCAGAAGGATTTATGTTTTTAAGGCAGAGTACGCTTTGAAGAGTCCATGGATTCCGGACAAAACGAACCGGCAGGGGCAGGGCGGAA
>Ga0116171_10005793_pt1 | contig 10798 bp, 4 predicted proteins | sample AD_JPNHW2_MetaG_FD_89798 | JGI IMG/M metagenome (GOLD analysis project Ga0116171, IMG submission 89798) | Active sludge microbial communities of municipal wastewater-treating anaerobic digesters from Japan - AD_JPNHW2_MetaG | ecosystem: Engineered > Bioreactor > Anaerobic > Digestate | place...
CCTGTCAGATTGATTTTTGCAGTCGCTCCTGAACAGACCGGGGCTTCCTGAATTGCTCCTGCTAATGTTGGCGGTGGATTAACATTTACTGTATAAGTAGCAGTTGCTGTTGAAGGGTTACACACATTGTTGCTGGTGACTGTCATTGTCAATAGAACAGCATTACCAGCATCACCTGGGGCTGCAGTATATGTTGGCGTAAGGGTTGTGGCCCCCGAAGTTATGGAGCCTGCCCCGTTCTCTGTCCACAATATTGTTCCGTTTGAGTAGCTGGCTCCGCTCACTGTGGCTGTACCATCAATGCAGATATTCTGACTGCCTCCTGCTGATGCAGCTGGTAAAGCATTTATAGTAATTGTCGCTGAAGAACCCGTGAAGCCTCCTGTACGGGTATTAGTTTCCGAATCGGTTACAGACACAAGGGTATAGGTTGTGGTAGATGTAACAGGAGTGGTGTAAACATTAAACGGGGTGCCACTAACTACACCTGATGCAGTACGCTCTGCTGTTCCGTCGTTATAAACAACCGTAAAAGGCCCGACTCCTTCAGTTGCAGTCCATATTAACATCCCTTCACCTGTAGCACAGATTGGCCCGTTTGCTGATAAAGTTCCCTGTGGGTTGGCTCCAGCCGCCCTGCCGGCAAATAATGTCAGGATAAATATCAATAGAAAAACCTGTTGTTTCATTATTTAAAATTTGTCTGTAGTAATTTCTGGCTAATGTATTTCCCGATTTCTAAAATCTGAATTTCAGTAAACTGATCATTGAATTGTTCTCATAACTGTTTTTTCCTGTAACCATTATGTTATCCTCTTCATCTGATGTTACATCATAAGCAACCTGTGTCCCGGTTCCGCCCAGCACCTTAATTTTACCTTCAACAAGGGTGCCTTCAGCATCTGTTATAAAAATCAACATCTGGGCTGAAGAACCTTTTATGATCTGACCAGCCATTACAAACGAATTGGTTTTATATCTGTCAATGGCTTTTATGGCAAAAGAGGACTTAATTGAAGTAGAGGGTTCTAAATCTATTTCATGGCTAAAAAGAGGATCTGCATATATATTATTTGAAATCCCCCAGACATATCCCTTTTGGGCACTCTCGTCACTGCCAATCGTTCCGGCTATTAAATACCAATCGTTTAAAACCTCAATATCAACAGCATATTCATCTGCGATACCGTTTAATATTCTGGGCTCTGTGACACTCCCGTCAGCATTAACTTTTAAAATGAGTATATTGTTGCCTGCCTGTAAAGATTTATTCTCTATTCTGTCAGTGGTGCCTGCAATTATATAACCTCCATTCAAATCAGCCTTAATTACAACCCCTTCATCGTTTCCGGGGAAACCTTTTTGAACCGGTTGACTTATTTCCTCAAGATCATTATTGATTCTGACAAGAAGAATGTCTTTCTTTCCTGTAAGGTTCCCTGAAGCATCAGTTACTAATGTATTCTTAACATCAGTTGTCCCCAGAATCAGAAAACCCTCCTGCGTTTTTACAATATCATTACTATATTGGTTCCCTTCACTTTTATATATATTTTGCGCCAAAACAGTTCCATCTTCACCCACTCTTGCAACAAAAATATCTTTCTCAAGTGTAACCGTGTCTATAACATATCCGGCACATATTGCTGAACCGTCATCAAGAGCCAGGACTTTTAGTCCCACAGCGGGTTGTCTTTCCCCCAGACTTTTTTCCCAAATAACATTCCCGTCAGATCCTGTTTTTATTATCCCCATTCTTTTAACTGATCCTTCAATGTAGTTATCGGTTCTTGTTATGTCAGTAACCTGACCTGAAATAAAATAGCCATCGTCTGATTTTGCCAGACTATAACCGATATTTTCATAAGCATCCCCATAAAATTTGAGAAGCATATCATTTTCATTGTTCTTTTCACATGAGGAAAGAAATATTATAAAAAGTAGTATTATGTATTTCCGTCTCATATCTTATTGTTTTCTTTTAGTTGGTTTAAAGAATATCTGAGAAACACCGATAGAGATATTCAGTGAGTTTATATTAAAATCATCATCCACATAGTTATATAGCCATCTTAATTCTTCGGCCGACTCCCCGTTTCTGATTGTCTGATTGAGGATTCCCAGGTTTGATCTTAATTCAACAAACACAAATCCACGGGGAATTTTATATTTAACTCCTGCACCTGCCTGGGTAAAAATGTCCATTTTAGTCCTTGAATCATCCCGGTTTATATCAGCACCCGATATGGTGTTGGGATTATTTATATCAATAGGTTCAGATAAAGGCTGTGCCATAGTCCTCAAATTGAATGCCACCCCTTCGCCCAAACGGGCATAAGCTGTAAGATTACCACGGGTAAGAAAATCATATGTAAAGGTCACCGGTATCTCAATTCTTTTCTGGGTTTCTTTATAAATGATCTCCTTGAATCCCATAAAGCTCTCACTGTTTGTAAAGGAAAGTTGAGAGTATCCCGCCTCAAGATTGATCTCCAGCTTTTTGTTTATATTAATTTTGGCTTCAAGAGATGTAAAAAGATTAGCTGCATTAGTACTGTAAGATTTTTCTCCCTGAATAGTGGCAGCCGTTTTCGTATCGATGAAGGTAATAAACGGCAGGCTGGTCCCAAAATGAAATGCAAGCTGGACCACCTTCCGTACATTAAAATTATTATACAGATGCACAAAACTGGAGTGGTCGGTAGGACTTACATGGTATTCAGGATTTTTTCTCAGGAAAGCCATCATGGTTGAATCAGCCTTACCGAGTTTGTCTTCAAACAAGTATGACTGAATCAGAAGCTTGTAAGCTGAAAGTGATTCTTCATTTGTAAAACCCGACTTAATGCACCCGCTGAGCATTGAAGGGACCAGCTCAACCTGTCCCTTGTCAAACAATGACTGTGCTGTTTTCAGTTTCTCTGCACAACTGCCAGTCTCCTGTGAATAACCGGCAAAAGAGGAAAATAGTAATAATACAACATAAGCAAAATACTGTCGTATTTTAGGGAAATATTTGAGTTTCATTTCCGTAAGAACTTTATTTAATGGCATCGACTACAATGTGATAACTCTTTTCCTGACAGGTTTTCTCAAGAGGAATATCTTTCCCCACATAAGTATTCCATTCGTCCTGTGTCATGTTTCTTGTTACGATATTGCATATATCTCTTACCATATAATCAACATGGGTCGGACGGCAGACAAGGTTTTCGCTCCCCGTATAAGCACCTGAAACAATCATCTGCCCGTCAGGGCTGAACTGAATCACAAGGATAAATCCTTCATTATCCGTAAAAGTGACCGGAGGTTCAGTGAGATCGGCAGGGTCTTCAATATTATAAATTTTAATGGTCTTATCATTACTGGCTGTGGCCATCTGTTTAAGGGTTGTATTAAACTGTATGTCGTTGATCTGGGCAGAATGAGCTTTCACTTCTGAAATTCTTTTACGCAGATTAATATTCCACAATTCTACATTTCCGTTTACATCACCTATAGCCAGCAGATTGTTGTCAGGATTGAACCTTATGACCTTAATATTTTTATTGGCTGTTTCAATGCTGAAAATATCTGAACTTTTAGCCGGGTCCCATACAACCACATCCCCTTTACTATTCAGACCTGCAATATGTTTCCCATTCGCAGAGACATCGATTGAAGTTATCTGCATTGACCCGTTAGTGATATTTGTGCTTGTTCTGGCAGCAATATCCCATTTCAGCACTTTACCATCAAGTGATGCGGAATAGAGATATTTCCCGTCGAAAGAAAAAATCAGTGATTTGATTTTCCCGCTGTGCCCTTTCATTTCATATTCTGCATCGTTCCCTTTCAGCGGGATCATTCTTATTGACGAGTTGGCACTTCCGAGAGCCAGCCATGAAGCATCCGGGCTGACAGCTAAAACTTCAATTATGTCGGTCCCTGAATAAATTATCTGAAGAGCTTTCTCGTTATTATCAAGTGACCATTTAAGTACTTTTCCATCATAACCCGATGTATAAAATTCTCTCTTTCCCGGGACAAAAGCAATACTTCTTATTTCACCATTATGTCCATTGAACGATTTATAGCTTCTGTTATCATATTGTTTCCCGGAATTATATAATCCTGCATATATATCAGCGTCGTTCTCAAGTCCTTCATTGTTTTTGTTAAACAGATAGGCCTGATAGGCAAGCAGCGTCTGAAGCTCTATTTGCCCCTGAGCCTGTAAAGACTTTATTGACATGGCTTTACCAATCGATAACATTCTCTGGCGCAAAGCTTCTTTGCTTTGTCTGACAGCTTCTTTCTCATTTTTCAATGCCAGTTCCTTGGCCTGGGTGGCAGAGTCTTTCTGTTGATTTGCATAGATTTCATTTCTGTGTGCAAGGTCAGCATTGAGAACCGCTATCCGTCTTTGTCGTTCCGCATTTTCTTTTTCAATCCTGGCCTCTTCAGCCTTCTGGGTTGCAATAACAGCATTAGTTTCTGCCAATGATCTCTGTTCTGTGGCTATCTTTGTAGCAGTATCAGCTTTTGCCCTTTGATGCTCGGCCTCGGTTTTTCTTTGTTCTGCCAGGAAAGTCTGTCTGTCTGCAGCAATTTTCTGTACAAAAGCAAAAAGCATGAATGCTACAGATATTATTGCAGCAGTACCAAGGATCATCGCTACTATTTTGGTTCTCTTCATCTGCCTTTTTTGCAGCCGTATCTTGTTTTCCTCTTCGTCAAGATAGGCTTTCTCACTGGTCCGCAGATAAACCATAGCGCGTTCAAAGGCAGGATTATACTGTTGTGCCCAGGTAAGAGTCGGTTTGTGCTTGTCACGCCAGTTAATTGCAAGTTGAAGATCAGGTGGTCTCCAAAGACTTGTCCTTCCCTGCTGGTACATAGCCGAAGCTTCTGACAACCTTAAATACATCTGAACCGATGATGCCTCATCATCAACCCATTCTCTGAGCCTGTCCCATAAACGCATAAGACTTTCATGCGAAAGATCGATAATGGAATCATCATTCAAAGGTACATTCTGCCTCGGAGTAATAAATGACCGTGACGAAATTCTGAATTTTTCAACTACTTCAAAAAGTTCTTCGCTTGTACATCCTGCAATGGACTTTATTATATTTACACCTGATGGATGCCGCAGACCTTTATTATCCGGACCTTTCTCTGTAATAGTTTTAAACATCACCTCACAAATCTCCTTTCCCCTCAGGCTCAGCTCTTCATAAGCCTCATTTGCATGAAGTGACATGGCGTCGCTCATAGTTCCCACCGAGCTATAATCTGTTTTGCTTATCGGCCGGTCAGGCTCATCAAGTTCCTGCCAATAGCTCCATGTTCTCATCATGGCATGTTGCAAAACAGGCAACTGGTCAGTCCTGTCTCCAATATCACTGAGAAGTGTCTCTACAAGTTCCTGGTCAATTTTTGCTCCGGCATACTGTACAGGTCCGGTAATTGCTTCCCTGTAGTTTTCAGTCCCCATATGAGGAACAAGATAATTGCTGTTATTGATAAGCTGAGTAAGTCCCTGGTAATGTGCGCACTCTCCAATAAAGTCCGAACGCATCGTCACTATTGTATAGATATTAACGTCAGACTGGCTGACAGCATCGACCATAAAATCAATAAACTTCGAATTTGTGGCAAGTGATGAATCTGTTTTGCCAGGAGCATTGTATCTGAAAAGTTCCTCAAACTGGTCGACAATCATGAGTATCCTTTCATCTGAAGCTGCTAAAAGATTTTTAATTGCAACTGCAATACCATCGGGACAATTAAGAAGTTCCTGGAGTACTGTATTTCTGTCGGCTTTTTTCTGACCGGTTGCCGCTAAATTTTCTAACAATGAATCTGCAAGGTTACCGAAAGGATCATTCCCCGGACGGAAAGAGAAAATCTTCCACCCATGATGATCCGTTATTTCCAGCTTCCTTACCCTGGGCAATGCACCGCAATAGATCAGAGACGATTTACCGCTGCCGGAAGCACCAATTACAGTGACAAACCTGTTTTGCAGCAACTTACTTACAACCTCCTCACTCTCATTTTCCCTTCCGAAAAACAAATCACTCTCTTCCGGTGCAAAAGGCCTTAACCCGGGAAAAGGGTTAAATTTTTTATTGTCTCTGTTTGGTCCCATAATGATATTTTACCTTATTACACTTTAATACCTATTACCAATATGTCATCAACCTGATCATTCTCGCCTTTCCATTCAATGAACTTTTTCATTAACAGCTCTTTTTGCATTTCCATAGGCTGGGTATGAATCTCAAGAAGAAGTTTCTCAAATCGTTTCGACATGAATTTCTTATTATCAGGCCCTCCGAACTGATCAGCATAGCCATCAGACGCAAAATAGAAACAATCGCCTTTATTGATATCTATCTCTACATTCTTAAAATGTTGAGGACTGTCACCACCAAAAACTCCAATTGGGAACCGGTCTCCCCGGTATTTAATTACCTGGTTGTCCCTTATCAGTGTCAGAGGGTTGTTTGCTCCTGCAAAATCGTTTTTCCCTGCGGCAAAGTCGAAGACGCAGAGTACCATATCCATTCCGTCTTTTATAATAGAAGTGTCTGCCTTGTTTTCATTCAGGGTGGTAACAACACCAAGATTAAGCTCATCCATTATTTCACTGGCTTTGCGTGCCTTCCTGACGTCGACGGCATTGTTAAGCTGATTAAATCCGACAATTGACATAAATGCTCCGGGAACCCCATGTCCGGTGCAATCAACTGCAGCAATCATAAATAGTCCGTCAACTACATGGACCCAGTAAAAATCGCCACTTACGATATCTTTTGGAAGATACAGGATAAAATAGTTTTTCAGATATTTATCGATAAGAGCAAACGATGGCAATATGGCATTCTGTATCCTTCTGGCATAATGAATACTGTCCATAATATGCTTCTTCTGCTCCTCAATCTCCTCCTTCTGTTTTTCAATCCTGAGAGTTCTTTCTTTCACCTTCTCTTCCAGTTCATAATAATACCCTTCAAGCTGGGCAATCATCATATTAAACTTTTCAGAGAGCCTTGTTATTTCATTATTGCCCGATACTTCTGCGCGCTCCCTAAGATTACCGTTGGTGATTCTGTCGACATTTTCGACCAACTTTTTAATAGGACGTGTGATCACTTTGGTCTTGCGATAAATAACAAAGCTAAGCACCAGCATCGTTATCAGGAATATAAGAATAAACCGTTTTGCTTCGATCCTGAATAATGCCTGCTGAGCCGTACGATCAGATATTATCCTGATAACTGATCCTTTATAAAGACTAGAGATCGGCTTATCTTTTGAAGCTGACCGCTCCATGTAAATATATTCGTAATGAAACCATGAGTCATTCACCTTTTCCATAAAACTGATGGTGTCTTTATCCTGGAAAGATCTTAACAGTTTGTCCTGCTGACTCTCAATGATAAGGGCATTTTTATTCATGCTGAAAGGTTCATCTGCCATCAGAAACAGTTCCACATCAATTATACCTTCAGTTTCACTCTTAATCTCGGCTTTTGTATCTTCTATCTCCTGTATGATATCATCAACCTGCTTTGAATATGCTCCTATCTCAATAATGTATTTGCCGTCGTTGGTTGTCTGATAAGTGTATTTCTTAGCCCTGTGAGTGGTATGTTCAATTGCAAACAGTTCTGAAACAAAATCCTTCGATTTAAATATCCCCTCAAGATATTTCTTCATATTTTCACCCAGACCGAACAGGTCAAGGCCAAGATCCTGCTTGAAAGTAGTATTTATGACTATACCCTCGGCTGAAATAACATAAATATCCTCATTCTCATGGTCCATTCCTATCTTGTCAGCTATGTCCCTGAGATCAAGATTCTTAATGTTATCTGTATTGGCAAAATATTTATTGACCAGAAGTGAACTGAAATCCTGTAACCTTTTGTTGAACTCTCCGTCAATCAGGTTAAAAGAGATATCCTGAAACTTAAGAATTTTCGTTATTTCATTAGTAAGAAGCTTGTTTTTCTCATCAGTCCCTGAAATAAGTGCTGAACGGGTACGTTGAAAATTAATTACTGAAAAGACCAGTAAAGCCAGCAGTGTCGGAATTGTTACATTAAATATAAGTTGTCTGAATATCGTTGTTTTTCCTGAAGCCATTTCCAATCTGATTATTCTTCGAAACTATTTATGCATTTCAACATCTCAAATGCGTTGTCGGGGTATTGATAATTATGTTCTTCAATAGCGTTTAAAGGCAAAATATAACATTGATGCTTTTTCCTGCCCTTATTTTTTTCGCCAGTATTTCCCGTGTCCCCTTCATAAACCACATGCGTTTCCATTACCTGATTGTCATCAGACAAGAACCACACAATATAATTTTCGGGGAGTAAACAACCATCCTGTTTGCTGTCATTCATAAATCTCACTACTTCTGCCAACGATATCAGCTCCTCTTCAGGGATCACTGAAAAGCAGGCTGAAAGAAATTTCACCTTTTCAAATAATAATTCTTTTTCATCAACCTCTCCGTTTATTATTTTTTCGAGCCGTTTGAGTGATGCTGAAGGTACTCTACTGAAAACAGATCTGTATTTCTCCTTTTTTGAACGGATAATCAACTTTGCTGATTCTTCCTGCATAATAGCTTCAGGGCTGAATAGAAGAGCAACTACCGATTCGGCCATATTATCATCCACAATTTCCCGAAGATGCCTTAAGGTGAAGGCCTTTGTCCATATGCTAAGCAAATTATAATCTCTGTTGATAATATCTTCAAGAACCTGACCATATGAAGGAATTTTCCCGGGGAAAAAATGGAAAAGACTCTTCAGTTTCTCTTCATCCGAAACTAAGTCGAGCAGAGAGGTTAATTTTGGTTTTATTGAATCATCTATTACAATATCTATCATTTCCAGAGCAAAATTAACGCTTGCTACTGTTCCGTTTTCGAGGTTTCCCCTTATCTTGTTTATAGAGCCCGCATCGTAAGTGATTGAAAGAATATTAAAAAGGAATCTGTTCCACCTGTTGATTTCCTTATCTAATATTTCAAGAAGGCTTTTATCATTATATTTTTCAACACACACCCTTGCAGAAAGATTCCAGGTCATCAGGCCGATAATATCAGAGATAAGCTGGTTAAGCCTGTCCTTATCCTCTTTCGATGGTTTGAACTCACATTCCATGAGATATTTGACAGTCGTCTCTTTTAACGTTCTTGAGTTTGACCAGAGCCTTGAAAAAAGAAACGAAGAACTCTCCCGGGTGTTTATATTGCCTAAAAGTCTGAGAATTGCCTTGCTGGTGTAAATATTCCCTGAAGAGGCAAGGTAAAACCTTTCCAGTTCATTCTCCGCGCTTTTACCAAAGGATTTGATAACAGAAAAAGCATCCTTTTCCAATCCGGGCACATTAAGATATTGGCAAACTTCAGGCAACATGTCTGACAACTTGAACTTCCCGATCATGAATATTCCTATTCGTTTCGATTCGGCAGAATTATCTCTGAGAAGTCTGAGTATCCCGGTTGTCTGAGGAAGACGTGTGCCTGAAAGAATCATGTTTGTGTGAAAAGTCTTTTTTTCTTTCTGACTTCCTGATGAGAAAAGTTTCTCAACAGTCTGTGCCACCCCGGCCGACCTGGAACGAATCTGTTCATCCAGATTAATATTTGATGCCATCTTCTTAAGCGCAGGAACAAGCCTGATATCATTCTCTGAAACACAATGATCTATTATCCTGTTCAGGTACAAGACATCATTATTCCTGTTCATGAAAGAATCATCTCCTGCAATCAGATTAAAATAATCAGCATTGAATACAGTGTCGACTGAAAATCTGCTTTTAAAAACACCCTGCCCTATAAGAACCGGTACAACCGTTTCAGGAGTATCAACTGTCTCAAGAGCTTTTCTTATTGATCTTCTATATTCTTTATATAATCTGAACGCAACAAAAATCCATAATGTGATGATGAAAAATAAAACCCAGGAGAAATGAATCAGCTTTACGAAACTCAAGACTCCAAGGCCTGACAGTATAAGCCCTGACGACAATGCGGCAATCTCATTTATAGTACCATCCATTCCTGACTGAACTTCATATCTGATCTTTTCATCGATAGTCTGATAAATAACTTTAAATGAAGGAGATTCAATAGAGTCCTTAAGCGATTTGGAAAAAAGCCTGCTCAAAGCAAGTACAAGGAAGAAGATAAGGAAACCACCGGAAGCTGCAGGAGTATACCCCAATAACATCCCAACAGTAACAGCAAGCGCAGTGAATAGCAGGATAAGCATTGGAGAAAGAGTAAGACATGTTCTTAACCCATAATTCCTGATGAGGTACGAGAACACCAGCAATTTGACAAGCAGGGTAAAGATCATCATGCTTCCGGTAAAAATACCAAGGAATCTTGCCATATCCTCCTCGGCAGGATACTGTTCCCTTGTGACTGCCATAAATGAATACTGGACGAAGAATGCAGTAACCACAGAAAGAGCTATGAAAACAGCCATGATCCTGATATAAGGATCTTTTTTAAGCACCGTTATCACAGAACCCTTTGCTTTTGGCTTTTCAGCTTTTTGATTTGCCGTGTCTTCACCCCCTGCAACCAATTGGAACCTTGATCCTATCAGAATCTGAATAACGGTAGCAATAAAAACAGATGATGCACAAATAAGTAAAATATTATGCGATTCAAATCCGAAAGATAAAATTACAGGTATTGCATAACAACTTACTATCGTCCCTATAACAAGACCTGAATCGACAAGACCGAATAACCTCTTTCCCTGTCGTAAGGTAAATA
>Ga0116171_10005795_pt1 | contig 10790 bp, 6 predicted proteins | sample AD_JPNHW2_MetaG_FD_89798 | JGI IMG/M metagenome (GOLD analysis project Ga0116171, IMG submission 89798) | Active sludge microbial communities of municipal wastewater-treating anaerobic digesters from Japan - AD_JPNHW2_MetaG | ecosystem: Engineered > Bioreactor > Anaerobic > Digestate | place...
CTTGGGGCGGCTATATCATGCAGAACCAGGAGGCGATGCAGGCCGTGAAGGAAAATGGTTTTGATGTTTTCAAGCTTGAAGTTGTCCGGTAAACCACACATTTACGGTTTAATTGCGGTTTTCGTCCCGGCATGATCTTTCAGGAACTCACAAATCTCAGCCAGTGCTGCTTTTGACTCCGCCATCAGGTTGCCGAAAGCCGGGTAGCAATGGCACATTCCCTCACCCACCAGCAGCGTAGCATCAACCCCTGCAGCTTTAGCCTTTTCGGCAAACCTGCGGCTGTCGTCGAGCAGTATCTCATGGCTCCCCACACTGATATGAAGAGGCGGCAATCCTGCCAGGTCACCAAATAGTGGTGAAATCAGTGGATTTGTCCTTTCGTGGGTACCGACATACAGCGCGCTGGCAGTTTCAGAACTCCCCAGGGGTGAAAGGCATTTATATTTATTGGTTTGATATGACTCACCCGACAGCGTGAGGTCGGTCCAGGGCGAAAGCACTGCAGCAGCAGCAGGCAGCGGTTTATCGTACTTTTTAATTGCCAGCAGGGTAGCCAGGCAAAGACCCGCACCTGCCGAGTCGCCTGCAAACACAATGTTTTCAGGATTAAAGCCTTTCTTAAGCAGGTGGTCATAAGCCGCCAGTGCATCTTCAAGAGCTGCAGGAAACTGGTACTCCGGAGCCAGGCGGTAATCAAAAACCAGGGCATCAAGGCCGGTTCCCTGCACAAACTTTGCCACATGCACACGGTGTCCCTGGGGGGAGCCGATCAGGTACATGCCGCCATGAAAATAAAGAATTGCCTTGCCGGTGACAGGCCCGGGTATCTGAACCCACTCGGCATACATGTCCTTAATCTTAACGGGCTCAATAAGTATATCCTTTGGTATGCGCCCAAATGTAAGCCCCGCATCCTCGGTTTCCCTGCGTAACCGCTTGATTGCCTCAAGCGAACCATCAAATAACGGCCGCTTCAGTTCGAACTTCATCAGGTGCCTGTTAACCAGAAGCTTCTGTATTACCCTGCTTTTGAGTGATGGCATAGCAATAATCCCGTTCATTAATAATCCAGACCAACAACAGTCTGACAGATGAACAAATTTCGCAAGTTTGCAGCACATCGCAAAGAAACGAACCGGATATATAGTTCGGAAAGTTCTATTCCGGCAAAACAGGTTGTTTCCCGGTAATCCGGTAAACGAATTGGTACAGATCGTCGTAACTTTAACCGGAATTGCCGGGATTCATTTTATGATGGCCACAGCATGAATCGTTGGCAATTAAAGGAATTTGAAAATCAGATAAGTAGCATCGATCAACAGTTTGGGATATGAGCGAACAATCCATGGATTTATACGGGCAGGCTCTCCTGGATTATTACAATGGTGAGCAAAATACAACGATTATCCTGCGGCGTGACGACGGTTTCAGTGCCGAATTACCCCTGAAGGTTTTCTTTGCCAGGCCGGCTGAATTTTCACGCATTGAACAACTCGCCCTGGATATGTGCCGGGGTGATGTGCTGGATATTGGCGCCGGCACAGGCCGTCACAGCCTCGCTTTGCAGCAACGCGGTCTCAATCCTTATGCCATAGATATTTCAGCAGGGGCAGTCGAGATAATCAGGAGAAATGGCATGAAAAGAGCTGAATGTGCTGATATATTTGAATTTAACAACGGCACCTTTGACACGTTGACAATGTTGCTTCACGGCATCGGCATGACTGAGACGCTTGACGGTTTTACGAAATTCCTTCATCATGCCCGCACTTTGCTGAAACCAGGCGGACAACTTATTTTTGATTCCATGGATGTGCGCTGCACCGAAGATGCCGGAAACCTTGCTTACCAGGAGAGTAATATCAGAAAGAACAGGTATTTCGGTGAAATTCACCTGGAGTTCGGGTATAATGGAATGACGGGTAAACCATGGAAGTGGCTGCATATCGACCAGGAAACAATGACTGAACGTGCCCGCATTGCTGGGTGGAATGTCGAAATCGTTCACACCGAAGCCGGTGGCGATTATCTTGCCAGGCTCACACTGCCATAAAGAGAGCTGCGTCAGTTACTCAGAGGGCAAGCTGTCCTGAAGAAAAGCAATGATCTTTTGCATGTAAATTCCGGGTTTTTCTGCTGAAATCGCATGGCCGGCACCGGGGAAGAATGCAAAACTGTGGCGTGGGAAAAGGTCAAAATATTCAAGGGTATATCCCCATGGCTGATTGTCGTACTGGCCTTTCATGATCAATACAGGAACCTGGCAATTAATGAGTTTGGGGCGGGGATCTGCAATAGAACTAAAACTTTTAACTGTCATGAGCTGGGCATAATATCCGCCACCGGGAACAACAGGCCTGTGTACAGAAGTATCACTCACCGTTGATCGTGATAATTCAGCGTCAAGCAACGTCTGAAAAGCATCCATTTCGCTGTCGGAGGCCAGTTTAATACCGAAATTCAAGGCACAGAATTTCACAAATCTTACCCTCAGGTTGTTGATCTTTCGGTTGGCTTCCCGGTTTGAATGAATTGGCTTTTGCAACTGAAGGCTGTCGGGAGCTTTCATTTCTGCAAGCGCTTTGTTCACGGGAATCACGGGCCCGGGACTGCTGAAGATTGCCCTGTCAACTTTTGACCGGTTATCAGCAATATACAATGCAGCCAGTATAGCTCCCCAGGATTGGCCGAGTAAAATCACTTTCGGAGCACCGATCTGATCCACTATCTCGTCCAGGTCCTTCACATGCCTCATGGCCGTATAATCGCTGATATTCTTCAGCCTTGACGAATTTCCGCACCCCAGCAGGTCGTACAGGTAAACATCAAAACCCATTCCGGCGAGTGTATCCAGAAGCCTGATATTCTGATCACTGACGGGGCTGCCGGGACCGCCCTGCAGAAATATCACCGGGTAAGGCTTCTTGTCGCCCATGGCAGGCAGTAAAGTATAACCTATCCTTGAACCTGAAGGCAGATTCCAAAAGAGGGTTCCATCTCTGCGGTTAAATGCAGGAACATGATAATGATGCGGTAAAAGCATGAGAACTAACATCACTAATATGAGCATCAGTATACCCACCCATAGAAGTAATGACAACCTAAGCTTTCTCATTTATTTCAGGCTTTGCCATTTTGCATTTAAACATGAAATAGTCATTAATTATCTATTGCAGATATCAGAAACTTCCCTGTTATGGTCATGGAATCATTTCTGATTCTGTAAATGTACATGCCGGGAACAGGTTTATGTAGGTGCATATGAAGGATATTGGCAGGCGGAAATATTTCAAATAGCTGATGCAGCACCTCTGCCCCTTTCATATCAAACACCCGTATCTCTGACTCTCCGGAAAAATCCTTTCCCAGCACAATTGAAAAATCTCCCTGGTTTGGATTGGGTGAGAATACAACCTCACCGGTAGTCTGCATGCTGTTATTTCCGGTTAATAAAACCTGCAGCCGGGCGATAAAAAAATCAAAATATCCCTGGCTAATAAGTGTAGTATCGCCGAACGTCAGATTTATTCCAACAAACTCACCGGTGATCGTAATTCGGCCTGACTTGTCAGACACAAGCCCTTGACTGTAATCGCATGAGTAAAAACCACTGACGCCTATGGCCCAAAGAAAGTCGCCGGAGGAGTTATACCTGGTGACGAACATATCAGGATCCGTGCCTTGGGCTTGAATGGTGGTATCACCAATAATGATCGAGTCGCTATCGAAATAACCGGTCACACTCAGGTTGCCGGTACTATCCGAATCGATGTCGGTTATTACATCAGAGCCAATTCCACCAAAACTCCTGGCCCATTTTATGGTGCCCATGTGGTTATAACTTACCAGGAAAACATCCGACTCACCTTCGTTCAGAAGCTGAACACCTCCAAAACTTACTCCTGTACCGTGAAAACTACCGGAAATGCAGATATTTTCATACCCGCTCACTTCAATATCGCGTGCAAACTCAGATGACGGGCTATCAGAAGTGCGACCCCAAAGGGGTATCCCGTTATGATCAAGTTTCACAATAAAGACATCGCTGTTTCCTGAATTAATAAGTGTAAAAGACCCAAAACCAAGGCTCTGACTGGAGAAACTCCCGGTCATATAGCAATTGCCATAAGTATCAGTTGCCACTGCTTCGCCTGATTCAACACCGGTATTGCCATAGCTTTTAGCCCAGAGTACCTGTCCGGCGGGGTTGATCTTTGAGATATAAATATCAGATTCTCCTTTATTTAAGAGGTGAAAATTATCAAAGTCAATCCATTGACTCCTAAAATAGCCGGAAATATAAACATCACCATTTGAATCTCCGCAAATGCCATAAGCATTATCCCAGCTGTTACCTCCGAAGCTATTTGCCCAAAGGATATCTCCGTTCGTATTCAGCCTGACAACAAATATATCGGTGGTTCCATTAGAAACCGTATTGAAAAGAGTATCGCTGCCAGCAACAAAATATGGGCTGCCATAGCAGCCAGTGATCGTTACATTGCCTGCTGCATCGCTATAAATCCGGATGTTGTCATCCATGGCTGTCCCGCCAAGGCTCTTAGCCCAAAGCACATCGCCTGCAGGATTATATTTAGCAATAAAAAAATCCCACATTCCAAAATGCTCGACCTGATAGCTGCCCAGTTTTATTGAAATATCAAATATTCCTGCAACATAGGTATTGCCAAAACCATCAGCAGCAATACTATGTCCCTCCTGCCTCCCTGGACCGGAGGCTCCTTTAGCCCAGTGCCAGTAAGGAACCTGTGAAATTGCAGGTACACTGGTTAACCATAATAAATTAATAATCAAATGTAGACTGAAAATCCTGCGCATCTATATTCTATCACTTATTTTGACTAAAATCGTTAAATACTATTCCTGCGAATGAATTATTAATTTGTTAATCAGAACAATCACCGTTGTGCTGGCTTAAAATTCTCTACCGCCGTCTTTTGAACAGATTAGCCAGTTCATCAAATTCTTTTCTGAAGATCACACCAACACCTTGGGTGTATGGAGCGCGGCTGGCGTTAAGATCAAGAGAATTGTTTGCCCGGTTGTATGCCTTCACCCTGAACCTGCCATCGTCGGTAATCTTGACTTCAACATTTACATCGCCAACCCATTTGTTGCTCGTCTGGGTTGCAGCGGTAGTCGTGGTTCCTGAATTCATTCCCATGCTCCCGTCGATGGTCACGCGGTCGTCAAACAACTGGGTTGAAAGCGCCAGTTCGAGCTGCTGGGTGGTCATCTGGTCACCCGGGCGGTAATTCACGCCGATGTCGAAATTCTTGCTGATCTGCGAAAGCATGTTGCTTAGCTGGTTGCTTAGCATGTCGAATGACGACGATCCTATATTTGAAGTAAGCGTTGTGGTTCCCTGGTCAAAGCTGAAGCTGTTAAGCACCAGCAGAGAGATCATCTGTTGATTCATGGCAACCTGGTTGCTTGTATCAATCACGCTGTAAATGATTCGCTGCGTTTCGGGGTCGGCATCCGGCAGGCCGATACTGAAGCGGATATCAGGGTTGTACAGGCTGTTGCTAAGAGAGATAATGCAGTCAACAGGCACACGTTTGCCCGAAGATGACTCCTGCACCGAAGCCAGCAGTCCGCGCAGGTCGGGTTTCACTTTATACACTGCCCTGAGGTTGATGTCGGCATCGTAAGGGCTTCCGTTAAAAGTAATTGTCCCTCCCCTTTCAATCTGGAATGTGCGGCTGAAAACATTCTGCAGGCTGAAAAGGAAGTTTCCCTCATCCATCCGGTACAAACCGTGCATGGTATAGTTGCCTTTTGAATCGATGCCCATATTCACGTTGCCGTCACCACGCACTTTGATATTTCCCATCTGGTAAGGGAGGATGATTTCGAGCGCTGCATCTCGGGTAGCCTGAATATCCATCCGGAGGTCAAGGTTTGAGAACTCAGGAAGCGGTTTTTCATCGCTGACTGAATCCTGCACACCGGCATTGGCATACCGTATGAAGTTATTGTCGGAAATGCTCACCGAGTAACTTATAGGGACATGAATATCAGTACCTTTTTCCGATTTCGCCTTTATCTTCATCGAGATATCGTTGATCGGGCCGGTGATGGAAATATCGCCGGTAGCAATCGCCTTACCGTAGAAGTACTCCAGCGGATTATAGACTGTATTGAGCGCCGCCATTTTATCGGCCTTCAGGTTGATATCAAAACGCCAGTCACCAAAATCCTTATGATAAATATTCCCTGTTGCCAGTCCCTTGTTGCCCAATGAGTCATTCACCTCAATATCTTTGAACCACATGAGGTCCTTGTCAAAATTGAGATCTCCGGCAAACGAATAAGATGTTTTTATATAATCGACCAGGAACTGTGTCCTTACCAGGTGAACCGATCCTGCAAGAACCGGGTCAACAAAATCGCCTTTCAGCTTCAGGTTCCCCGATCCGTAGCCTTTCATCCTGGAAAATAAGCCGGTGAAAAATGGCTCGAACAACTTTACTTTAAGGTTATCGGCTGTGATATCCAGGTCAAAATTGTTCTTTTTACGCTGCGGATATATGCTGCCTTTCACCAGCAGGGGATAATGCAGGCCTGCCGTGCCGTGGTAGGCGATTTTCCCGTCAATATCAAGCGCTTTCTCCTGGTCACTCCAACTACTTACAGCCTCAAAATCGCCCAGTTGCTCATGGTTGAATCCGAAGCTCTTGATCTGAAGCTGCATAACGGCTTTCGGCACCTCATACAATTCCGAAACCGTCACTTCACCATTCGCAAGCCCGTCGAAATCAATCCCTAATTTTTGGGTCAGAATGTCGGTGGCTGAAAGGTTGAAATCAGTAAGGTTAAGGGTGAGTTTTTCCAGCGGGTCGCGCGACACTGCACCATTCAGCGACAAACTTTGCCGGTTGCATGTAAACTGGAAATTGCTGAATGCATAATGAGTGCTGTCGATCACGAAAAGGTTGCCCGGCTTCATCACCCAGGTGCTGTCGTTGATAAGCATTTTTGCTCCCTGAACGGCCATTTCGAGACGCGGAAATTCGTCAAAGGAAATATAACCCTTCAGTGATCCCTTGTTATGGTCTCTCTCCTCAAAGTCGTTCCAGTTAAACTGCCAGTTTACGCTGTCGTTGGCTGCAATTGCATTGAGCTGCACCTTCTGAATGTGAAAACCGGAAGTATCGGGTTTACTGCCCTCTGAAGCGTCAATTGCATTGGAAAGCACCGAAAGGTTGAAACGCCCGGCTTGGGTGGAGCCGTTCAGGGTAAGATTCCTGAACGACAGCCCGCTTACCCTTACCAAAGGAGAATAACCGTTGATGTTGATCATTTCCGCATTCGGGTCGAAACTGCCCGAAAGCACTGTTTTTGAGTCAAACTCAGCAAAAGGCAGGAACATTGCCGTAACAGGCAAAGTGTTTTTCAACCGGATGGTATAGTCAAAACGGCCTTGCTGTTCCTGCTGCTTTATTTCCATGCTTTTCGACAAAGATGGCAGGTAATCGGTAAAGACCAGGAGAATATAATCCCGCAGATCGTTAAATGTGTATTGTCCTGTAAATGTGGCATCTGCAAAGTCGGAAACCAGTTCCATCTTTTTATTGCTTCCTTCCAGCAGCGAGGTTTTCACCTGCAGGTTGCCCATTTCCACAAACCGCCCGTTTTCATAGTACACTGTGTTACCAAAGTTGAGGGCGCCTATCAGGTTGTCGAGCGAATTACCGGTGAATTGCAGCATCATGGTGGTTGAAAGACTCGCTGATGTATCCCTGTCGACCAGGTTAAGCCTCGCCAGCCGGGCATCAGTGACATCGGCATGAAAGTCAAACGACGGCAGACTGTCAGAAAGGTCGATCACGCCATCAAAGTTAAGCCGCGCCAGTTCGTCAAAGAGTTTTACTTTTCCTGAAAATGCTTTGTTCCTGAATGAGCCGTCGATCAGTATTTTGTTGAGCGAATTACCTTTCAGCTCCAGTTCATTCACCTGCCCGTTAAAATCGAGGTTGGCAGTGGAGAGCGACAGCCCTTTGCCGGTTACATTTGCTGAAAAGCTGAGCGTTCCGATATCTTTTGAGTTCAGTACCTTTCCCAGGTCAAAGTTGTCGGCACTGATGTTGCCGTCGTATTCAATGATCCGCTGTTTTTTATTGTTGGTGAGCAATATATCGGTACTGAGTTTCCCGGCGTCGGACCAGAAGGTACCGTTCGAAACAAAGTCGTTGTAAAATCCTGTAAACCTGCCCTTTATAGTAATCAGCCCAAGCCTGGCAATTTCTTCCGGCAGCTTTCCGATCATTTCACCTCCGGGAAGGCCAAACATGCTGATATCAGAAGCAGTTGTTGTGAAAGTCTCAATCTTAAAATTTGCGAAAGTCTCCTCCCAGTCAGGGAGCCCGTTGAGCGTGACATCACCCCGGTAAACAGTTGAATTGCCGTATGTCAGGTTCATTTTTTTGCCTTTAAACGAAGTGACGGTTCCTTTAAGATTGCCTTCTATTCCGAACACCTGGTCCATTCCTTCGATTTCGGGCGCAAAGAAAACAATGTCGTGCATATCAAGTTTTGATGGCCTGATGCTGGAAACAATCTTTACACTGTCGAGAAATTCATTGTAAGCATTCCAGTTTTCGTACTCAAAGTTAAGGTCTAAATCGAGCTGGCTGTTATCAGTAGTGAGTTTCAATTCCTGAACAGAAAGCCCTGTTGATGAAACCGAAGCCAATCCTGAGAATTCCCTGATCCTGATACCGCTTTTTTCAACTGCCGAAAGAGATTTGATGTTTGCCGAAATGCTATCTCCTATCACTGAAACATTACGCATTTTGAGGTTTAGCTCTGCGACATCAATATCACTGTAATCCATCCCTTTTGGCTTTCCTGCTGTATTCTGATTACAATAATTGAAATGCGAATCAATGATCTTCAGCGTTTTACATTTAACAGACCATGCTTTCGTAGTAGTATCTGCAGGGCCGGGAGATGAAAAGTAATCGATGACAAACTGAAGGTTCAGAACGCTGTCGCCAGTGTACTGTATCAGATTCACATCCGCTTTATCAAGCGATAAGCTGCTGATTGCCAGCACCCTGTCATGCCTGTTGATACTGCCGTATCCTATCTTGATCTTTTTAACAGCAATGAGCGTTTTATGGTGCCTGTCGTTGATTTTGATGTTATCTAGGGCAATATTAAGGAACCAGCTTATATCAACTCCGCCAATGGAAACTTCGGTTTTCAGCTTTTCGGAAAGAGAAGCAGCTATTTTCTGGGTTATGAAAGTCTGCACAGGGCTTAACCTGAGCACAAGATAAGCCGGCAGCGGAAGGATGAAAACCGTCAGCAGTATTCCAAACAGTATGGATCGGCCTTTTTTGATAATTTTGTGCTTTAAACTGTAACGAAACGATTGATAAACTGTTGTAATACCAATATATTCCCAAATACCATGCCTGTCTGCATCCTAGCCATTGAATCATCCTGCGACGACACTTCGGCGGCCGTGTTTTCCGGCACAACGATGTTGTCGAACATTGTAGCCAACCAGCAGGTTCACAAGGATTTTGGCGGCGTGGTTCCCGAGCTTGCTTCCAGGGCGCACCAGCAAAACATCATTCCCGTGATAAGCAAAGCCCTTGCTACAGCAAAAATAGATAAAAAAATGCTGCAGGCAGTTGCTTTTACCCGCGGTCCTGGCTTACTGGGCTCGTTGCTTGTCGGAACATCGTTTGCCAAGGCATTTGCCATGGGACTGAACATCCCGCTCATAGAGGTCAATCACCTGCAGGCTCATGTTCTCGCGCACTTCATACAGGACCAGGGCGAAATCCGCCAGGTTCCGTCTTTCCCTTTCCTCTGTCTCACCGTTTCCGGCGGCCACACGCAAATCGTGCTTGTGAGAGATCATTTCGATATGGAGATTGTTGGCCAGACCATTGATGATGCTGCAGGCGAAGCATTCGACAAAGCAGCAAAAATCCTTGGCCTCCCCTATCCCGGCGGGCCATATATCGATAAAAATGCAAAAGCAGGAAATCCGGTTTTTCAGCTGGCAAAGCCTTCCATTCCGGGATTGAATTACAGCTTCAGCGGGCTTAAAACATCATTTCTCTATTTCCTGCGCGATAAACTCAAGGAAAATCCACATTTCACCGAAGAGAATATGAATGACCTGTGTGCTTCGATGCAGAAAGCGATCATCGATATTCTGATGGACAAATTGCTGAAAGCTGCCAGACAATATAACATCCGGGAGGTGGCTATTGCCGGTGGGGTTTCGGCTAATTCCGGACTGAGAGATGCGGTTACGAGTTTAAAACAATCGCACGGGTTCAATGTATATATTCCTCAATTTCAATATACTACCGACAATGCAGCCATGATTGCTGTTGCCGGGTATTTTAAATTTATCAAAGGCGATTTTGCCGACCAGTCGATGGCGCCGTACTCAAGAGGAGGAATTTAGAATCTGGAAACTGGAAACTGGAAACTGGAAATAGGAAACAGGAAATAGGAAACAGGGAAACCACTTAGGCACTGAGTTCACTTAGAAGCACTTAGAGAAACTGGAAACTGGAAACTGGAAATAGGAAACAGGACATTGGAAACAGGGAAACCACTTAGGCACTGAGTTCACATAGAAGCACTTAGAGAATCTGGAATCTGGAAACTGGAAATAGGAAATAGGAAATAGGAAAAAGGAAACAGGGAAACCACTTAGGCACTGAGTTCACATAGAAGCACTTAGAGAATCTGGAAACTGGAAACTGGAAGGACACAGGAAATAGGAAACA
>Ga0116171_10005796_pt1 | contig 10787 bp, 14 predicted proteins | sample AD_JPNHW2_MetaG_FD_89798 | JGI IMG/M metagenome (GOLD analysis project Ga0116171, IMG submission 89798) | Active sludge microbial communities of municipal wastewater-treating anaerobic digesters from Japan - AD_JPNHW2_MetaG | ecosystem: Engineered > Bioreactor > Anaerobic > Digestate | place...
GTCGTTATTATTAGTAGTGTAAGTTATGTATTGTGTCGTTGTTTTGTTGGGTGTGTCGCCCGGCAGGTGTGACCCGTCCCCGACCGACTTTGACCCAGGCGCGCGGTTTGTCGCATCGCCCAGTATCATTTAGCCCATTGTGCTATGTAATTTTCAAGGTTCGCGGGACAGCTTGCGAGGCTGGAGTGCTTGCGCTGCTTGTATCATCCTTTCTTTCAGTCGGTCGCGCTTGCTCTTTCTTAACTGTCTATATTATACACCCACACCCTCAACTTGTCAACACTTTTACTCAACTTATTGAACATAATACTCAACAAACATATGATACTTTTATTGGACAAGTTGAACAATTATATCATCCTATTGACTTAACATAACGACTATGCTATAATGACGATCGGAGGTGATACCCATGATAGATTTTTCTATTTTTGTGAAGAAATTGCTATTGGATAAACGCATGACGCAGTATCAACTGGGCGAAAAACTAGGCATGTCAAAAACTATGGCCAGCCATTATTTATCGCGTGATGATTTTAGGATTAATGCCGATATCGCCCGTATTGCCGACGCCCTCGGCTATGACATCCGTCTCCAGCTGATTGATCGTCAGACCGGCGATATCATAGACGTGAAGTAAATCGCCTGGAGCTTGCGCCTCATTCGCCGCACCTTCACGCCGTCGCGTATTTTTTCATTGATGCATGACGGATTATACCGCACGTGTATTTTTTTGTCAATACCTCAAGGCAAATTTTCTAAAATTGCAGGAATCGCCGGAAGTGATGCAATTCTCAAGGCAAGCGATTTGCCACGATATGATGCGCGTGAAACGCTCCAGGATCGCCCAGGACGCGACATGCCTTTAAAGATCATTCTAATTTGCGATGATTCAATGCGTGATAATAGCCGGCATACATCGCCCCACAATGCGCCACGCAGACGCAGGATTCATATTTTTATTGGGTATTTGTGCATTGGACGATATTTAACACGATGGATGATATGGTGTGGCCGCATACCGCATATGGTGATTGGATCATAGGATCGTATGCGGCGAATATGAAATAGTATTTCAAATTCAAAATAGAAGTAAAGTGAATATGAATATGGAATTCAATTTCAAATTGAAATTTCGATACTATGCAACACATAGTATAACCCGAACCATCCATAAACTAACAACCGATAGTCTCATTTATACTAACAATTGATAGTTTTCAGACTATGAATAGAATCATCGTTCAGTCTCATACCGCCTCCAGGCACACCCTTTAGCAGCCGACTCAATCCGATTTTCATCTCTTCCGGCCGTGGAGCATCCCCTTTTTATCAGTTTCACCCGGTCAAGCCGTCGTTTCTGCCCTTGCACATTCGCCAACTTTTGGACCCTTGTTGGCGGATTCTCAATGTTTACAGGCATACCCGCCTCCGCGATGATCTTCCATGTCTTACCCTGGGCATGGGGGGTATGTTTACATTCCGGAGCATCATCCTGGAGACGCCCTCTCGCATAGTACATTCACTCCCCTCACCCTTCAAAAAATCTCATTCTCATCCCCATTTTCCCTCAAATCCTTCGACTCAATTTTCGACCGATTCCTGAAATACCAACAATCTCGCACTCCCCATCCAGCGTCCAAACATCGCCAAAATCAACCATCCATCTACCATCTAACCCCATCCAAATCCAACAATCTCAATACTCTCCGCCTGAATCAATAAAATTTCCTCTAAAATTAAAGATTTCTATTGACTTTCGCCCTCTCCTGTGCTATACTATATGAGGATGGATTATTATATCCTTTAAACTAAAAAATACACTTTGGAGGTGATCGGATGCTCCCCGCGCAGCAACTCTCTCTATTCTCAGCCCCGCCCCAAATCCCCACAAACATCGTCGATTTTCCCTCTAAACACACCCAATTTCCCCAAGCAAGCCAACTTCCTCTAAGCTCTCTGATCGCCCCAATCTCGCCCCTTTCGCTCTTTCAACCAGAAGAAGAAAACCTCACATCCAACGGACGACGTAAAGCATCTGTCACAGACCCCCTTCGCTCTTACTCCGACTACAAGCTAATGGCAGACCACTTTCTTTCTAAAGGACAAATCCGTAATTTCTGCCTTCTGGTTATTGGAATCTCCACCGGTCTTCGTGTCAGCGATCTCGTCTCCCTGCGAATCGGACACCTTTTTACAACAGACGTACATGGCTCCCCCATCTTCCGCAACTACATCGACATCAATGAAAAAAAGACCGGCAAACGTACCGTAAACAAAGACGATTCCGTGCTCATCACTGAATCTGTAAAACAAGCGGTTATGCTCTTACTACAGGATTACGCAACGTCCTCCCCCCGTTCAAAAAAAGAGAAAAAATTAAACCTCGACGATTGGTTGTTTCAGAGCAAGCAGCCAGTGAGAGCAGAGACGGCGGAGCGGAACGACGGAAGCCTCATTCCTAATCCTTTGTATGGGCAATACGTTCTCTCCGGTAGCAGCGTCCACCGCATCATGAAGGATGCAGAACGTGAATTAAATCTTCCGTTAAACATCGGCTCTCACACTCTGCGTAAGACCTTCGCCTGTCTGGCTTACGCAATTGCCAAGAAGAACAGTTCAAACGACGCCGCTGCGCTGGAAGCAGTTGAAATCCTTCTCCGCCACGGCGATGTAAAGAAAACGCTCCGCTATCTGAAAATCACAAAAGCTCATTCTGATTTTATAAGGAATAAGATTTCTGACTTCTTACTGGGTAAGAGCGAAATCACCAGTATCCAGATTTAACATAGTTTGCGTATAACGTAATAGCAGGAGGTGATGCGATTGATTATTTAGAGGTAGACCGGGCGAACGTACAGAGCGCTGTTGCGACCCGAGCAGAGAACCTTGAAAAGTGAATATTGAAGAAGCACATTTATACAGAATATACATCCTTTTTGGATATATATTCACCTATACCCGGAAGGGTATTGATATTATAGAAATTTTTCTGAAAACCCAACTGGCATAAGGGTTTTGAAGACAGCTTAGGACGTACTACGTCCTAAACCACCGTTGAGGGGAGGAAAAACACCGTATAAAGATACAAATTTGCGATGCTGTGATGGGGTCTGGGAAGACCAGCGCAGCGATAAATAAAATGAATTTCGAGACTGGGAAGCGGTTTATCTTCCTAACGCAGTTCAACGACGAAACGCTACGGATAAGGAACTCTTGCTCTGCTAGGGGGTTTGTCGTCCCGGACAACTACGAGGGGAGCAAGCTGCGGAGCCTACACACTAGATTAAAGAACGGCGAGAACATCGCCACCACACATGCTCTCTTTTACTACTATACGGAAGAAACTCTCGACTACATCCGGAACGGAAACTACTGCCTTGTGCTGGACGAGGTTATCGAGATCGTGAAGTTCCTTGAGGTGTCGCAGGATGACATTATGAGTCTGATCGATTCTAAGTTGGTTGAAATTGAGCCGAGTACGAATCGTGTAGTGTGGATGAAGGACGGGTACTCCGGAATTTGGAACGATTTGCGAAGAGAAATCGACTCCACATTTGTAACATATGAGGACGGGAGACTGCTCGTTTGGATGATGCCTCTGGAAATGTTCTCGGTGTTCAAGGAAGTGTTGATTCTTACATACATGTTCAAAGCCCAGTACCAGTATTACTACTTCCTGATGCACGGAGTTGAAATCGAGTACCTAGGGGTAGAGCACAAGAACGGGAAATACTTTTTTACTGGAAACCCGTCCCCAGCGAAGATACATCTGCCGGAGATTCACATTCTGGACGACGCTGCTCTAAATCAGGTTGGAGATAACTACTTCGCTCTATCTAGCAGTTGGCATAGGAACGAGCACGGGAACAACACGGAGTTGATCCAGACGCTCAAAAACAACCTTTACAATTACTTCACAAACAAGGTTCCCGGAAAGAGCGAAGAACGTTTGTGGGCTTCATACGGTTCAACAGAAAATATACTACGAGGTCGCGGCTTTACGAAGCGCCATATCGCGTTCAACATGCGGGCGACCAACGATTACTCTGATTGCGCATACTTGGCTTATCTAGTAAATGTGTTTCCTCATGTAGACACACAAAGGTATTTTGAGAAACGCGGGTTCACGATAGATAGGGACGCGCTGGCTACGTCCGATATGGTACAATGGCTGTGGCGCAGCCGCCTGCGAAAAGGGCAAGAGGTTTGGTTGTACCTTCCTAGTAGGAGGATGCGGGAATTATTACATAAATGGATAGACGAAGTAAGTCTAAAAGGAGAGCAACGATAATGAACTGTACATATAACACTGGGAATAAACTGTGTGATTTCTTGGGCTGGTTTTTGAACGGGAATGTTTGGATTCACAAGGACGCTGACGGCAAGGACTGGGGGAAGCGGGTATTCGTCCATAGTGTAAATGTAAATAAGAAACTGAAGGGTATCGAGGTTCACGTTGCAGAAGAGTCTGAAGGGGCAATATCTGTCTACATTCATATCGACCAAAAGTCTCACGAGAAGCTTAGAGCGAAAGAGAGTTGGGAAGAAATCCCATTGATGCTATGGGAGGACTGGTGCGAGTTTCTGGCGAAAGGAATTAAGATCGTTTACAATGGGGCGGAGCAAACAGTGAGAGTGAGCAACATCGGGAGGACTCCTATTCTTGAGTTAGTACATCTTGCAGACGATGCCATCCATGTTAGACCGACGGAGGATGGATCATACAGTATTCGTTTGGAGCAGTGGATGATTGATGTATTGATTGAAGAGGGAATGTTAGATCAGACTTGGTAATAGAAATATACACAGGAGGACGAAATGACAGAAAAAATCGTTACATACCATCTCTCCCGCAACGAGCGGGAAACCCACTATCTCTACACAGACGGCGACTCTACCTGCATCTGCTGCACCACCATCCCCAAGGACATCCGCAAACTCATTTCCAAAGGCTGGACGATGCTTTCCTGCGACAAATACGAGGACGGCACAATCGCCGCAGCCCGCTTCTCCGCTCCTGTAAATCTTATCACTCCTCGTCAGCACACCCCCAACAAATCAAAGCGCACCCTCACGGAAGAACACAAGCGTAAGATGCAAGAATCTCGTAAAAACAATTCTAATTAGAATCATATCCACGCTCACATCATCAATCCCTTATCCTTGCTAGTCTAAAATTACACATCTGAAAACTATTCTAATTACAATAAAATATGGAGATGATTTAATTTCTAGTTTTACGTTCACCTCCCGCCACGAGCGATTTTTCTCGTATGCGCGGCATATGGCAGAAATGTCTGACTTCAAACGCGCTCAGGTCGGCTGTGTCGCGGTCATCGGAAACAAAGTAGTTGCAACCGGATTCTCGCAGCAGCGCACCCACCCAATGCAGGACTACTACAATCGCTTCAGAGATTTTCGCGGGCAGAAGAACACATCAGCAAAGTTACACGCAGAAACCAGTATGCTCGCATCGGCGCAGCACATGAATATCGACTGGACACGGGTTGACGTTTACATATATCGGCTCTGCCGCTCTCGTGAGCATGGCCTGAGCCTTCCTTGTCCTGCTTGTTACGAGTTGCTACGCCGCGCAGGAGTGCGTAACGTCTTTTTTAGTACAGACACCGGATTTGAATGTTTGAGAATAGCGTAAACGACCGACCAAGGAAAGGCGGTTGCAGAAAGAATGGAGAGAAATATACATAATGGTTTATATGTCTTGTAATGGATGCCAATGGGAAGATAGTTGTGAATTTAGTTGTCCGTGTGAGGACTATTGCGGAAATAATGAAATCGACAACGAAATTGACTATGCAGTTGCAACATTTGAAATGATAGAAGAATACATTGCAATCGAAAAAGACTTTATGCAATAAGAGTGGTGAAAAGAAATAAGACAGCGTTTATTTTACACTTATAAACTAAACACATCTCGTCTAAAGGAATACAACTACGATATAAACATAAATCAAAAAGACGCGCGCACATCAAACGAAATTGTTGCGTTAGCTGACAATCAACTATTACGTTCAATCCGTGACATCAGAAACGCAAACATAAATTTCGAAGAATTTGACTCTTGGTGCAAAAGCCGCGACGAAATCAAATCGTGTCCGTCGCACATCTTTTCCCTGTACAAAGATGCGCTTGAAAAGTTGGAAGCGAAAATCGAATCCGCGCAGTTCATCGAGGACTATGTGACAATCGTCGTGGAGGACAACAAACACTATGAGTACATATACCGCAACGGATTGCGCATCAACAATAAAGTTTTCCGCAGATTCAGTTGCTCTGCTGGACAAGCACGTAACTCAACCGTCGTTCTCGTAAACGATGAAATTGCGGATGAATTGCGCAGGCGCATCAACAACGGCAGGGATATGAGCAAGCCCCTCGCCGCAAGTAAGTTTAATGCTTACTTTGGCTTATCTACATCCGCGACCCAAGTAGTAACAGAACCCCGCTTCATCGTCGTGCCGGACTTCACAAATCAGAATACTTTTATGGCAAACTTCGTCACGGAAACCGGAGAGGACGAGGACGACATTGTAGAGAATCGCGAAGTCACACTGGACATGAACAGAGCGGACGGGATGGGGCTGATCTCCCCCGCTATGTCGCAATGCTGGGCAAGCGACCTTGAACTCGAATATATCCCTGCGCAATGGATCATCCGTCAGAGTTTTCTTAAAGGGCTGCTCTGCACATTTGACTTCCACCAATTCTGCGAGGAAGTCAACGGCGGCAATTACATAGTAGAAACTATCTACAAGGACGCTGACGGGAATCCCGTGCTGGCAGACCTGCGCGAGTGCGATGTAATCGTCACGGAGTCGATGTTCAAACTGTGGGACAGTTACACAGACTTACAGACGTACATCGACAACTACCACGCCAACAAACTGTATTGGGGCGTCGCCCGTGCCGTGCCAAAGGAAGATCCTGTTGCACTAAGACTCAACTATCAGTTCATCCAGACGCTGAATCTTGATGCAAACGACGTTGAGGAACTTTGCTCCCAATTCGTCGATTGGCTACAAGGAGTATCTTACGACAATCCTTGTTATATGATGCTCTTTCTGCTAGGCACAAAAAACACCCCCACCCGTGTTGCAGACTTCCTCCGCAGCGGTGACAACTACTGGCTGAAATCGCTCGTTGTGAACCATGATGTGAAAAACGACAAGTTTGTCCGCACAAAAATACGCGAGTTAATCAAACGGCGCATCCAGAGCGGATGTCTTGGGGAAATATTCGTGGATGGCAATTATCAGATGCTTGTGTCCGACCCCTACGGTCTGATGCAGCATATTTGCGGATTGCCTGTAACCGGTTTGCTCGGCGCAGGAGAGTTCTATTCAGAGTATTGGAACAAGCGCGGTGTACGGCTCGTAGACGCAATGAGAAGCCCATTAACATATCGTAGTGAGCATGTGTTGTTGCACCTCCGCGACGACGAAGAAGTGCGCAAGTGGTACAAGTACTGTTATACAGGTATCATCCTAAACTATCATGGGCATGAAGTAGTTAATTTCAGCGGAGCGGATTTTGACGGAGATATTCTCGCAACGACAAACAACGATGTCATTATTCGCGGAGTGTTTAAAGATGAAATGCCAGTTGTATACGAAGCATCTAAAGCCAATAAGAAACTAATAGAAGATGATGACTTATACATAGCGGACACATTCTCATTTGGTTCTATTATTGGAGAGATTACAAACAAAGGTTCTAACGGCTATGCTTTGCTGCCACTACTCATAGATAAGTATGGTTATGATAGCAAAGAAGTATCAACAACAAATTCAAGATTAAAACAATGTTGCAAAGCGCAGGCGAAACAAATCGACAAGGCTAAAATAGGTCAAAAGGTAAAAGGCATACCTAAGATATGGATCAAGAAAGACAAGTCTATCGACGCAATGTATTCATCTATTCTTTTGCAAACGAAGCCATATTTCTTTAGGTATCGCTATCGCGAAACGAAGAAGAAATACGAAGATTATGTTGAGCAGAACGAAGCGAGTTGCTTGCAGAGATTTGGCGTTAAATTGAAAGATATGCTCAAATCCTACAATCTCGCGCCAGAACAGAACGAATTCATAGCCAACTATTACCATTATATGCCAGTTACATATAGCAAGAGTGCAATGAATATGTTGTGTGAACATATTGAGAATATGGATTACAACGTGTACTCAAGAATAAAGCCAATAGAAGAATCATTTGATTACACAATTTATAAGAACCGCGAGATTGAGTATTCAGAAGAACAGTATAACGCTGTTGTTGCGTACATAAAGCATACGAAAAAACTCTACGCCACAAACGCGATGCTTGACGACGAAGAATACGACGAGCGGAACGAAGAGAAGTATAAATCGCTCTCCATCGGTGAAAGAATCGACAAGGAAATCGGAGCGATAGTTGCAAACCGCGATGTAATAACAAACATTCTGGTTGATTACTTTTACGGAGCGCAGCCAAAGTCTGATAAATCTATTTTATGGGATTTATGCGGAAAGAACATGTTCAGAAACGTAAAGGTAAACTCAATCGGTAAAATACTATTCCCTGTAAATTGTGAAACAGGCGACATAGAATATATGGGGGGTCGATACGAAGTAAGAGAGGTGAGCATTGATGGCTAATTTCACAAACTATAAATACAAGGAACTGGATTACGCAAAGTGTGTTTACGAGAACGGATTTCAGACGAAGCACATCCCAACAGAATTAAAACTGCTCCTGCTATACGCCCGCGACGAGAAGAAGACTAAGAAATCAAAGTTGAAGGAATTTGCGCTGGGGTTTTGCGAGGAAAAGGTAGAGGGGTTCAACCGCGTTTTATGGTTCAAGGCGATCAACAAGGCAGTAAGTTTTGCCAGCGAGAACAAAAACCGCCTGTTAAACGTAGATAGTGTTCCAATCACTTCCGGTGAAGTCGATTACATCGTGAACCTTCCGGTTTCGCACGACTACAAGAAATTATTCTTCGCTTTCTTGGTTCAAATGAAACTAAATAAAATTATTTCTGAGTTCAAGAACAGCAAGGAGTATGACACGACGTTCTTCAAGGGCGGCATCAAAAAGTATAATGAAATAAAGAAAATGGCGAACGTATCGAGTAAGCTGGACATCAACGGTGAGTTTGTGTATGACATGAGCAAGCAGGAGTACATCTCAATTTACTACAACGGACTCATCAAACACCTCTGGATGGAGGACTGCCAGCCAAGCGGCGAAGTTGTGATCGAGGTCAAGGATTACGAGAACGTCGGCTACTACCTCGACTACTACTGCGGCGTAAAGGGCGTGAAGTTGTGCAAGGAATGCGGACAACCGTTCAAAACATCGCAAAACTGCAAGACGTACTGTAAGCGACATAAGGAATACTACAAAAAAATGGAGACTAAGACCATTAAGTGTGAAGACTGCGGGTGCGAGTTTGTGGTGTCCTCAATGGCAGCAAAAACAAAACGTTGTGCAGAGTGCCAGAAGAAACATAAGGAAATCAATAGAAAATTTGGATGATTTGTTCCCAGCAATTTGAAAACCCTTGTCGTTCAGAACCCTTGATATATCAAGGGTTCTTTTTGTATGCAAAAAATTGCGATTATATGGAAGGGACATGTGTCCCTTACTATTGTAGGAAAGGCTGATTATTACTTGATTAAAATCAGCAAACAGGAGCACATCGTGCTCCGCAAGGAATTCCCCGAAGACCATGTGGAAGATGGTGATCTGAATGATTAGCGTGACTAGGGAAGAAAAGGACGCTATCAAGAAGGATTATCCAGATGTTTATATTGTACGAACTATGCGGCAAGATTCAAAGCGGCAAAATTATTGGGCGACTCTTGAAAAGAGAGTTGCGGAGAAGTTGGCTGAATTAAGAGGATTAACCGTTAATGATGTGTATCGTTCAGAACAAACTTGATTTTTGATAATTAAATCTAGGATATTAACAAAATAAAGATAAAGGCGGAAATAACAATGCCTGATGATTTTAGGATTGATCTATCTGGCCCCGTAGAAAATTTGCAGTTACCAAGTCCGGAACTGGTTACTTATTATAAGAACCTCAAAAACCGTATTCTCTGGCTTGATTCAGAAGTAGATGAAACATGGCTTGAGTTCATCCGCAATATTCTCACATGGAACGAAGAGGACAGGGGGCTTCCTACTGACGCACGTCGACCCATACGGCTCCTCTTACATAGCTACGGCGGAGATCTGGATGTGAACAACGCATTCATCGACGTGATTCGCGCGTCAAAAACGCCTGTGTGGGGAATCAACGTCGGTCAGGCTTGTTCTGCTGCCTGCTTCATCTCTATTGCTTGCCATCGTCGCTTCGCGTTCCCCAACGCCACATATCTAATTCATCAAGGCGGCGGCGATAATTTCAGCGGCACATACCAGCAGATTATGGCATCCATGCTTGAATATCAGCGCAAGATTGAAAATTTGGAAGCGTACCTGAGACAGACTACCAAGATCCCAGGAGAAGTCCTTGAAGAAAGAATTATGACGGAGTGGTACATCAGCGCGGAAGAAGCAATCGAGTATGGAATTTGCGACGAAATTATTACTGACCTTGATGTAATCCTGTAGGTGCTACATGGGTAAGAAAAACGACAAGATTAGAGTACGCTTCGTCGGTCATGCCTCGCATGAAGTAACAGGCTCCTGCGTCCACATCCAAACAGAAACCAAACAAATCCTATTAGAGTGTGGGCTTGCACAATCGTGCGAGTCCCCTCTTGCTCTATATAAGA
>Ga0116171_10005799_pt1 | contig 10786 bp, 3 predicted proteins | sample AD_JPNHW2_MetaG_FD_89798 | JGI IMG/M metagenome (GOLD analysis project Ga0116171, IMG submission 89798) | Active sludge microbial communities of municipal wastewater-treating anaerobic digesters from Japan - AD_JPNHW2_MetaG | ecosystem: Engineered > Bioreactor > Anaerobic > Digestate | place...
TCTCCGGGTACAGGTAAGACCCTGCTCGCACGGGCTGTTGCAGGCGAAGCCGGGGTTCCGTTCTTTTCAATAAGCGGTTCAGATTTCGTCGAGTTGTTTGTAGGTGTGGTCGCCTCAAGGGTGCGCGACCTCTTTGAACAGGGAAAGAAGAGCGCCCCGTGTATTATTTTCATAGACGAGATAGACGCAGTGGGCAGGCTCCGTGGAGCAGGCCTTGGCGGCGGCCACGATGAGCGCGAGCAGACACTGAACCAGCTCCTTGTTGAAATGGACGGGTTTGAAACGAACGAGGGAGTAATCATAATTGCAGCAACAAACAGGCCGGACGTACTTGACCCGGCGCTGCTGCGTCCAGGGCGCTTTGACAGGCAGGTCGTTGTTGATATACCCGATATCAAGGGGAGGGAGAAGATCCTTGCTGTGCATACAAAGAAGATCCCGCTGTCTCGCGAAGTTGAGCTCAAGACAATCGCAAGGGGCACACCGGGTTTTACAGGCGCGGACCTTGCCAACCTTGTGAATGAAGCAGCGCTCCTTACTGCAAGGAAAAACAGGAAAAGGGTAACCATGCAGGACATGGAGGAGGCCAAGGACAAGGTGCTTATGGGGCCTGAAAGGCGGTCCATGCTGATTACCGATTCCGAGAAGGAGATAATCGCGTATCATGAATCGGGCCATGCCGTACTGGGCATACTGACAGGTTCTGATCCTATACATAAAGTGACAATCATTCCCAGGGGCAGGGCGCTTGGACTTACCATGCAGCTCCCGGCCGAAGAGAAGCACATACATTCTAAGAAGCATTGGCTTAACCAGATACAGATTCTTTACGGCGGACACCTTGCTGAAGAGATGAAGTTCGGTGATATTACAACAGGTTCGGGCAACGATATATCAAGGGCATCTGACATTGCGCGCAAGATGGTAACTGAATGGGGCATGAGCGAAAAGCTCGGGCCGGTATCATTCGGTAAAAAGGATGAGCAGATTTTCCTTGGCCGCGAAATATCGCAGCACAGGGATTTCAGCGAGGCCACTGCGCAGATTATTGATGAAGAGGTTGACAGGATTATCAAGTTCTGCCTGGGAGAGGCAAGGGATAAGCTGCGCCAGAACAATGAACTCTTTGAAACAATGGCCAGGAACCTTATAGAGAGGGAGACCCTTGATGCTGCGGAGATTAAGATGATTATTGCAGGCGAGCAGCTCCCGGCCCTTGTAAACAATAAGGGTGGGCACAAGGAAGCAGCGCCCGAGGTTGATGTAGTTGTGTAAATGAATCGTTCGCAATGACCGGTACTAATCATTTCGTTTTCGATTGAATCAGTACAAATAACGTCACTGCGAGGCATGGAATGCCGCGGCAGTCTGTTTTTGGGAACTATTATTTTATTATATTAAACCCATTTCTGCCTGAACAGATTGCTTCACTTCGTTCGCAATGACCGGTACTAATCATTTCGTAAACCGTTATAAACCGGTTTTTTTACATCCGCGTAAATCTACGAAAGCAATGAGAGTATGCGGCCTGTGCGGAGCTCCCTGAGCGAATGGAGGCCTGAGCTTTCACCTGTCTGGCGCAACTCGAGTTCAGGGTCCTTAACCCGTTCAGTGACCATGGCAGCCTCTTTGCGCGCAGCCAGTATCAGGTCCATGTCTGTACCGGGGTCCATGAACTCGAAGCCTGAATTGCCATGCTGCCGCGTGCCGGTCAGCTGGCCGTCACCCCTGAGCTGGAGGTCCTTTTCTGCAATGATAAATCCATCGTCTGTCTCTGTCATGGTCCTGATTCGTTCCAGTGAATACGCAGAGACATTATCGGGATGCACCAGCACGCAGAATGACTGGTGCTCGCCCCGTCCGACCCGCCCCCTGAGCTGGTGCAGCTGCGCAAGGCCGAACCTCTCGGCGTGGTGAATAATGATCACAGAGGCGTTGGGCACATCAACTCCAACCTCGATGACCGTTGTGGTAACCAGTATATCTACCGTGCCCGAGCGGAACGATTCCATGACCGCTTCCTTTTCATTCTGCTTAAGTCTGCCGTGCATGAGCGCCACGCTGCGGTCTGCAAAGACATCATTTTTTAAATGGCTGAATGTCTCGACTGCCGACTTCAGGTCAACCTTTTCAGACTCCTCGATGAGCGGAAGCACATAGTATACCTGGCGGCCCTGTTCAACGTATCTCCGCATGGAGTTGTACACACCCTGCAGCCTTGATTCCGGGAAGGCAAATGTCTTAACCGGCTGCCTCCCTGCGGGTTTTTCCCTGATGGAGGAGATGTCAAGGTCGCCGTAAATTGTAAGTGATAATGACCTGGGGATAGGGGTCGCGGTCATGACAAGCAGATCTGTGCTGTTGCCCTTTGTACGCAGCGCGGCCCTCTGCTGTACGCCGAACCTGTGCTGTTCATCGATAACAATGAAGCCCAGGTTTTTAAAATTTATATCATCCTGTATCAGGCTGTGCGTGCCGAACACAAGGCTGCATTCGCCGCTGCTTAATTCGCTGAATATGGCGCTGCGTTCGGACTGTTTTGTGCTCCCGGTGACCAGCCTGCATGTGACACCCCGGGGCAGTGTTTTTATTGCGGTGTTGTAGTGCTGCAGTGCAAGTATTTCTGTGGGCGCCATAATCGCGGCCTGTGATCCGGATTCTATGCAGACGAGCGATGCGGCGATTGCAACAACGGTCTTGCCCGCGCCAACGTCACCCTGGAGCATCCTGTTCATGGGGAATGGGAGAGACATGTCGGAAATTATTTCGTCTACGGCTTTCTGCTGGTCAGCGGTAAGTTTGAACGGGAGATTTTTTATATAGCTGTGGGCCAGGCCGCGTGAGCGTTCCCGGCTGTTCCTGTGCGACATTTTCCGCGTAATGATCCTGGTGAGCGAAAGGTAATACTGGAGAAAGAAAACTTCATTGAAAGCGAGTCGCCTGCGCGCGTCCTCTGCGTGGTCAAAGGATTCAGGAAAGTGAATGTTCCGGATAGCCTTATCCAGGGGGATAAGGCTGTTTCTTTCCAGCATATCACTGTCGAGGGGGTCTTTAATGTCACCGGCAAAGTGTTCAAGCGCCTGCATCACGCTGCGCCTGAATCCCCGCGAATCAAACCCGATTTTTTTAAGCTCCAGAGTTGACCTGTAGAGCGGGATAATCCTCCCTGTGTTAAGAGCCCGGTCGATCGAGGTTTCATCAAGAAAGTCAAATTCAGGGTGGACCATCTGCAGTCCGCGGAAGAACGAAAGTTTACCTGAGAGGAGGAGATTCGCGCCTGGTACAAATATTTTACTGAAGAACCGGGCGCCGCTGAAAAACACCGCGGTTAAACTGCCGCTGTCGTCGCTTACCCCGACCTCGAGCATCTCCCTGCTGCGCCTGACCATGGCGGCTTTGGTGATTACACCTGAGATGGTGACCTCTTCGCCCGCCATGCAGAGGGAAATCTTTTTTACGCCGGACCGGTCAAGGTACCTCCTTGGCGTGTAGTAGAGCAGGTCCTGGACAGTCCTGATGCCGGCTTCTGATTCAAGGAGAGCGGCCCGTGCATTACCTATCCCCTTGAGCGAGGTGACAGGCACCGGGGGCAAATCATTCCTCCTCTGCTATGTACCATACCGAGTCTGGAATCTGGACATACTTGCCCTCTTTAGAATAGAAGAAGGTGTAGTTTCTCTGGTCCGCGAACGAAGTGATCTTTTTAACGCCGGTCCATCTTTTGATGATCCTTCCGTCAAAACCGAAAACAGTAACAGTAAGGTTCTGCCCGGTGATTGACTCGATTTTGCGCTGCGTTATGTTTTTCTGCTCCTCGGTAAAATAGTACCTGAAATAAAAGTAGAGCCCGAATATAAGAAACAGGATTAATACCGCACCCACTATCCTTGATTTTTTCATAACAATCCTCCGCCGGTTATTTTTCAGAACAGGTTTTGCAACCCGGATTTTTAGCCATATTCATTGTATTAAAGCGCATGGTCATGCAGTCTATGTAAAGCAGCTTACCTGCAAGGAGATCGCCTGTGCCGGTGAGGAACTTGAGCGCCTCGATTGCCTGCATGGACCCTGTTATCCCAGCCATTGCGCCCGTGATCCCCTTTGAAGACTGCGGCGTGTTTTCGGATATAAAGCAGTTGAGACAGGGCGTAGTGCCTGGAATTATAAATGTAAGCTGGCCGTAGTACCCTGACACACCGGCATGGACCATTGGTATCCTGTTTTTGAACGATACACTGTTCAGGAACAAGCGTGAGGTGAAACTGTCAAGGCAGTCAAGAATTAAATCGGCGCCTTTAATTGCATCAACGGCGTCTTCGATCTTTTTATTAAGGGTGATAATCTCTGTTGAGGGATTGAGGCTGTTGAGCCTGTGCCCGGCCCTTTCGGCCTTTGACAGGTTTAAATCATCAACGGTATAGAGTATCTGCCTGTTCAGGTTGGAAAGCTCAACTTTGTCCATGTCGCAGATTATGAGCCTGCCCACGCCGGCTGCCGCAAGGTATAAAGATACGGGGCTGCCCAGGCCCCCTGCGCCCGCAATGAATACCGTGGAGTTTTTAAGCTTCAGCTGGCACGCCTGGTCCCATCCTTCGATGAGGAAGTGGCGGCTGTAGCGTTCGAGTTCGTCGTTTGTAAGCATTGCTGCACCTTGAAATATATGGTTATCCATGGGGCGGGGGTGTGTCAAGAATATTACAGGGCAGTAGGGTTTGAAGCCGGATATTTACCCGGTATCAATGTCGAAGCCATTACGAATCTATTACGAAGATAACCCGAAGTGTATTATGGAATACTTTTTTTCATCCTGCCTTATATCAATATCGAAACAATGCTTTGCCTGCCATAGACGTTTTTAATCACGAATGTTTGCCCGGTAACTGAAATTTTTTGCGTAATCAATAATTTTTTTTTTCAAAATCACCTTCCCGGAACGTAATAACATTAAGGGGCAGTACAGCCTGCTGCCTGAACCAGTCAGGCATAAACGGGGAGTGTTAATGAAAAAAAGCAGCACAATCTACAAAGCGGCACTATTTGCGTTATTCATGATCGTCAAAACTGCATTGGGCGGGGATTACGGTGACATCAGGTTCAGGGAGTTCCCGCGTGACCGGGATATCTTTGAGCGCTACACGGTTGAGGCTGACAGGAACATGTCCGCGGAGGAGTGGCAGCGTGTCGTTGATTCGGGCAGGGAGGAGATGACCGCGGCATGGGAGAGAAATGCCCTTGCTGAATGCGACAGGTTTATACGCGAAGGTTTTGATTCTGACCGGGTACTCCAGGCCATGGAGGAGGCCAGGGCGCAGTGGGAGAGCGGGTTTGATGATGCCCTGCTTTATGAAAAGGGGAGCTGGAGGGCAAGGCAGGGGGCTATTTCGTATACAACGGGTACAATGACAGGTTTAAAAGAGAGGGTCAATGACGCGGGGAATGCCGGTCTTACTGACACTGCTGCCTGGGAGAGTTACGTAGCAGGCGCTGTGCAGGATACGGAGAGTACATGGGAGAGTGTGTACGCCCCTGAAACAGCAGGGCTTAACACCAGTGCTGAGTCCCTGACCGGTAAGGAGAAAGAGGGTTTCCTGGCCGAGGTTATTAGAATAGAAAATGATCTAAGGCAGAGATTTGATATCGAGAAGGATACAATACTTTACCTTGGCAAAACCGGTTTTATCGAAAAGAAAAGGTCAGGCAACAGGACGCTTCGCGAGGAGAGCGAGAGCAGAAGCGCTGAGGTGATTACTGATAATATACTCTCGGACACGGAGTCGCAGATACGTGCCGAAGAGGAGAGGATACTCCGGAAGAACTATTCTGCTGAAAGCGGCAGCAGGATAGATTTTACAGGCCTGGGTGAGAATTGGCAGGAGGAACTGAAAAAGATCATTGACTACGGCATGGGCAAATGGGAGTCGGCGCGAGAAAAGCTGTATAATGAGCTGGTATCATGGAAGAAGACAGCTGAAGAGGCGTTTCAAACTGCAGAGGCAAAATGGCGCGAGGGCCTTCGGAAACTGGAGGCCGCGCGTCTGGAATGGGAGACAAAGCTGGCGCAGGAGATCTATGCAGGGCTTGATGAGTGGGAACAGGGGAACAGTGAACTTGACCTGAATACGGAGAGGAGCAGGAGTGAGTTTACAGAGTACATGGAGAGCATGTCCGGCCGCTGGAGCGACGGCAACAGGGACCTTGTTGACTTGGCTGTGAACGGTTCTGCTGTTTATGCAGATGCCGTTGATAATATAAAATGGCTGACTGAAATGAGGGAATCAACCGCGGCGCAGTACGCGTTCAGCAGTTATGATGAGAGTTTTAAAAACGCTATCGGCGAGGAACTTGCGGGCCAGGTTGAGGCTGCAATTCAGGATTGTAAAAACAGGTTCATGCAGCAGCACATGTATGACACTGATTATTCACAGAGTATTGAAGTTGTGTTAACACAGGCTGCTAAACCCGGATACAGTGACGCGGCAGGTACTTTTACCGAAACATACACTATTTCAGTCGTGGAGAATATTTCGCAGAGAATCACTAGAGACGGGGATTCTGTTTTCGGCAGGCAGACATACACAAAGGAGACAAAGAGAACGGCGTGGACGCGCAACTGGAACAATGTTGTGACACTTGAGTCTGACCGGACAAGAAGGACCGCGAACTGCTACTACGCCTTTGAACTGGCAAGGTGGCAGAGGATAAGGGAGTCATTCAGCACCATAGCCAGTGACGCGGAGTTCTACATGCATGAACGCAACATGGAGGGCCGGGAGGAGGGCGCAGGCTACCTGACCAATGCTTCGGGCAATTACGGTGCAAATGCCGTTGGTTCAGCAGACCCGTACCTTATGACCCAGGCCGAGTACAGCCTTGAACTTGCAGAGCGCGACATGGCCTTCTGGAACCAGAGACTTGAAATAGCAAGGTCCGTGCTTGAATACGCCGAAGGGACAACAAGGGAGACAGCCGCGAAGACAGAAGAGAACATGACAGCGGCAAGGGGACAAATGGAAAGCGCGAAAGCGGCCTACGACAATGCTCTTGCGGCGGTGAATAATATACTTGCAGAGCTTAGAAACATCCAGGGACTACAACCATTAACCGATGACGCCGCCGCGTGGCAGAGATATTATGACAGTTATAATTCAAACATTGAAAACCTTGCGAAGGTATACAGTAACGCTGAAACAGCGCTTAAGTCTGCAGAGGATGATTATTCAAAGGCAAAAGCCGCGTTTATAGTATACAAAAACATGACAGGTGAAGACGGCGGGGTGAGGCCTGTTGAATACCTGAAAAATGAAATCATCGAAATTGAGCGCAACATCGTGCGTGTTGAACAGTCGATAAACCGGCAGCGCGAGGAGCTCTTTATTAAACAGAACGAAGCGGACTTTACGGCACGTACAACAGGGTTTGCCGGCTTATACGGAGACATGGTAAAAAAACATGAAAAGGCAAAGGACAGGGTTGATCTTTTCAGGAGCATAATAAAAGGCGCCGAATCCGAAGCGGATGTTGCAGCCTGGGCCGCGGCGATTTCGGCAAACAGGCAGGTACTCTGGGGAGATGAGTCAGATGAATACTACGCGGTAGTGCAGGCTGCTCTTGACGCGTATAACAGCGCCACAGGTGATGACAGGGCCGTTAAAAGAGATAATGTACTGCTGGAGATACGCCGAATATATTTAAGCCTTAACGCCAGTGTTAATATATACAGAAAGAGCATAGAGATGCTCAGGGACAGTGACTTTGACCCTGAAGCGTTCGCGGACACTGAGTATATTGCTGACCATGATGTTTATGCTGATTACGCGCGTTATTCAGCGGAAGCTATAGGTATTATTGAGCAGTATTTTGATGATGCAGATGCGGGGAGAGGCGAAAAGTCGTACAATGACGCATGGGGATTTCTTAAGGCCGAACTGGATAAACGGCGTTATGTGTACGGTGAGAACAACAGCGACTATATAATACATTACACCGCGCTCAAATATTTTGAAGAGAGGTACAAGGGCCTTACTGCCGAGACATGGGGTGCGTACAGACAGAGGCTTGCATCGGAGAGCGATTACGCAGAGAACGCGATAGAAATCCACGAGGATATGGCCGGTGGTGAGAGTGCAGGAACACTTGCGAAGATGGAAAGGCGGGCTTCTGAAGGCGACATTGAAGCGGTCCAGTACCTGCGTGAGTATTATGCCGCAGGGAGCGGAATACCCGGACTTGCCTATATAAAAGAATATGACGCAAGGGCTGATATTGCTGATTATATTGATGAATCCCTTAAAAATTTTGCCATTGAAAACAGCTTATTTTTTATTAATAAAGAGAATCTCCAGAAAGACCATAACTACCTTGATGACCTTTACGGCTTTATAACATCCGCTATTACCATGGGCAGTACGCCGGGTGAGAACCTGTTCAGCGTTGAAGCTTTCAGGGACATGGAACCGGTAGAGATAAGCAGGGCCGCGGAGATGCTGCAGCAGTATGTAGCGAACCTTGAAAAGAGCGGCATGCCTGTGCCTGAATCAATACGGACAGCTGCAGCGGAGATCTCCGAAATTAAAAAGAACCTCGATACTGAACTTTTTATCCTGAGCTACATGAACAGCATGATGAGCGGTACTGCTGAAGAGATACTGGCAGCGGCACAGGATGCGGCAGACGGCGCGAAGACGGCATATGCCTTTTTGGCAATATGCGGCGACAGTATTGAAAACGGTACATCTTACAACGACATTGCAATGCGGATTATCAGCGCGTATGAAGGACTTACGGGTTCTCAGAAACTGGAGATTGACGGGAACGAAACATCTGGCGAAAACAGAGTTTCAACTTTTATAAGTAACCTCTATTCGCACATCAACGTTATTGACCTGGCAGAACGCGAAAGAATTTACATCATGAACATGGGTGAGGCCGCGCCCGCGGATTACGCCGCATTGCTCCATGAAACCATGAGAGAGCAGTTTATACGTGATACAACCCCGGCCTATGCGCGTGTGCAGTATGAACTTGCAGCCGCAGAGGGCAGCGTCGCCTCAATTGACGATTACATAAGCGCAGGGACCAGGTCTGGTGAACTTGATAATGAAACAGCAGAATCCCTGAGGAACTACGCGCTTATAAGGGAGTATCTTGACAGTGCTGTAAAGAGGCCGTTCAGCGAACAGCCGCATCCGGTCAGGGTCTACCTTGCAGAGAAGTTTTATTATGACATGGTCTTTTCAGGGAACGCAAATTCCCGGGACATTGAATCTCTCCTTGAAGATGAGTTCGGCAGTGATAATATAAATGGTGATATAGTTGATGAAGTTGAGAAATACGCCGGCAGGCTGAGCGCGGTGCTTTTTTACAACGGGAACACTGATGCCTACATTGAAACGCTTTCACCTGACGCTGCACGTTACTTTCAGATGTACATATACGGCGAGGGAAGTGCCATACTTCCAGGTTATGAATACGGAATATACGGCAGGGAGTCAGTTGCAAACGGGAAACTGGCGATTGCCAGCGGTGGCCTTGAAAGGGAGATAGACAGGTTTGACCAGGGCTTCGGCGGAAGAATTATCGCCATGGAGGAATACCTGGGAAGAGTTCAGGCTGATCTGGACAAGGCGAAGGCGCTTGATTCATTTGTTAAAACCGGGGTGAGTGAGAAGAACTGGCGTGACAACGCCGTTTCGGTAATAGACACCGGAAAGGTCATGGGAGACGATGATGTTATCAGTACTGAATCGACGACTGTAATAGAAGTTGTTCCAGTTTCCGGAACAGGTTATATGGACGGGTATGATGAAACCGGCACCAAAAATGTAATAATGTATTCGCAGAACCCCATGGTGCGTGACTCTTTAAGCTACAGCATAAACGGGATCATAGATGACGTAAACAGGATCGCAGGAATTTTCAGAACGCTGGGTAAGTCATATGAAACAGCAGCGCCCGCAGTGAATACGATTACGGCATTTCTTGAAAAAGCAGACAGGGCATACAATTACCTTACAGGTTATGTTGGTACTGACGGAGAAAATAATCTGGACAGCTGCATTGACGGCGCAAATTCGGCGAACACTATTGCCAGGGCCGGAATAGACGACCTTTACTCGGGCCTTATGTCAATGGAGACAGCGATACTGTCGGACAAGGGCAAGGTGGTAAATAACAATGAAATTATTGAACAGCTTGGCGAAAAGGATGAAGCGGCACTGCTTGCGGACATAGAGACGGCACAGGGGGCGCATCAGACAAGGGAGGCTGAGTTCCAGACAGCAAGGAGCAGCCTTGACCAGGCGCAGGAGAACTACCGCCTTGCTAATGAAAGGTATACTGATGCAATGGAGGACATAAGTGAAACCTACAGCCTGTACAAGGCTGCAGAGGTTGAGTTTGAAAGAACATCCAGCATATATGAATACGCGAACACTCCCTACCTGAAAGAGAGCAGCACCCTTGACAGCGGTCTTGGCAGCGCTACGACCGTTGACGGCAGCGGCAGCACTGATTACAGCGAACTGCCCGTACCTGACGCGCGTGAAAACTATGAGAGGATCCTTACCAGGTACAATGAGGCAGCGGCGGTTTACAGGGCAAGGCAGAGTGCTGTTGATAACCAGGAGTCTGTAGTGACCCTTAACACGAACACAGACGCGGACGGTGAATACGCTGACTACAAGGCCGACTTTGTAAGGAAGAGCGAGAGCTATATACGGATCTGCCAGACAGATGAAGTGCTTAACGAAAAGGTTGAGGGTTACAGGGTTGATTATGAGCAGAAAGA
>Ga0116171_10005800_pt1 | contig 10783 bp, 7 predicted proteins | sample AD_JPNHW2_MetaG_FD_89798 | JGI IMG/M metagenome (GOLD analysis project Ga0116171, IMG submission 89798) | Active sludge microbial communities of municipal wastewater-treating anaerobic digesters from Japan - AD_JPNHW2_MetaG | ecosystem: Engineered > Bioreactor > Anaerobic > Digestate | place...
AGACCCGGGCATATAGGGCGACCTTCATGGTTCTCTATCCATAGGTGCCACCTTCGCCAATTGATGCGACAGCGTCTCATCCTCTTCATCCTCTCCACCATGGGTCCAAGGTTTGAACTGATACCACGTCTTGTTCAATGGACGGATGATCCCGAACGTCTTGAACGTCCTCGTGTAGCTGCTAATGGTCCTGTCATTACAGCCGAAGTTCTCTGCAATGAGCCGCTCGAATACCGCACGGGGGATCTGCCCCTTATTCAATCGCGCTAGCTCATCCAATTCCGGTCCGATTATCCGATACACATTCTCGAATTTCGCCATACTATCCCTCGCGTTCCCTGATTTGTGTGCGTGAGTTCGGGAGCTCGTTGGTGCACGGGAAGGCGGGATGGTTGTGTGTTGTGATGTCGTGTACCGTTTTACGCCCAACCACCATCCCCATTGCAGCCTGGGAGTGGTCGATTGGGCTGACAGAGCCTTCGCTGTTCGGTGGGTCCCGAAGAGTCCGCAACATCATTAAAAGCAGGGGGCGGTTAAGCCATGTTAAGCCAGCGACAGAAATGACTCCGGACAACTATCCATATCTCATCATTCATTCGCCTTGCGCCTGCCTTTTTGCTGCGGAACCTTGTGACCATGTACACGACACAACCACATACACAACCAACACGCACACTCGCACGCCCCTTCACGCCCCTCCCCACCCGCACACGTGTTCCTGGGAAGAGCCCGAGCCATCTAGTCTCCCGGTGTCGGTCTAGTAGAATGAAGAGCGGTCGCTGATCAACAGCCGCGCCGCCCTTTTGTCCTGGTGCATCCCATCCTCGACGGTTCCCTTGTGGAATATCGAGAACGACCAATGAATCAAGGACTGTAAGTAAATGGGCGCTCATGGTCGCTCCCCCATGGATTCGCCGTAGAAGGCCTTGGCTATCAAGACCTCGGCGTCGGCGAGCTGCTGGACACGGTTAATCTTGAACCGTTCTAATTTTCTTTGAAAATCGGCGGTGAGCCAGATAGGGGCGGAGACCGTGTATCCGACCGGGCCCACATCATATCCATTCTGCGTTCTACGATGTTATCAGGGCGATTGTCGAAAAAACCAAATTCGGAAAAGGTTTGGATCGACCGTTGCCTCCCCCGGAGGATCAGTTCTTCGGAGCGGCGTCCTTGGGGACCTTGTCGGCCTTCTTGAGGTTCTTAGCCATGTTGTCACCTCTGGACCATGGACCGGCGCTCGGTCTCTTAGGCAGTTCCGAGCCACCATGTAGGTTTTAGTATCGCAAATCGTAATAATCGAGAGCGCGTTCTTTGCTCTGGCGGAAGGATGCCGCCAAACCTACTCTTTGCTCTTCTTGACCGGAATGACCATGTCCTTGGTGAAAAGCCCGGACCGGTGCGGCATGTTGGCCTTGGGGCAATGGGGCTTCCGACACCCGACGGTATCGGCCAAATTCCCCAGCGGGCAGACGGACCACTTTTCGCATCGGTTCATCAGGACACCTTGAGGACGGTATAGGTATGTCCCCATACAATGATTTCCGAACTTGGAAGACTACCCCACGGTTAAATCCCTGTTAGACCATTGTCCGCCGGTCTTACCGATGAGCGAATGGGAATCGTTCTTACCGAAGTACGTTTGCGAGCGACTGCAGAGCATGATGGACGTGCAGTTCGTGGTCGACCTGGGGATCGAGACCAGATCGATCACCAAGGACGGGGAGGTCCGCTGCGTCATGAACGTCAGCGACAAGCTCAACGCCTATGGCGGGGGGCACGGAGGGGCGGTGTTCGCATTGGCGGACCAGGCCTTCGCCTTGGCCTCAAATATGGGGAAGGAAAAACAGGTGGCGATGGTCGCCAGCATCAATTACATCAAACCTGGAACGGGGGTCCTGGAAGCCGTGGCGCGCCGGACATCCGAGACCAAGAAGACCTCGCTCTACGAGGTCAAGGTGTTCGACGATGGAAAACTGGTGGCTGTTTTCCAGGGCACTGGCTACAAGATCGGGGAGAAGCGCCCTACAGCCTCGCGCTGATGAGAATGCCTGAACGATGAACGGAGCTATCCTTCGGGCGCCCAAAATATTGTTTATAGAAGGGCACGAGAATATTCTCCTTGGGGATCGTCGTGAAGGTCGAGATCTATCATGCGTCGAAGTACGGCAACGGGGAGAAGGTGGTAGCTTACCTGCAAGGACTTCTGGTGGCCAAGGGTCATCAGGCCGACTATCGTCATATTAGGGACGCCAGACCGAAGGATATGCCTGCCGCGGACCTGTACGTGTTCTGCGCCCCTACCCGTATAGGCAAACCGATCGGCAAGATGAGAAGGTTCCTGAAGAAGGCCAGGTTACCGGAGGGAGCGAAGTATGCGCTCATAGCAACGCACGGGGAGCCGGTGCCGGACAAGAAGACGGGAGAGATGCCCGCGCCTGAGGTTATCGAGAAGTACCAGCAGAACCTGCCGGCCATGGAGGCCATCCTGAAGGATAAGGGAGCGGTCAAGGTGGCCGAGGTCAAGGTGTACGTCCAGAACACCATGAAAGGACCGTTGTCGGACGGCTGGGAGAAGGTCGTCGAGGGGTTCGCCTCCAAGTTGCTTTAAAAAAGAGAGATGGGAAAGGGGTTTGGGGTTACTTCTTCCTCAGGAACAGCACTGCCGCACCGGCTATCGCCGCCACGATGACGATGGCGATGATGATGTATAGCATGGTGTTGTCACCGCTGTCCCCAGCATCGGCGGATGGCGTGGCGTCAACCGCGTCGGTGGTGGTCCCCTGGCCGATGGAGTTGACGGCACTGATCTTGTACCAGTAGGTCTGGCCGTTGACCACGTCATCATCCGTGTAGGTGTTCACATTTCCCAGGGTGACGAGCACGGTCGACACGGCGCCCTCACTGGTGCCGCGATAGATCACATAGCCGGTTATCGGAGAACCTCCATCATCCGTCGGCGCGTCCCATGAAAGGGTGACCTTGGCATCGCCAGCTTCCGCCTCCAGGTTGTTCGGTGCGGACGGAACGGAACTGGTCGACATCATTATCGCGTTGGACCTGGCGCCCTCGCCCTTGGCGTTGAGTGCGCTGACCGCGTAGTAGTACTCCGTACCTGCCACGACCTCGTAGTCTGTGTAGTTCACCACGTTCCCGAGGGCCGCCAGTAAGGTCAGGTTGGTGGCGGATGTTCCGCGGTACACCTTGTACCCGCTGACGTTCCAACCCCCGTCATTCTCTGGCGGGTCCCAGCTCAGAACGATGCTCGTGCCATCAGCAGACGCCCCCAGGTTCATCGGGACCGACGGTACGGAACCCAGCAGTACCGACACCGTGTTGGACCTGGGGCCTTCGCCTACGCCGTTCACCGCGCTGATGGCATAATAGTACATGATGCCGTTCTCTGCGGAATAGTCCTGGTAGGTCAGGACGTTGCCCAGGGTGGACCACAGCACCAGCGCTCCGGACGCCTCGCCCCGATACACCTTGTAGTTGGTGATCGGCGAACCGCCATCGCTCAGCGGGGCCTGCCAGACCAGCTCTATCCTGCTGTCGTGGGCATAGGTGACCACGTTGGTGGGCGCCTCGGGTACGGATAAAGACAGAGTAGGTGTGGCGCTGACCTCGGTCGACAGAGGACCTTCGCCATATCCGTTGAAGGCGCTCACCTTGTAGTAGTAGGTCACCCCGTTGGTCACGGTCAAGTCCAGATAGTTCATCGACGAGTTCACGAAGGTCAGGAGCGTCTCTGTTCCCGAGGACGTGCCGCGATAGACCTTGAACCCTTGTATTGGTGAGCCGCCGCTGTCGACGGGAGAGTTCCATATCAAGCTGACGCTCCCGCTGCCAGGAGTGGCCGAGAGGCCCGTGGGCGCGGTTGGCGGGGTCTGCGGAACGATGGTCACCTGCTGCTCTGCGCAGAACGGCCCTGTGCCCAGAACGTTGTAGGCAGCGATGGCGTAACGGTGAACACCCAAAGCTAGATTGGTATCGGTTCGGCTCAGGTCGCTGAGGCCGATGATCCTTTCCACCTCTCCGCTCGGATAGGAATGAAGGACAATGTAGCCTAGCACCGGAGGCCCGTTACTGCTGACCGGCGCTGACCAACTGGCCTGTACGTCCAGTCCATCGGCGACCAACGTTAGGCCGCGAGGAGCGGTTGGCGCGGCCTTCTGATTGGCCAGCATGATGCGGTTGTTCGTCCAGTCGATGTAACAAACGCTCAGTACGCCCTGGTCGTTGATGTCCAAGGCGTTGATCTCGCCGACCAGGCCGTTGCGGTCCACCGTGGTCGTCCACCAAGATCCGCCGATGTCTACCGCGTATCTCAGGTCACCGTTCAGCTGGTCGTGATAGGTTATGTGCGCCTTGCCAGCTTTATCAACGTCTATCGAGGAGCGGCTTCCAGCGTTCCCGGATATGTCCACATCGCGTTTGGTGACCGAGGCCCCCTTGACCATCGCGTATTTCAGGTAGTGGCTGCTGGTGTCGTAATAACTGATATGCGCCGCACCGTCGCCTCCCAACGCCAGGGAGGGGTTTTGGCCTTTGAAGACGGCTCCGGTGTCCACGTTGGTGATGGCCCAAGATCCAGCGGTGTTGTTGGCCAGCTTCAGCCCCACCAACCCGGTATAGTAGCTTATGAACGCCTTTCCGTTAGCGTCCACCGCGATATCGGTCTGAGTTCCGGAGAAGGCCGTGGTGTCCACGGTTACGGTCGCCCATGAACCGCCAGCGTTGGTGGCGTACTTCAAGCGGGGATCGCCGCTCGAGTTCCGGTAGCTTATGTGCGCTTTGCCGTTAACGTCCAGGGCGATGGACGTGAACATTCCGACGTCCCCCGTGGAATCCACGACGGTCTTCGCCCACCCGCTCCCGGTGTCGACCGCGTACTTGAGATCGCCACCGGTCGCGTTGTAATAGCTTATGTGGGCCTTTCCGTTGGCGTCCACCGCTATGCTGCAATACTGACCGACGTCATCGGCGTTATCCACGAGGGTGACTGACGCGACCCCACCTCTGTTGGTAGCGTAACGCAGCGCTGTATCGTGCGTGTCGTAGAAAGCGATGTGATACGCGCCAATGTCATCCCTCACCATGGAAAGATAGTTCTCCGGTGCCGCCTCGCCCGTCATTCTGTAAATGGTACTGAAGTCCCACGGGGAGTTCGTGGCATATCCGACCTGGGAGTTGCTGGCGTCATCATAGCTGATGTGCACCTTGCCGTCGGTCCCGATAGCCAGTCCAGATTCGGATCCGACCATACCATCGTGATCCAATACCGATACGGCCCAGGATCCGCCAGCGTTGGTCGCGTACTTTAGGTCCTGGTTAGTGTTGTCATAATAGCTGATGTGCGCTTTTCCGTCCAGGTCCAGCCCGATGGAGCTGTACTCGCCGACCCAGCCGATGGAGTCGACGACCGTCGGGACCCATACTCCTCCAGATTCGAACGCGTACTTCAGGTCCTTGTTCGCCGAGTCCATGTAGCTTACATGGGGACGGCCATTTCGGTCAACGGCTATCGAAGTATGCTCACCCACGTTCGCAGAGGAGTCGATCGGGGACAGCACCCAGCTCCCGCCGGCGTTGGTGGCGTAGCGGAGGACCTTGTTGGTCTGGTCACGGTAGCTGATGTGCACCTTGTTCGAAGCGTCCAATGCCAGGGATGGATAGCGTCCAATGTCAGCGGAGGAAGAATCCACCGTCTCGTTGACCCAGGTTCCGCCGACGTTATTGGCGTACTTCAGGGTGGCGGTGAACCCGGAATCTTCGAAGTATGAGTAGGCGATGTGCACCTTGCCGTCGCTGTCCACCTGCATCGACAGGTCGTTGGTGCTCCAGTTCGGTTTGGTGTCCGCGACCTTCTCCTTGACCCAGGGATTGCCGGTGGCCTTTGTGGCGTATCTTATCTCCCCGCTGTCCGCAGCGTAGTAGGCGATGTGCACCTGGTTGTTAGAGCCGAGATCGATGGACGTCGTCCCTCCGTAATCGCCGGTGGTGTTGTCCACCATGGTGTAGGTCCAGCTTCCCCAGAAGTTGTTCGCGAGCCATAACTCGTATCCTGCGTTCGCCGTGTAGCTGATGTACGCGTTGTTGTCATCGCTCAACGCGATGTCGGTGTTCCCGAAGCACATGTTGCCGGTGGTCCCCGCCAGCTCCTCGAACGTCCAAACGTTCTGGCTGGTATACAGAAGATCATCTGAACCGCCGAAATAATTGGAAACACCGATCTTACCATTTGGCCCGATGGCGATAGAACAATATTCCCCTACCGTACTGGCACCCGCGTCGTCCACGGTGGTGCAGTTCCAACCTCCGTCCAGGAACCTGGCGACCTTGAGGTTCGAGTTCGTGCTATCGTAATATGCGATGGACGGCGCTCCATCCCGGTCCACACAGATGCTGGAATGCTCGCCAACAATAGCCGTGGAATCCACCGTGGTTATGGACAGGTCCCATTGGACACCGTCGAAGTGTTGATATTTGAGATGGCCCGCACCATCAAAATAGCTGACATGCAGATCGGTACCACCTGAGATGTCCATTGACGTGAAGTAACCGCATTCGCCGCTATCATCAAGATAGGAGCGGGACCAGCCACTGGGATATTTTTGCGCCCATTTGAGGGCGACATTGAACTGATCGAAATACACTATGTGTATAATCCCATAATCATCGACCACGATGGATGGGTACATGCCCACCTCTACACCGCTATCGGCCGTCTCGTTCACCCATGCGCCCGCGGTATTGTTGGCGTACTTCAGGTCGGTGTCTGACAGCGCGTTCTCCACGCTGTACGCTATGTGAACGCGATCGGACCCGTCCACGAATATGTCATTGTAGCAACCCGCTCGATAATGCTTGTCTACTACCGTTTTGCTCCATGAACCGCCAGCGTTGGTGGCGTATATCAGGAACTCGTCCTCCGAGTTGTAGTAGCTCATGTAGCTGATGTGGACCTCATTCTTCGAGTCCAGGGTCAGGCTGATCTCCGAGTAGAGGTCCGTGCTCACCTCGGTGTCCACCGTGGTGATGTTCCAGAACCCCTCGGCGTTAGTTGCGTACTTTAGGGTGCCATCTTCATCGTTGCGGTAGGCGATGTGGGCATAACCGAAGTCATCGATGGCGAGAGAGGATTGTATTCCAACAATACCTTTTGCATCCACCACCTCAACTCCCCAACCCCCTTCGGTCTGGAAAACGCCAGCAGGCGCCGCCTCCACCCCCTGCGGCACCGCCACGATGACCGTCGTGGACATGACCATCAATACCGCAAGCAATATGGCGCTAGCCCTCCGGCTCAGAAAAGAGACCCCCCCGCGAACTATCATGCGGAATACATTTTTCGGAGGATTATATAATGACTCGACATCGATTATAACGATAGAGAACATCCAGTGCTTGTCAGGACCGATTTCTTAGCTGGCATCATCGCGGATGATTAAAGAAAGGGTATGGAAGAGGTTTGGCCAGGTGGTCATTTTCTTTTTCGTAGGATGAAGAAGGCCACACCGGCTACGGCCGCCACGGCGACGATGGCGATGATGATGTAGAGCATGGTGTTCTCACCGCCCTCGTCGTCATCATCGTCTATCCCTCCCTCCACGGTCGGCGTGGCGTGCACTGAACCGGTCAGGTTCCCTTCGCCCGCGCCGTTCACCGCGCTGACCTTGTAGTAGTAGGTCACCCCGTTCACCACCGAGTCGTCCAGGAAGTGTGTCGCGTTCCCCCTTTCCAACAACAGGACGATGTTGCTCTCGGACGTGCCCCGATAGATGATGTAACCTGTGATCGGGGACCCTCCGTTATCATTGGGTTGGTCCCAGGTCGGGTTGACCGTGCCATTGCCCGCGTCAGCGTCCAGGTTCCTAGGCACCCCGGGGACATACGCCACCGCCTCCACCGTGACCTCCACCGGTTGGCTCTTCATTCCCACGCCAACTGCGTTCACCGCCGCCACCCGGTAGACGTACGTTCCACCGAGAGCGCTCTGATCTGTCGCCTCGTGCACGTCGCTCACCGAGAACAACAGGACCTCCTCACCCACGGCGTCGCTGCGATTGATGTTGTAGCCAGTGATGTCGTAACTATGGTCCTGATACGGGAACTTCCAGCTAAGGGTGACATTTCCTTCCCCGGCGACCGCTCACGCTCACATGACAATAATCCAATCATCCTTCGTCCAGACGTTCATTCTGCTCACCCGAAGCTTGACCTGTTAGATTTAATACGGTAATACTGTTAACCCGGAAGCCACGGAAGCGGACAGATGGCAGAGGAGATACCACCGACCGGCACCGGCAACCTGAGGGATTACGAGGAAGCGTACCGTTCCTTCAACTGGGCATCCCTTCACGATGAGTTCGACTGGTCTCGAGGCGGCCCTTACAATGTGGCCGCGGAAGCGGTGGACCGCCACGCCCGGGAACGCCCGGAAAAGGTGGCCATCCATTCCGTCCGGGCCAACGGGGAGGTGCAATCCCTGACCTTCCGCGATATCTCCAGATCGTCCAGTCGCTTCGCGGATGGCCTGAGACATTTAGGAGTCAAGAGAGGGGACCGGGTCTTCGTCTACCTGGACCGCCGCTCCGAACTTTTCATATCGATCATCGGAATAACGAAACTGGGCGCCATAGCCTGCCCTCTGTTCTCGGCGCTCGGTCCGGAGGCGGTCAAGGACCGTCTTATGGACGGGACACCGTCGGCCGTGGTCACCTCACCCTATCTCTTTGATAGGATCTCCAAGGTGCTCAAGGACGTCTCGCCGATGCCATTGGTGGTCTGCGTCGGGGATAACAGTCCGCCGAACACCATCTCATATTCCCAGCTCCTGGCCTCTGGTTCGCCTGATTTTAAAACGGTGGACATGCGGCCGGACGAACCGTACATCATCCACTACACGTCCGGTTCCACCGGCAAGCCCAAGGGAGTGGTGCTTCCGCACCGGGCCATGGTCCAGCAGCTTTCCGGAGCTAGGTACGTCTCCGACCTGCGGGATGATGACGTCTTCTGGTGCACCGCCGATCCCGGCTGGGTCACTGGCACCTCTATGGGCATATTCGGGCCATGGTATCTCGGGACCACCATCATCTCCTTCGAAGGGCGCTTCGACGCCCGCTCCTGGTATTCGCTCGTGGATCGCTTCAAGGTCACCGTATGGTTCACCGCGCCGACGGCGCTGCGCATGCTGATGAAGGCCGGGGACGAGGTGGTCAGGGAGTTCGATCTTTCCTCTTTGAGGCACATGTGCTCCGCCGGTGAACCCCTCAACCCCCATGTGGTCCGCTGGGGAATGGAGGTGCTGAAGCGCCGCATACATGATAACTGGTGGCAAACGGAGACCGGAGCACCGTGCATTTCCAACTTCCGGTGCATGACCGTGCGGCCGGGCTCGATGGGCAAGGCGGTGCCGGGCATGGTCGCCGCCATCGTCGATGAGAACGGCATGGAGCTTCCCCACGGCAAGGAGGGGTTCCTGGCCCTGCGCCCCGGCTGGCCGTCCATGATGACCGGGATCTGGGGGAACGTCACCAAATACCGCGAGTACTTCTACGTCCCAGGCTGGTACGCGTCGGGAGATCAGGCCTTCAAGGACGAGGAGGGGTACATCTGGTTCCTGGGCCGGGCGGACGACGTCATCAAAACCTCCGGAGAAAGACTAGGACCTTTCGAGGTGGAATCGGCCCTCATAGAACACCCTTCCGTGGCCGAATCGGCCGTCGTCGGCAAGCCGGACGAGCTGCGCGGAGAGATAGTCAAGGCGTTCATAGTTTTACGTCCAGGCAACGATCCGTCGGAAGGCTTGAGACAGGATATAACGAACTTCGTTCGCGTGCGGTTGGCCTATTATGCTTACCCCAGGGAGATAGAGTTCGTGGATTCCCTGCCGAAAACCCGCTCTGGTAAGATCATGCGCCGGGTGCTCAAGGCCAAGGAGGGCGGGCATGAGACCGGCGACCTGTCCATGTTGGACGATTGAGACCCGTTCCCGTATCAACTAGGCGATGTGGGACCGCAACCTGCTAATAACGAGGTCGAGAATCCCTTCGATGATGGGATTGTTAGACAAGGACCCCTGTTGGTCTCGCCGGACCGCCGGCGCGCTGATCATGGTCGCCGCCTTCATCGTGCTGATGGGCATCATCACCGGGGAGGCGATGTATCCTGGATATCATACCGGGGATAACGACATAAGCGACCTGGCCTTGGAAGAGCCGTCCGCGACCATCTTCAACTCCACCATGATAGTGGGCGGCATAATGTTCTCCTTGACCGCCATCCTCTTGCGCCATGCCGGGCTTCCCCGGTCGGTCACCGTCCCCGCCTTCCTCATGGGACTCGGAGGAGCGGGGGTGGGCCTGTTCCCGGTCTATACCGGATCACCGCATTACGTCGCCGCCCTGATGACCTTCAGCATGGGCGCGGTGACCGCCCTGATGGCCGGCCGTACCGCCGACGCCCCGTTCAAGTACATCTCCCTGGCGCTGGGAACCATCGGCCTGATCTCCCTGGTGGTGTTCGCCATGATGTGGGGAGGAGAGCCGATCGGACCGCTTGGCGAGGGCGGGATGGAAAGATGGGTGGCCTATGCCAACATGGTCTGGGCCATCGGCTTCGGCGGATACCTGATGAACAGCGGACCAGACCGTTCCAGGTCCAAAATGTCCTGCAATCGCCCCTAGGCGTCAAGCAGCGAAAGTTAGAATATCCGCCACCCGCTAGTTTCAAGCGAAGGTGGATCCGGTGGACCTCGACCAAGCCATACAGATGTGCAGGTCGG
>Ga0116171_10005801_pt1 | contig 10779 bp, 9 predicted proteins | sample AD_JPNHW2_MetaG_FD_89798 | JGI IMG/M metagenome (GOLD analysis project Ga0116171, IMG submission 89798) | Active sludge microbial communities of municipal wastewater-treating anaerobic digesters from Japan - AD_JPNHW2_MetaG | ecosystem: Engineered > Bioreactor > Anaerobic > Digestate | place...
AAGAATATTCTTTTCATCTGTGGTGGTGCGTTTGAAGGGATTCAAAAGAAAATTGCTCAGCGACTAAATACACAGATTGTTGGTTACGGTGCTAGCAAAAACCGCGACTATATCGATAAAGATAATCTATTGCAGTATATAGCACCCCAGGATTTGAGAGCTTTTGGGTTGATTCCCGAAATCATTGGAAGATTACCTGTTCTTACTTATCTAGATCCTCTCGATCGCGAAGCATTAAGGAATATTCTTACTGCACCAAAGAATGCAATCATAAAGCAGTATATCAAACTTTTTGAGTACGATAGTATTAAACTGCATATTGATGATGATGTGCTAAACTACATTGTTGATAAAGCTATTGAGTTTAAGCTAGGCGCACGAGGGTTGCGCTCAATATGCGAAGCAATTATGATCGATGCAATGTTTGAGTTACCCTCTGGCGACCACAACGAAATGTTGGTAACCTTAGAGTATGCTCAAAAGAAGTTGGAAAAGGTTAATATCAAGAGGCTGAAAGCTGCTTAACCCCTATCACGAACCAAGTTTATAAAAGTATACCCAAGTTCACCATCACTGGTGGGCTTTCCTTTTATTACACTTTCGGTTGTCCATTCCGACAGATTCAGTTCAGGGAAAAATGTATCAGCAGGAAATCCGGCATGAACACGGGTAAGGTAAATTTTATCGGCTAATTGAATTGCTTGTTTATAGATTTCTCCACCCCCAATAATAAATACCTCACTATCATTTTGGGCTAGCTCAATTGCGCTTTCGAGCGAGTTAGCAACCATACAATCACTGGCCTTATAACCATCTTGTCTTGAGATAACAATATTAATTCTTCCTGGTAGCGGCTTTCCTATGCTTTCGAAGGTTTTACGTCCCATAATAATATGATGGCCAAGGGTAAGGCTCTTAAATCTTTTTAGATCCTCTGAGATATGCCAAAGCAGATGGTTGTCGAATCCTATTGCCTGATTTTCTGCTACCGCTACTATTATTGAGACTGTCATTTTATCTAAGTATATAGTGTGTTGTTTTTAGTGTTTAGAACATTCGAAAAACTGTTAACTAAAAACTATCAGCTCTCAACTAAACGGCTATCGCACCCTTAATATGAGGATGTGGATCGTACCCTTCGAGCTTAAAATCATCAAACTTAAAATCAAAAATCGATTTCACATCAGGATTTATAATCATTTTAGGTAGTTTCCTTGGTTCTCTTGTTCTCTGAAGGTTAACCTGCTCAATATGGTTTAGGTAGATATGAGCATCGCCAAAGGAGTGGACAAACTCACCAAGTTTCAATCCTGTTGCCTGTGCCACCATCATGGTTAGTAAGGCATATGATGCAATGTTGAAAGGAACGCCAATGAAAACATCTGCGCTACGCTGATAAAGCTGGCACGATAGTTTTCCATCGGCTACGTAGAATTGAAAAAGAGCATGGCATGGCGGTAACGCCATATTTTCTATCTCACCAACATTCCATGCACAAACTATATGGCGACGAGAATCGGGATTCTTAGTAATTGAATCAATAACCTGTTTTATCTGATCTATGTGGCGACCATTGGCTGTTGGCCACGAACGCCATTGGTAGCCGTACACTGGCCCAAGATTTCCTTGCTCATCGGCCCATTCATCCCAAATCGTAACCCCATTATCGTTTAGGTACTTTACATTGGTATCGCCATTAAGGAACCATAAAAGCTCATAGATTATGGATTTTAGGTGAAGTTTTTTGGTGGTTAAAAGCGGAAAACCTTCCGCCAAATCAAAACGCATTTGGTAGCCAAAAACGCTAATGGTTCCCGTTCCGGTTCGGTCGGTTTTTTTAGCCCCATTTTCTAAAATATGATCAAGAAAATCAATGTATTGCTTCATTTTACAAATTATCTGAATGAATGGTTAAAGGTAATTTCATATTGCGAGATAGCAAAAAAGTACATCAGCATAAAATCATAAAAGTTGATAAGTATTTTTATATCGTTGAGATCTGATATTTTGAAACTAATTTATCTTTATCGCTGTTCTCAAACATAAAGAATGGATTATCATTTCCCTTGAACAGTTGTTTAATATAGTGTAACTTATCCATACCAAAATTAAAATATGTTGTACAAGATTTACCATAATTCACGCTGTAAACACAGTAGAGCAGGATTGGATTATTTAAAAAAGTTGACTTCTGCGTTTGAAGTAAGGGAGTATATTTCTGATGCCATTACCCCAAATGAGATTAAAGAGATTTTAATGAAGTTAAACCTTAAGCCATCGCAAATTGTACGAACCAATGAGGAGTACTATAAAACTTATTTGAAGGGTAAAACATTCAATGATGATGAGTGGATAAGAATTCTTGTTGAAAACCCAAAATTAATTCAACGCCCTATTGTTGTTGGAAAGTATAAAGCGGTAATTGGAAATCCACCTGAGGAGATTGATATTCTTTTTAAAAAGTAAATGAAAAAATGTAATAATAATGTAACAGGGATTGGCATTGCGCGAGGGAAGGATGGCGATCATTATTTCACCAAAAATTTCCTATTAAAACAAACTTAAAATCTAATAGCTATGGCAGCACCTGAATTTAAATTCCAAGATCCTTTCCCGATAGGGAAAGATGAAACAGAATACTACCTTTTAACAAAGGACTATATCTCTACATCGCAGTTTGAGGGTAAAGAAATTCTTAAGGTTGATTCCGAAGGGCTAACCCTGCTTGCTAAAACTGCTATGCACGATTGTAATTTTATGCTCAGAACCGAGCATATCAAACAAATGGCCGAGATTCTTAACGACCCCAATGCTAGTAAAAATGATAAGTTTATATCCCTTGTGATGCTGCGAAATGCAGAGATATCAGCAAAGGGTGTTCTTCCGTTCTGTCAGGATACAGGTACATCTACAATATTTGCTAAAAAGGGGAATCAAGTTTGGACAAATGGGGATGATGAGGAGGCATTATCGTTTGGGGTTTATAAAACCTATACCGGAGATAATCTAAGATACTCCCAAACTGTTCCTTTAGATATGTACAAGGAGAAGAACTCAGGGACAAATCTTCCTGCTCAAATTGATATCTATTCAACAAAGGGAAGCGAGTACAAGTTTCTATTTATTGCAAAGGGTGGTGGCTCAGCAAATAAGTCCATGCTCTTTCAGGAAACAAAGGCATTACTGAACCCTCAGAGTTTAGAAAAGTATCTACTTGAAAAGCTAAAAGCTTTAGGAACTGCTGCTTGTCCACCATACCATATAGCATTTGTTATTGGAGGAACCTCGGCTGAAGCCTGCTTAAAAACCGTAAAGCTTGCTTCGGCAAAGTATCTCGATAATCTACCTACCGAAGGAAACGATCAAGGTCAAGCGTTTAGAGATGTTGAACTAGAAAAGAAAATTCTTGAGGCTGCAAATGGTATTGGACTGGGAGCGCAATTCGGAGGCAAATACTTTGCTCTTGATGTTAGGATTATTCGTCTGCCTCGCCATGGTGCTTCATGCCCAGTTGGGGTAGGTGTTTCATGTGCAGCAGATAGAAATATTAAAGCAAAGATTAATAAGGATGGTATTTGGGTTGAAAGGCTCGAAACCAATCCGGGTCAGTATATTCCAGATCAGTATCGCAAAGCAGGGGAGAGCGAAGCTGTTGTAATCGACCTTAACAAACCAATGAAGGAGATTCTCGGAGAGCTTACGAAACATCCTGTTGGGACTCGTCTATCATTAAACGGAACCATTATAGTGGGTCGCGATATTGCCCATGCAAAGCTAAAAGAACGACTTGATAAGGGTGAAGGCTTACCTCAGTATTTAAAGGATCACCCGATTTACTATGCTGGTCCGGCTAAAACACCAACAGGTATGGTTTCTGGTTCGTTTGGCCCAACAACAGCAGGCAGAATGGATTCATACGTTGACCTTTTCCAATCAAATGGTGCAAGCATGGTTATGATTGCCAAAGGCAATCGTAGTCAGGTTGTTACTGATGCGTGTAAAAAATATGGTGGTTTTTACCTGGGAAGCATTGGTGGCCCTGCTGCAATTCTTGCTCAGGAGAATATTAAAAAGGTAGAGCTACTGGAATACCCTGAACTCGGAATGGAAGCAATTTATCAAATTGAAGTTGTTAACTTCCCAGCGTTTATTCTGGTTGATGATAAAGGGAATGATTTTTACAAACAGATAGTAAGTTGATCTGAAGATTAACAAAATACTTGAAAATAAAAAAAGCAATCCATGATTGCTTTTTTTATTGCTTAACTATCTATTGGATTATTAGTTTGCTTGAGTATTGTTGAACTTTATACCAGTCTTCTTTATAAAACCTTGATAATTAATTGTGGATTTGATAGTAAGTTTAACAATAACATTCGATTCTGATTTTATTGTATCAATTCTTGTCTCTGTCTTTTCAAAAGGTTCGCCCTCTTTAATAAGCGTTTCTATATTGTCAACTTTAATCAATAAGCCTTTACTGCCTACCTCTTTAAAAGTAATCTTATTCAGTGTGTAAGGAAGTTTACTTAACCCGGTTAAACGTGATGACATGCCTGTGCCAGCCTCACCCTTAAGAATTTTACCATTCCCAATTATCACTTTTAATGTATCAACAGAAAAATCAGGTTTGCGTAGAGCCTCCAATACTTTAGTTGTTTGATCAAATCGGTAAGTTGGGCTATCTATTCTACGCCCCTTAGGCACAGTACCGCTAATAACTTCCCCAGTATAGGTTTGATAAAATTCAATAAAAGCAACCTCGTCTGATTTGATTGAATCTGATTTGGAATTTTGCTTATTTACGCTGCAACTCAGTGAGAAAAGCAATAATCCAATGATTGATATTTTCGAAATTGTACGCATACCTTTTTCTATTTGTCTGCAAGGTATTAAAAAATGGGGTAACCAAAAAGTTTAAAATTCAATAGTCTTAAAATCTAAAGTAGATGAACGGCTGAATTTCGGATGCTTTAAATTGAAAAATTACAAAGATTATTATTAAGGTTGCAACAATCTTAAACACCAAGGAAGATTTAATAAATATTCCCCTATAGCTTTCCTTAAATGAGGTTGGTAACCAGTGAGTTGTGAATCCAAGAGCAATTAGTCCATATATAATTGGCTGATTGAATATTGCAGAGAAAATTGATTCAGCTCCAAAATGGTAATAAATCTGGCCGAACATATCCTTCACCTTACTCATTTCTGCCGATCTAAAGAATATCCACGATAGGCAAACAATCTGGAAAGTAATAAATCCTGCTACAAATTTTTTCCAGTGCAATTTTTTAGTCTTGTTTGATGGGAAAATACTCGTCCATACTTTATGAATTGCTAACGAAACTCCATGAATTCCACCCCATATCACAAAACGGATGTTTGCCCCATGCCAGAGTCCTCCAAGTAGCATGGTGATCATAAGGTTGATATACGACCTAATTTTACCTTTGCGATTTCCTCCAAGCGGGATGTACAGATAATCCCTTAACCACGAGGAAAGCGATATATGCCAGCGATGCCAGAAATCGGTGATGTTTACCGCTTTATATGGCGAGTTGAAGTTAATGGGAAGCCTAAATCCAAGCAGCAGGGCAACCCCAATAGCAATATCAGTATATCCAGAAAAATCACAATAAATCTGCAATGCATAGCCATATGTTGCTGTCAGGTTTTCGAAACCAGAATAGCTCAGCGGATTGTCAAAAACCCGATCGACAAAGTTGATTGAGATGTAATCCGATATCAGCATCTTCTTAATCAACCCGTTTAGAATTAGGAAGTAGGCGTGGCTAAACTCCGCCCAGCTAAGAGCAAACTTTCTGTAGATTTGAGGAACAAATTCCGCCGCACGAACAATAGGACCAGCTACTAGTTGGGGAAAGAATGATACGTAAAAGGCAAAGTCTAAAATATTCTTTAATGGTTCAAGTTTGCGCCGATAAATATCAACGGTATAGCTTATGGTTTGGAACGTGTAAAATGAAATACCAACCGGAAGTATAATTGTTGAACTATCAAAGTGCGACCCTAAAAGTTGATTTGTCCAAAGTGAAAGGTAGTTTACAACTTCAAAATGGGTTCCGAAAATGCTATTTATACTGTTTGTGAAAAAGTAAGCATACTTAAAATAGGAGAGTACTCCTAAGTTAATTGAAACACTAATGCCAACGAATAGTTTTCTTGCCCATTTTTTATTCGAGGAAGCAATAAGAATTCCAGCCGTATAATCACAAATTGTTGCGAAAATTAGAAGTACAAAGAATAATCCACTTGATTTGTAGTAAAAGAAAAAGCTGAAAAGTAAAAGGTAAATTGTTCTCAAAAAATGCTTTTGGTAGATAAACGAGTACCCAAACAAAAGAATAGAAAAGAATACCCAAAATGAGAATTCTGTAAAAATTATTGGCCTATTTTCGTAGTAGGTAAAAATATGGGTAATATGTTGCCAAAAGTCAAACATCAGCTTATCTAATTCCTAATTAATGGTGTTGAAATCAATAGAGTATCTGATTGTGCTGCTATTTGTTTATTTGTTCTCCCTTTATCAAGAAGATATTTTTCGTACTCGTACATCATCGCCGAGTAGAACATCTCCGCAATAAGATTTGCCCCTCTATATGTGAAATGGATAAAATCCTTAGTGGCAAGTGGTGGAGTGGCATTCTCCCAGGCAGCCATTGAGTTTTTACCTCCCATAGCTTTAAAGCAATCCCAAAATGCTACACCCGCCCTATGAGCAGCATTTCGTTGAGCATCCCTTATCTTTTCAATATTTGGATATGATGTATAGTGTAAGCCCTCTTTGCGTGATACATCCGAAACACCTATTAGGATAATTGAAGCGTCAGGCGCTGCTGTTAGAAAAGCTTTCAGCTGGTTATAAAGCTGGTTTTCATAGTAACGATAGTTTTCAACCACATTTGGAACCACATTTACTCCAAACTGAAGTATAATAAGCTTTGCATTAAGAACTTGAAGCATATCCTTTGTAAAATCCATATCGGTTTTTGTGAAATCGGTTCCCGAACTGCCTCGAATCGGAATATTATCAACCAGAATACCTTTTGCCGATTCAAGCGATAGCCCAAAAACCAAAGGACTTTCTTCGCCTTTAAATTTTAGTAGAAAAGTGTTTACGGCTTTGTCTAAATCCCATGTCAATGTTTTTAGCGAGTTGCTAGCTGGCATTATCTCGGCATCATTGGCTTTACCATCGATGTTAAGTTCAAGAATGAATGGTTTTGTGTTAAAACCATAGTAAAGATTTAACCTTTCGAAGTTTCGTGCAGTAAGGTTTTCGTTTCCGAATCGTTGTATTTCAATCCAGGCTTCATTCGTGGATTTAGAGAAAAGGGTTCGACTTTGAGTGTACATCGAATATCCTCCAAGCGCTCCATACCGGCTAATGCCGGAAAGGTTTTTGCCGTGATCGGCCAGTGTTACCCGCTCCCAGTTTGATGATGATGTTTGCATAACCCCTGTTGGCTGGCTACTTTGAGGAAGTGCTGGGACTAAGCCAACCCCTCTGCCTCCGAATTTTGCCTGTAATCGTGCTCTGATGTAGGATGTTATCCTATCGCCCTCAATTTGCGAATCGCCGTAGTGCAAAACACGTATTGGTTTCTTATTGTACAACTTGTTCTTTAAGGATTCAAAGAACTGGACGAGTGAGTTTTTATTGCTGTCGGGGAATTCTATTCTACTTAGCCTGCTTCTAAGTATATCTGCAGTTATCTTACTGATTGCAGTTGAATCAACCGCTTTTGTTGTATCAGGATTTGATGTGGTATCTATCTTTAGATTTGGCGAAAAGTTAATAATCTGAAGAGTACTCATGGTGCTATCGACGAGTCTATCTAGATTTTTTAAATTGGGGTCTAGTAATTGTTGGTTTGATGCTGTGTCAACACCTAAAAGTTCGCTGATGTTGGGGAAGCGAAGGATTTTTGTAAATACCTTAATGCCATCTTTTGGGAAAAAAAGTGATGGGAGTGCTGCTAATGAGAATACGAGAACAACAAGAAGAAATATCTTATAAGGTTTTACCATAAAAAAAGGTTTTCTACAAAGCTACTCGGTTAAAGGTAAAAATATTTTGTAGAAAACCTTCTAAATATGTTCTGTTCCTATTTTTGGAAAATTCAATTTGAATATATTTTCATGCTGAACGGAGGGAAGCATCTTCTATATAGATAATAGATTGCTTTCAGCGAACCCTGAAGGGTTTCTTCGCGTTGCTCAGGATGACAATGTTTGTAGAGTTAGGTTTTAGCCTTAATCTTTAAAACCTGTCCAGGGTAAACTCTATCACTTTTTAGATTGTTGATCTTAATAATATCATCACCTGAAACACCGGGGTATTGTCGGGCAATTGTCCATAGGGTATCACCTGGTTTTACAGTATGAGTAATAAAACCGGCTTCAACGTTTTGGGCTGTTTTGGTGGGGCTAATAATTCCAAGTTGGGTTGCCATTCTTTGAGATACGAAAACAACTAAGCGCTGGTTTGCACGAATCATATTCCCGTACATGTTATTCCACGAACGGAGTTGACCTACCGTAACACCAAATCGTTCGGCAATAAACCCCAGGTTATCGCCTGATTGAACTTTGTAATCATACCTAACGCTTCCTGCAGGAACATCATACTGGTATGATGCTCTGTATTTTATTGGGTCGATAAGGTTCTTCCGGTTAAAGAATACGCTATCCTTATAGCTAAATATCTCTTTCTCTTTATCGATAAAAGGACCAACTGCATCGAGAGGGATTTTTAGTGACCAAGTTCTATCCTTTGCAGGTATAACGTCTAGCTTGTACTGAGGATTCATATCCCGAAGCATATTTAGAGGGATGCCTAAAACTTCAGAAACCTGCTGGAGATGAAGCATTTCCTTTACCATTAAGGTATCAGTTGTCATTGGCATATTAACCAATTGTGGCTTAATATTGTGCTCTTTGTAATAGTAGTAAACATAAGTAGCTGCTATAAATGCAGGAACGTAACCTCTAGTTTCGCGTGGTAAATAGTAGTAAATATCCCAGTAGTTTCTTTTTCCTCCTGCTCTACGGATAGCCTTATTAACATTTCCGGGTCCGCAATTATATGCTGCAATAACTAAAGTCCAGTCTTTGTAAATTGAGTAAAGATCTTTTAAGTAGCGAGCAGCTGCTTGGGTTGAGGCTATGGGATCGCGACGTTCGTCAACGTATGAGTTAATAGTAAGCTTATACATTCTTCCCGTTCCGTACATAAACTGCCATAGTCCCGTTGCTCCAACGCGCGAAACAGCGCGTGGATTTAATGCTGATTCAATCATTGGAAGGAATCGGAGTTCCTGCGGTAGTTGGTAAACATCAAGTATCTCCTCAAAAATTGGGAAATAGTAGTCTGATAATCCGATCATCACCCCAACCAGCTCTTTTCTGTTTTGGGTGTACATCGATATAAAGCTTTTAACGATGCTATTGTATGGAAGTTCAATGAACGAGTTGACTTTAGATAAACGTCTAGTGTATATTGAATCAGGAATATTTACGATTGGTGCTGTACTATCAATTTGTACTCCGTTTATTAAAGTGTTCGAATCAACAGATTGCTGAACATACCAAAGGTTAAGAAGGCTATCAAGATTGTTATTGAAATCGGCTGATAGTCCAATGCTCTCAAGGGTAGAGTCAGGTAAGACAGGTTTAGCGGTTTGAGCATCTAATGAGTTGCAAATCAGTACGATAACTAGAGTAAAGGTAAGTGCTCTTAGTGTTTTCATCTTGGATAGTTAGAAGTTAAGCTTTAGCGTTAAACCGAAAGCTGGTTGATTATATGATGAATACGCAAAGTTAGTATTTAAAATGGATGGTTCAACATGTAATGAAAGATCATCGTTCACATTCCAGTTGTAAAGATTGGCGTCTACGTTGGCATCAATGATGTTTAGTATGTAAACGCCCACCAATCCTACAAAAGCAACATCCCTATTCCGGTGGTACAGGTTGCGATAAATTTTCATTTCTTCAGTGCTACGTTTTCCTCCAAATTCATCATTTGGATATTGTCGAATAGCCCTTTTCATGCGAATGTACCCACGGTTATTCCAATCAACAATAAAGTATAAAGTGCTAAGACCCCCGTAAACAATGGGAACTTTCCAGTACTTATGGTTATAAACCTGACCAGAACCAGGGAGAATTGTAGAAAGGATAGTTGCTGTTGCTGGGGAGTGGTTTGCCTTGTTATACACTGTAAGCGCGTCAACCACGCTTGCAATGTAAAATGCACCAACTCCGGCATAGTAAAGATTACGTCTTATTTTTGCTTTGGTGAATTGCTCTTCGTAAAAAATTTTATTTACGCTGGCAGAATCTAGGTTACGATAAATTGCCCTGTACTTCCAATAGTCTTTATTCGCATCCATCCCCAATGCTAGCATACTTCCCATACCGGCATAGTAAATAGGAATTTTCCAGTACTGCTTGTTTACGACTTGTCCTGAACCAGGTAAAACTTGAGCTAAAAGCCAAAGATGCCTAGTTTTCAGGCTGTCCTTTAATACTACTTTTAGGGTATCTTTCTGTTGAGTCGCTCTTTGAGCACTGGTGGGTTGACCAGAAAAGATTAGCAATAAAGTGAACAGTAGTGCAAATCCACTTTTTGAAAATCTGTAGATATTTTTAAGAAGAAATCCCCTCAACGTTTTTGTTTTTTAGAGAATAACAATGGAGCAAAAGTATTGTTATTCTTCCAAATTCCTAAATTTCTGAATAATCTCTTGAAGT
>Ga0116171_10005805_pt1 | contig 10774 bp, 10 predicted proteins | sample AD_JPNHW2_MetaG_FD_89798 | JGI IMG/M metagenome (GOLD analysis project Ga0116171, IMG submission 89798) | Active sludge microbial communities of municipal wastewater-treating anaerobic digesters from Japan - AD_JPNHW2_MetaG | ecosystem: Engineered > Bioreactor > Anaerobic > Digestate | place...
TAAATAGCTTGGAGCCAGAATTTAAAAAACTATCTGATAAAAAATTAAAAGAAAAAACCACCGAATTTAAAAAAAGACTATCTGATGGCGAAAAATTAGATAATCTTCTTCCAGAGGCCTACGCCCTTGTTCGTGAAGCCATCTTTAGAAGCATTGGCGAAAGAGCTTATGACGTTCAATTAATGGCCGCTATCGCTCTTCACCAAGGATCAATTGCCGAGCAGCGTACCGGGGAGGGAAAAACTCATTCCGTTATTTTCCCGGCCTATTTAAATGCTCTCACCGGCCTTGGGGTTCACATCGTTACCCCAAACGATTATTTAACCCGGGTTGGCGCTGGTTGGTATCCTCAGGCCTTAAATTTACTTGGTGTTTCTACCGGCGCTATTATTCATGAGCAGTCTTTTATTTTAGATCCTGAGTATACTGATCCGAGTGAAAAAATAGACGATCGTCTCGCCCATCTTCGACCTGTCTCTCGACGCGAAGCCTATCAGGCGGATATTACCTATGGGACCAACAATGAATTCGGTTTTGATTATCTTCGCGATCATATGGTGGGGGATTTTAACCAAAAAGTTCAACGGCCAAATCACCACTTTGCCATTGTCGATGAGGTCGATTTTGTTTTAATTGACGAAGCTCGAACTCCTCTGATTATTTCTTCACCTAACAATCAGCCAGTTGAGAAATACTATAAATTTGCCCAAATTGCCAAATCTTTACAGCCCAATGATTATGTCATCGATGAAAAATCCAAATCCTCAACCTTGTCCGAATTTGGTATCCGCAAGGTCGAAAAAATACTTGGTGTTACCAACCTTTACGAAGAATCTTTTGACACTATTCATTATATTGAAAACGCCATTAAAGCTCAGGCTTTATTTCATAAAGATAAAGACTATGTGGTCAAGGACAATGAAATAATTATTGTTGATGAATTTACCGGTCGCCTCATGCAAGGCCGTCGCTGGTCTGATGGTCTTCATCAGGCAGTTGAGGCCAAAGAAAACGTTAAAGTGCAACAGGAATCACAAACCTGGGCTACTATTACTTTTCAAAATTATTTCCGTTTATATCAAAAATTAGCCGGCATGACTGGAACCGCGGCCACCGAAGCCGAGGAATTCAAAAAAATATACAATCTTGACGTTATAACTCTTCCGACCAATCGACCTCTAATTAGAATTGATGACAATGATCTAATTTTTAAAACCCAGCGAAGTAAATATGCCGCCATTGCTGCCAAGGTTGAGGAGTTGCATCGTAAAGGTCAACCGGTTTTAATCGGTACCACCAGTATTGCTAAAAACGAAATAATTTCCTCCATGCTTCGTAATAAAAAAATTCCTTTCCAAATGCTTAACGCCAAAAACCACCAATCAGAGGCAGAAATTATTGCCAAGGCGGGTATGATCGGAGCAGTTACTGTCGCTACCAACATGGCCGGTCGGGGAGTCGACATAATTTTAGGCGGACCTCGTGATAAATTTACACCAGAAGTATGGCAAAAACAGCACGACGAGGTAATAGGTTTTGGAGGTCTTTATGTTATTGGGACTGAACGCCATGAATCGAGGCGTATCGACAATCAGCTCCGAGGTCGCTCTGGCCGCCAGGGTGATCCGGGTTTTTCTCAGTTTTATGTCGCTCTTGATGATGATTTGATGAGAGTCTTTGGGGGTGAAAAAATAGCGGAGCTCATGACTCGTTTTAATATGCCCGATGATGCTCCCTTAACTCACCCTTTAGTTTCTCGGGTTCTGGAACAAATTCAGGTAAAAGTCGAAGGTTATAATTTTGATGTTCGAAAATCCCTAGTCGAATACGATGATGTTATTAACAAACAGCGTCAAATAATTTATAAACTTCGGGATGAAACCCTCTCTAATGCCAAAAACAATCCCGATAAAAACCACGAAAATATTTTTAAATATATTAATTCTGAAATAAATCACATTATTGCCGCCAATCAAAATTTTGAATCAGGAAAAGTTGATGCTCAAAAATTATCTTTGGAATTTTCCGAAATTTTACCAATTTCTAGTGCTGACCGAATCAAGCTAATCAAAGACATTGATAAATCGGATAATCCATCTGAATTATTAAATTCACTTCTCCTCAAACAGTGGCAGCAGCGAGTCGATTATTTTGGTAAAGATCTGGCCAACAATATTTTGGCTTATGCGGTCATCAACACCCTTGATCCTCTTTGGGTTGATCATTTAACCGCCCTCGATGATTTACGTGACGGGGTCCGCCTCCGCGGTTATGCTCAAAAAGACCCTCTGGTTGAATACCGTAAAGAAGGTTTTGAAATGTTTCAAGCTTTAATGAGACGCTTCGAATCAAATATTTCCAGAATGCTTTTTCGTCTTGAACCAGTGGCGGCTCCAATGGCCACTCAGGTAAAAGCGACCGAAGCTAGGGGTAAAATAATTGACCCCAATCAGCCGGTAGATGGCGCCGTTGACGATTCTGACGTCATTGCGAGCGAAGCGAAGCAATCTCTTCCCACTCGCGAACCAGTCGTAAATACTGGCAAAACTTTAGGTCGTAACGATCCTTGCTGGTGCGGCTCTGGCAAAAAATGGAAAAAATGTCATTACCCCGAGTTAGGATAAGATAATTGTATGAAGACAAATAATATTTATTCTCAAATCAAATCAGCTATCAGTGATTCTCATCATATTCTTCTCCATCTTCACCCTGGTCCTGATGCTGATTCAGCCGGCTCTGCTCTGGCTTTTTACCATTATTTAACCGGCATTAATAAAAAAGTAACTTTAATTTCCGGCGATTCCAATCTATCCCCCGGTCTGGCCACTCTCCCTGGAGCAGACCAAATTACTCCTCAAAATTTTTTTGATTTAAATCTCGCCGATTTTGATTTGTTTATTATTTTAGACTCCTCAGAAAAAAGACAAATCTCTAAACTCGGAGAAGTGGTTTTTCCAGCGCACCTAAAAACTATTGTCATCGACCACCATGCCAGTAATCAGGGTTTTGGGGATCTTAATTTAATTGAAGCCGATTCTCCTGCCACCTGCCAAATTGTTTATAAATTATTTAAAGCCTTAAAAATTAAAATTTCTAAAGAAATAGCACTTTGTCTTTTCACTGGTATTTTCGGTGATACTGGTGGTTTTAAATATTCCTCGACCACCGCCGAAACTTTTTCGATTTGTGCACAGCTTACCAAAATTGCGCCTAATTTTACCGAGACACTATTTAATTTAGAAAATAATGACCGGCCCGATCGTCCCAAACTTTTAGGCTTACATCTTAGCCATATTGAAACTCGTTTTAATGGTCGCATTGCCATTTCTGCTCTCCCTCTGAGCTTACTTAGAAAAAATAACATCAATCCCGATGATAGTGTTAATGCCGAAATATCCAATACCTTAAAATCGGTAGTCGGTTGGGAAATTGGTATTGCCATGATTGAGGCGGGTCAAGATATGGTTAGAGTCAGTTTTCGGACTCGTGATCCGACGATTTTTGATGTCAGCAAAATAGCTACCGCCACTGGCTATGGTGGTGGTCACAAGGCGGCTGCCGGTGCTTCTCTCCCCATGTCCCTTTCAAAAGCCAAAAGACTAATTCTGCGCACCATTTCCCGTCTCCATCCCGAGCTCGGAAAAATATAGGTGCCCTGTCAAGGGAAAGGTGGTACGAAGTACCAAAGGGTTTATAATAAATTTATGGAAGACTGCATTTTTTGTAAAATAATAAATGGATCTAGTCCAGTTCACAAAATCTGGGAAGACGACAAACATATTGCTTTCCTGAGTATTTTTCCTAATACTCCAGGTTTTACAGTACTAGCGACTAAAAAACACTTACCCAGTTATTTTGCTGACAACGATGATCAAACACTGTCTGATTTCATTGTGGCCGCAAAAAAAGTCGCTAAGCTTATTGACGCTGGCTTTGAGGATGTTGGTCGTACCGGTCTTATTGCCGAAGGTTTTGGAGTCGACCATCTTCATCTAAAATTATTCCCTATGCATGGAACTAAATCTGATAAATGGCAGCAACATAATTCGCATATAAATAATTTTTTTGATAAATATGAAGGTTATATTTCTTCTCACAATGGTCCCAGGGCAGAAGATGAGGAATTAAATAAAATAGCTGCTAAAATAAAAAAACATGACCAGTGAACCCGAAATACTTCAAGAGCTTCAAAAAATCAATCTTCGTCTTGACCAGTTAACTAATCACAAAAGATTTTACGGTCGGGAATTTTTATCAGGCTTACTACGCTCATTTGGATCTACCTTCGGCACTTTGATTATTTTAGCCATTAGTTTTTATTTTTTATCAAAAATCAATTTTGATCAAATGTTTACTGATTACGTAAAGCAGTTTATCCCCAAGCCGATTGAAATTAATGTCCCTTTCTCTCAGACCTTACTCGATCAACCTTAGTTAAATATCTTTTTCGAAGCCTAATTGCCTTTGGAGTCACGTCAATTAGTTCATCGCTTTCAATAAAATCAAGTGCTTCCTCAATACTATATTTGACCGCTGGTGCCAGAATTATGGCCTCATCATTTCCGGCCGAGCGCATATTAGTTAACTGTTTGCCTTTACAGACATTAATTTCTAGGTCGCCAATAATAGGTCTGAGGCCAACCACCTGACCTTCATAGACTGGTTCTGTCGGTTCCACAAAAGTAATACCCCGTTTTTGGGCCAAATCTAATCCAAAAGACAGAGCCTTGCCGCTTTGAGAGGCAATTAAAACCCCGTTTCTGGTTTTGTAATTTTCTTCTTCCTTTTCTTCATAATCTAAAAATAAAAAGCTAATCGACACCTGGCCTCTGCTTTCCGTCATCAAAGTACTGCGAAGGCCAAGAGCATTTCTTTCAGAAATTTTATAAATCATTTTTATACCATTTCTTTCATCACTCGTCATATCCAGCATCTTGGCTCTTCTTTTTCCCAGCTCTGCCGTAATTACCCCTACGTAATTCTCCGGTGTCAAAATAGTCAATTCGGAAAAAGGTTCCAGCCATTTGCCGTCAACTTGTTTCAAAATAACTTCCGGTTTTCCAATTTCCATCGCATAGCCTTCACGTCGGAGTTTTTCAATTAGGACCGCCAAATGCAATTCACCTCTCCCAGACACTATCATTCGGATGCTATCAACCGGATCATCTTCGACCTTTAGACCTAAATTAGTTTCCGCCTCTTCAAGGAGTCTTTCTTTTAATTCTCGACTGGTCATAAATCTTGATTCTTCTTTGGCAAAGATAGAGGTGTTTGGGCCAAAACTAGCTTTTAGAGTTGGCTGAGTTATTTCGATCATGGGTAGGGCGACCTGGTAATTAATATCTGTAATACTTTGACCAATTTCAATTTGAGGCATCCCAGCCAGATAAACTATTTCTCCACTTAACGCTTCCTTGGCCTCAACTTTATTTATGCCTTCGTTAACGTACATTCTCTCAACTTTAAAATTTCCGAGAGATTTTTGATCAGGTCTAATCAGGGAGACAAAACTGCCTTTTTTTATTTTACCCTGGTGAATTCGACCGAGGGCCAGTCTGCCTAAATACTCATTTTTTTCAAAAGCCGAGACCAGCATTTGAAAAGGGGCAGCATCATCTTTTCGCGCGGAGGGTATATATTTTAAAATTGTTTCAAATAGGGGAGTCGTATCACCGCTTATATCCATATTATCGGGCATATTATAAAATGTCTTACCTTCGCGACCAATAGCATAGATTACCGGAAAATCGAGCAAATCTTCATTAGAAGCCAGCGATAAAAATAAATTTTCAGTGTCGGCGACTACTTCTTTGACTCTTTGATCTTTTCGGTCAATTTTATTGATTACCAGAATTACTTTTAAGTTATAATCCAAAGCTTTTTTTAGGACAAATTTAGTTTGTGAGAGTGGACCCTCGGCTGCGTCAACTATGAGCAGGACTCCATCAGCCATGTTTAAAACTCTTTCCACTTCTCCGCCAAAATCAGCATGTCCTGGAGTATCGATAATATTAATTTTTGTGCCCTTATAAAAAACGGAAGTGTTTTTTGACAAAATAGTGATCCCTTTTTCTCTTTCAAGGTCATTGCTATCCATAATCCGCTCCATTTTCATTTCATCCTGATTTTCTCTGAAGGAATGAGTCTGCTTGAGCATGGCATCGACCAGTGTCGTCTTCCCATGATCAACATGGGCAATTACGGCTATATTTCTAATATCGCTGGCTATTTGCATCCGTCGATTTTACCACTAAAATATTAACTATGGTTAAGTATATCCGCTTTTTATTAATATTGCTAATTATATCGGTGTCTTCCATTTTTATTTATAAATATCGCCGTCAGCTACCTCCTCCGGAAGCCCCAACTATTATTCAGGAAAATGGCTTGCCAAATAAACACCTGATCAAATCTGTTTTTGTTCCCCAGGCCCCGGAAAAAAACTGGGATCAGCCCTGGCAGGATGCCTGTGAAGAATCTGCCTTACTTACCGTCTATTACTATTATGAATCTAAGGAGGCAGATATGGCTACCATGCTTACCGATTATCAAAAAATATTTTCCTTAGAATCAGATCTTGGCTGGACTCACGATATTACTCTTACTCAAATGGCGACTCTCTCGGCCGAGCTTTGGAATTATCAAAACAGAATTATAGAAAATCCGACTATTTCCGACTTTAAGCAGTATCTGGCAAAAGATATTCCCATTATTATTCCGAGCAATGGCAAAACCCTCTATAAAGAAAATAAACACTTTAAAAGTGGTGGTCCTTGGTATCACAACCTAGTTATTCTGGGCTATGATGACGAAAAAAATCAGTTTATAGTTCATGACGTCGGGACTCAGTTTGGGGCTTACTTTCGCTATTCTTATGCTACTTTAATGGATTCCATTCACGACTTTCCCCCCTCCCTCAAAAAAGAAGATATCAATCAGGGTATTCCTAGAGCTCTAGTTCTGATAAAATAAGCAATGAAATTTTTAGTTATCTTATTTTCTTTAATATTTCTCTCTTCTTGTTCACTTAATAATTCAACTCAAATTTTACCTACACCCACTATGACCCCTCAAAATCCAATTGTTGAAGAAAACACATCAACCCAATCAGCTGTCGTTAATACTGAGACTGTTGTCGCTCTGGACACTATCAATGGTCAAATAGTTATCAAACTATATCAAGATCAAACTCCTAATACTGTGGCCAATTTTCTTAAAAAAGTTAACAGTGGTTTTTACGATGGTCTTATTTTTCACCGGGTCATTCCTGGTTTTATGGCTCAGGGTGGTGATCCTACCGGTACCGGTACTGGCGGAGGTTCTCAAAAATCAGAATTAAATCAGATTCCTTTTAAAAGAGGTTCCCTTGGTTTAGCCCGAACTCCAGCCTCAAAGGAAATTAGTAATGATAGCCAATTTTTTATCTGCTTTACCGACGAAGGTTGTCAGCATTTAACCGGAGATTACGTTAATTTCGGTGAAGTTATTTCTGGTCTTGATGTCCTCGATAAAATAGTTCAGGGTGACAAGATATTAAAAATTTCCACAACTACCAAATGAAAAAATTAATCCCTTTCTTTTTAATTATGGTTGCCGCTGCTACTTATTTTTATGTTAATTCTCAAAAAACTGATGTTCTTGGCTCAAAAGTTGACGATGCCTCGGCGCAGTTAATTCTTTTTTGGGGTGAAGGCTGTCCTCATTGTGAAAAAGTAAAAAATTATATTAAAGATAATAAATTGGATTCTAAGGTAAAAATAGCTAGTAAAGAAGTTTATTACAACAAAGATAATCAATTACAGCTGGAAGAAACAGTCAAAAAGTGTCCCGAGATTGATTCAAGTCAGGGAGTCGGGGTTCCCCTAGCTTTTGATACCCAAAATAGTGTCTGTCTTTATGGTGACACCCCCATCATCAAGTGGCTAGAAAGTAGGTGATACAATTTATTTGTGTCCTCAAAGTCAAAAAGAAAAAAATTTCATTTTAATCTCGGTGTTTTATTTCGCTGGCTTATTTTTGCTCTAATTATTTATTTCTCTATAAACTATTTATCTAATAACCATTTATCTTCTCCTCTTTCCAGCTATTCATCTAACCTAAATATTGCCGGGGTCAGCACGGAGCCGTTGGTAAATGAAGCCACCAAAACCTTTGAAAAATACAAAAATCAAGTTATCAACTTTATTAACGATCAATATGTCGATTTTAAAAAACAAGTTATTACCAAAGTCTACGAAGATATTATAAAAAGTATTGATAATTCCCGCAAATGAATCTAAACGAACTCCAGCAAAAATTAACTGCCATAAAAAATAAATTAAACTATCCCGATCTTGTGGCAAAAGAGTCAGAGCTAAAAAAGGAATCAGAGGACCCTTCTCTTTGGCAAAATCCGCAAAAATCATCGGAGATTATGCAATCGCTTTCTGACCTGCAGAAAACTATTACTACAATTACGAGTCTTGATAAAGAAATCACCGAATTACAGGAGTTTTCCGCCATGCTTGAAACTGAGCCGGATGCTTCCCTGACATTAGAGCTAGAATCAAAAATTAAATTACTTGAAAGAAATATTGATGCCTTAGAACTTAAAACCTATCTCTCAGGTAAATATGATAAAAATCAGGCTATTCTCTCAATCCACTCCGGTCAGGGTGGCACCGAAGCCATGGACTGGGCTTCAATCTTACAGCGGATGTATCTACGCTATTTTGATCGTCAGGGCTGGCGATATGAACTTCTCGATATTACTCCCGGAGAGGAAGCCGGCATAAAATCAGTTTATTTTAAAATTAGTACTCCTTATGCTTATGGCTATCTTCGGCGAGAGGATGGGGTTCATCGTCTTGTCCGCCTTTCACCCTTTAATGCCGATCAGCTTCGTCAAACTTCTTTCGCCAAGGTCGAAGTTTCTCCGGTCATTGAAGACCCCCAAGAAGTTAATATCCGCCCTGAAGATATTGAATTTGCGGCCTACCGGGCCGGTGGTCACGGTGGTCAAAATGTTAATAAAGTTTCTACCGCCGTCAGAATTGTTCACAAGCCTACCGGCATCGTTGTCGCCTGTCAGAGTCAACGCTCTCAAGATCAAAACCGGCTGATTGCCATGGAAATGTTAACTTCAAAGCTGTGGAGTATTAAGCAAAATGAATTATCAGAAGAAAAGAAGGAGATTAAGGGAGAAAATATCATTGCCGGTTGGGGACATCAAATTAGATCTTATGTCCTTCATCCCTATAAAATGGTAAAAGATTTGCGCACCCGTCACGAAACTTCCAATACCACGGCTGTTTTAGATGGCGACCTTGACGATTTTATTACGGCCGAACTAAAATTATGAACAAATTTTTAAAAATATTTCTACTAACTATTTTTTCACTCCTATTTATCTTAATAATATTTTTTATTTATTTATCAAAAAATACTAATCGACCTTTTCTCTATTTCCCCAAAACTATTATTAGTGCCTTGAAATTTACTCCCACGACTGACAAACCTAATTATATTATTTTAGGAGTTGATAAAAGAGATGATTGGCTTGAAAAAACCGAAACGACCGATACGATTATTTTTTCGGAGTTAGATTTAAAGCAAGCAAAAGTTCATCTATTTTCCTTACCTCGGGATCTTTGGAGCTATTACACCAATACTAAAATAAATCAAATTTACCCCTTATCTTTAGATAAAAATAATTCAATCGAAAAATTTGAATATATTTCCCAAAACTTTGCTTCGATTTCCGGTCAGCCTATTAATCGGGTTTTAATTTTGTCTACCGAAAATTTAAAAGAGCTGGCTGATATTCTCGGTGGAGTTGATTTGTATTTAGAAAAGGGTTTTAAAGACGAACTTTACCCAAACGAGGCCTATATTCTTAATCCTGGTTCTAATGCCCCCGTTTATCGGACCGTAGAATTTAAAAGCGGTTGGAACCATCTTGATAGCCGCAATATTAGCGAATTTGTTCGCTCCCGAAAAAGTGCCGACACTGCTGCCGCTGGAGGGACTGATCTTGGTCGTATCGAGCGTCAACAACTTTTGATTAATACATTAATTGACAAATTAAAAAGTTCTCTAGCCAAAAACCCTCAAATTATTTTTAAACTTTATCAATTTTGGGGTACCTTAGAACATAATTTTACTGATACTGAGTTAATTTCATATCTATTAAAATACAGCCAAAAACTAAAAAATATCGAAATCCTCAGACATCCAATCAGTATTGGTGAAGATCCAAAAACGAATTTAATTTATCATCCAGCCAAATTTATCAACTCTCAGTGGGTTTATCTCCCTCAGGACAAAGATTATGCTTCTCTTCATGGATTTATCTCTGAGTCTTTAAACTCACTCTAAAATTTTTTGCTATACTGGTTCTATGGATATTCCAAATCTGTCCTCAAACCCGTCTCCAACTCCAGTTTTAGCTCCCAAAGCGACTCCTCTGGTTAAATCTAACTCTTCGCCCCTATTATCCGTTAAAGTTTTGCTAATAATCTTAGTTATAGCCGTAGGAATGGGTTATTTTATATCCAGAGCTTACCCTCTTTCTGGCTCAAAAAATGCCTCTCTTTTGAACGGTGGAGAAAATGCCATTAGTACCGAAAATATCACTGACAAATCGGCGATCGAAGTGGGAAAACTTTATGGAGACACTGCCACTGTTTTTAAAGATTCGGCTACTGGTACTATCGAAAAAGGATCTATTAATGGAGTCGGAACTCACATTCTCAATCGTGAAGGTGGAGTATCTCAAAGAGCCTCACTAACCTCA
>Ga0116171_10005806_pt1 | contig 10771 bp, 10 predicted proteins | sample AD_JPNHW2_MetaG_FD_89798 | JGI IMG/M metagenome (GOLD analysis project Ga0116171, IMG submission 89798) | Active sludge microbial communities of municipal wastewater-treating anaerobic digesters from Japan - AD_JPNHW2_MetaG | ecosystem: Engineered > Bioreactor > Anaerobic > Digestate | place...
CTGGTCACGGCTTATTCCATTTATATACATAATCAATTCCTTGCTTGACATTGATTACATCTTATCAGAATATAATTTTCAGGCAATTAATAAAATCCCTTTGCCCCATTTTTCACACGGTCTACCCCGGAGGGGGCACGTTAATGAACAGGCTGTTTTATTTTATTTCTCAAAATCATTGGTCTTTGCCGAAGTATTCCTTGCTATTTCCAGTTCCTTCTTAGTTACACCGCACCTGCCCAGTGTAAAACCTCCGAGTTCCATTTTGTACCTGCATGTCCTGCACGTAGCAACAGGATTACCGTTTTCCCAGTGAGTAACTTCAACATACCTTGATCCGCATCTCCTGCAGAAAATCACAGAAATATATTCCGACATTACAGTTCCTCCTCGAACGTAAATGCAAGTACCGACATATCCTTTCTTCTATCGAATCCCCCGGTATAATTCTCGGTAAACGAGAGGAGAGAATCTATCAACTCAGACGAATCACCTTTACTGTTTTCGAGGAATTTTGCGATCCGCGACAGCCCTGCTTTCTTCCCATCTGAATTTTTCAGTTCTCTTATACTCCCGGAAATCATTACAAACCTGTCACCGGGCTGTATCTGGATGCGTACACATTCCGACCTGAAATCAGTTCTTCCCATCTCGCTGCGGGATTTGTCGCTTAACCTGAGATACCTGGCCACACCGTCCCGTATTATAAGCGGGCATATATCACCGGAATTTACAAATTCAATTTTTTGATTCGGAAGATCCACAAAACATATAAAAAGAGAGAGTGACGAATCATTAAATTTTTCGGCAACACACAGCCTGTTGGTCATATCTATAATTTCAGCAGGGTTGCGTACATCGAGTTCGGTCATAACCCTTATTATTCCGGATATCGTTGAAGCGCGGAGCGCACCGGGTATACCCTTGTGATCTACAGACCCCATTGTCATAAGATATACACCCTTACCGTATTCCCGGAACATATGAAAAACACCGCCAACCTCCCTTGCGGGGATTGACCTGGCAGCAGAGGTAAAACCCTTGTATGAAAAGCCCAGATCGGGTGTCAGGGATACCTGGATGTTTTTTGCAGCTTTTAGTTCACTCTCCAGTCTTTCATCCTCGATCGCCTTCTGGAAAAATATCGCGTTCTGAACAGCAAGGGCGGCCTGGTTTGCAAAAAGCAGAAACAGGTTCATGTCATCATTGTTGAACTCGTCACTCCTGACCGGGTTGATTGCCTGTATGACTCCCAGGAGCTTCCCCTTGAACAGGAGCGGTGCGCAGAGTATTGACCTTGTTGTAAAGCCTGTACTCTTGTCATACATGGGATCAAACCTGCTGTCATTATAAACATCATTCACGAGGAGGCTTTTCCTGTTAAGAGCAACCCATCCTGCAATGCCCTGCCCAAGCTTAACCCTGTACTTCTCCCTGAGCTCCTCACCGGCCTCTCCCAGGGCAACCTTGAAGACGAGTTCCATATTCATTTCATCATACAGAAGCAGGGAGCTTGTTTCTGCAGCCATGATGTCCTTGATCATCTCCATAATAATGGAAAGGAGCCTGTTGATGTTAAGTGTGGAGTTTATTATACCGTTGATTTCGACAAGTTTTGACAGGTTACCTACCTGCTTTTCGAGTGAATCAATTTTTGATATTGAGGATGTTTCTTTCATGTACAAATTATTTTGTATATAATGCTCCATGTCAATACTTATTCAACAACCGGAAACATTATTATCGGCTACCTGCTTATTTCTTCTGTTTAAGGACCCCTGCCCTGATAAACTCAATGAAATTGGCAGCGTTGTCATTAAGCGGCCTTACCTTTGACGTAACAAGAAAGAATGGCCGTTTAATTTTAAGGCTGCCGGTATCGCACACTTTAATCTTTCCAAGTTTAACATCCCTGTCAACAGCCAGGGATGATATAAAGGCGTAACCGTTCCCGCTTATCACCGCCTCCCTGAGTCCTTCGGAAGTTGTGCATTCCATAACAATATTAAGTTCTGATGGCTGAATGCCGAGTTCAAGCAGTGCATTTTCGACTACATTTTTAGTACCTGATCCGGTTTCCCGTATAATCATGGGGATAGTTTTAAGATCATCTGCCGGTATTTTGGTTTTTTCACCAGGGATCGTCACAAGTAAAATTTCATCATTGAATATTTCGCTGTAGCTGAGTGAAGGATGTTTTATCTCGCGGCCTGTAATGGCAAGATCAACCTCGCCCTGCTTGATTTTTTCAATGGCCTCCCTGCTGTTGCCTATTTCAAGCTTATAATAACTTCCCTGTGAAATTTTCCTGTGGGCATTGATCATTCCAGGTATTATATATGTCCCGGGTATTGAACTTGATATAATATTTATAACACCGCCGAATGTTCCTGCCTGCATCTCGGACTTAAGGTTATTAATATCCTTCATAAGTTTTTCACAGAATTTGATAAAGACCTTCCCTTCGTCAGTAAGAGAAAAATCCTGGCTGTTGCGGTTGATCAGTTTCAGCCCGAGCATTTTTTCAAGCTGACCCACCTGGTGGCTGATCGAAGCCTGGCTCATCTTCAGGTTACGCGAAGCATTGGTGAAACTCTTTTCGCTTACAACCTCTAGAAAACCCCTGACCTGTTTAAGGTCAAAATTAAAATCTTTGAATGGCATTGGACCTCTCTGCTTATTGAATGTATGGTTAATGATACTATCTGATTTACCTGCCCCCTTTCCCCCAAAGGGGGCACGAGTTATAGAGCTGGCAATGATTCCTGAATCTTCTTAAAACATATGATTTCTTACATTAGTTTTGAATAACACACATTATAAAAACTCAACCGTATAATCCTTTCTTAATGAATGTTTTGAAAATTTCACAGCAGGCCAGCCCAGTGCAATTACTGCATGAACCCTGTTCTTTTCATAAATATCAAGGTAATCCTTCAGTTCAGAACTCCTGTTGATCGCCTCAACTGCAAAACCTATGAGACATGTACCAAGATCCATATAATGGGCAAGCAGGCATATATTATACGCGGCATATGTTCCGTCTTCAACAGGAGTGCTGCCTTCCATGGCGCTATGAATAACAATAACGCAGGGTGCCCCGTGGAAAAGACGGTCAATTCCAAGATCGCTCTCCCTTATGGCCCGTTTAACTGTTTCAAAATGATCCCTGTAATAATTGATCAGTTTCCGCCCCATGAACGGTACAGATAAAAATCTCACAAGGGGATTACCCGCAAGCCTGTTGATCTTTACAAAGAAAGACTTTAACTCCCGGGCCAGGTCCCAGACCTTATCGCGGCCGTTGATAACGGTAAATTCCCATTCCTGGCAGTTGCTTCCCGATGGAGCAGTAACCGCGAACTCAACAAGATCCCTCACCATGTCTTCAACAACGGGCTGTTCTTTGTATTTGCGCACGCTCCTCCGTGACCTGAACAGGTTTACAATTTCAGCCGGGGAATGGTCCTTTCCCGAAAGCACTTTTTCCCTGTATTTAAAGGAACTGAACTTAACCTGCTTCAGGAACCAGGGAAAACTTACTGCCCCGGGCACACATACCGCGTAACAATGGGAACAGAGCATGCAGTCATCATTTTCAATTACCACTTTTTTATCTTTTATTAACAGAACGTCCTTAGGGCATACTGAAACGCACCTGCCGCAGAGGGTGCACTTAGATGAATCAATTTCAGGTTTAGCGATGATGTTTTCAGTAGTCATGATATTTTCCCTGCCTGTATTTTGCCCGGCCGCCGAAGGTTGCAATACAAAGGATAATTAATACTTACTATTTATGTCAAACCCGTTTTGAAAAAATATTGACACAATTATCACTGATTGTAAGGTGACAACGTTTTCAAATACGGGGCGTGGCTCAGTCCGGCTAGAGCGCGTGGTTTGGGACCATGAGACCGGAGGTTCGAATCCTCTCGCCCCGAAGTTTTTAAATTTGCGCCCGTAGCTCAGATGGATAGAGCAACAGCCTTCTAAGCTGTGGGTCCCCCGTTCGAGTCGGGGCGGGTGCGCATAAAAAGACGTTATCGAAATTCCGGTAACGTCTTTTTTTTATTGTATGATCCAACCAGGGAATGGACTTTTGTTTTAATTTAGACTTGCGGGTTACTTCGCGGACATACCGCCATCAATTGGGAGTATGGCACCGGTCATAAAATCCGACGCTTTGGACGCAAGATATACTATGAGCCCTTTTACATCCTCCACCTCACCGGCTTTACGTAATGGAATTACGCTGAGCATTGCACTGAGCATATTCTCCATCCCCGGTTTATAAACATATCCCATCATTTCTGTATGAAAGAATCCAGGGGCTATGCAGTTTACAGTAATTTTATGATCCGCAAGTTTAACCGCCAGGTTTTTTGTAAGAACCTCGATTGCAGCTTTAGTTGAATTATACGCAACAGCCGGATGTGCAATTTCAAGTGATCCCCTTGATCCGAAAATAGATGAAACATTGACAATCTTACCGCCGCCTGCAGCTTTCATTATATTGGCTGCTTTCTGTGTCAGTATCCAAACTCCCCTTACGTTTACATTGAAAACCTTATCCCATGCATCAATAGGGTATTCAAGCGTAGGCGCGCCCCAGGTAACACCTGAATTATTAACAAGAATATCAATCTTTCCAAACTCTTTCATTGTTAGATCGACAAGATTCTGTATATCATCCTCTTTCCCAAGATCACATTTTACAGCAAGATACTTCACTCCATTTGCGCCGGAAAGCCTCTTCCCTGTCTCTTCACAGGATTCTACTTTTCTTGAAGCAAGTACAATTGACGCACCTGCTTCAGCCAAACCTTCGGCCATAAACGCGCCTATTCCCCTTCCCCCGCCTGTTACGATAGCCACTTTACCCGAGAGATCAAACATATCTTTTACATTCATAATTTCACCCCATTTCTTTTTTTCATCAGCACTGATTAATGTTACTCTTCGCAGTCCGTTGTATACACAGGCACGCGGCCGGGTTCCATTTCAGCATCGCTGTCCTTACAATTCAACAGCCAGCCGCAGGCAAACTGCTGCTTCTTATTCTTTTGCTTTGTTCATTTTTAATGTAATACCCATAGCCAGGAGTGTCTGGTTTCTGTCCTCGATATTCAGGGCCTGTTCCATTCCACCGGCATCAAGATTCATGTTTACCGCCTCTTTTGTAAGCCTTAGCCCCATGGGATTTTTTGTAATCATAATCTTTGCGTACTCCATTGCCGTTTCAAGGAGTTTATCCTTTTCAACTATTTTTGTAACGAACCCGAGGTTCATAGCCTCCTCTGCGGTCATGAATTTACCGGTATACATGAATTCATAAGCCCGCCCTGCGCCGATCATTCTTGGAAGAAGATAGCTGCATGCCATATCCGCACCGCCAAGACCGATATTGACATACGCGGCATTAAACCTGGCATCAGGAGTAATAATCCTTAAATCGGAAGCGAGAGCGAAACTGAAACCCTGCCCCGATGCGGCACCGTGGATCGCGGCTATAATCGGCTGTGGTGCCCTTCTCATATGCAGGTTAATCCTTGCAAGCCTTGACTGGAACCTGTAGAATTCCGCGGGCGACATTCCCGCGGCCCTTTCCAGTGATTCCTTCATGTCTACCCCTGCGCAGAAGCCCTTTTCACCATTACCCTTCAGTATTACAACTATTGTCTCAAGATCATAGAGCCTGGTTCTCCAGAAATCCTCCAGCTCCTCCATCATAAGATTGTTTACAGCATTATAGCTTTCCGGCCGGTTCAGAGAAAGCTGCATAATTCCCTTCATGGGTGTTTCATATTGTATTGTTTTATATTCCATAATAATTTCCCCTTTTACCTCATTCATAACAAGATAGTATTTAAATTTCAGCTGATATCCATTTTCTTAATCTTCAAAATAAATTGGATCAACAGCCGCAGTGAAACCGCCTGAATTCCGAAGTATTCTTTCAAGGGCGAACACTCCGGGAAGTTCATAAAGATAAAAATATTTCAGTGTAATCATTTTACCTTCCATGAATTCAGAGCTGTACCTTGATGTTTTGTTTTGTAGTTGTTTCCGGATTTCAATCCCCTGAATAAGCCATTGCCAGGCGATGCATATTATTCCGGTGAGTTCCAGAAAAATTGTAGAATCCGCAAGGAACCTGTCGATTTCACCCTTCATGGCAAACTGGACCAATTCCCCGATTACTCCCTGCCAAAGCTGAACAGCGCCTGTTAATGATTCAGCATAACCGGTAAGTTCAGGGAATTCGCCGGCTTCCTGAACTGTTTTCTGCATCTCGGAAATATATGCTTTTACTGCAGCTCCGCCCTTCATGGTGACTTTTCTTCCAAGCAGGTCCATGCCCTGTATACCGGTAGTACCTTCGTGTATCGGATGTATCCTCACATCCCTCATGTATTGTTCAGCTGTAAAATCATCGGTATAACCATAACCGCCCATGCATTGAATTGCCTGGCTTGTCGAGATAATACCCATTTCGGATGGGTAGGTTTTAACTACAGGTGTCAGTATATCAAGAAGCAGTTCATAATGTTCACGTTCCGCACCTTCAGTAACGCTCATTAAATCAACCAGTTTCCCGGTATAAATAATCAGTGAAAGCGAACCTTCAACTATTGCCCGCTGCTTTAACAGCATCCTCTTTATATCAGTGTGTTCAATAATTGCGATCTGCGGTTTAGCGGAATCCTTTTCAGTTATTTTTCGTCCCTGCTGCCTCTCCCTGGTATACTCCAGGGCCGCGTTATAGGCCGCGCTGCTTATAGCAGCAGCGCCCAGACCGACATTTATACGCGCTTCATTCATCATATGGAACATGTATGACAGGCCCTTATTTTCCTCACCCACAAGGTATCCATGACAGTCATCACTCTCACCCATGCTCAATTGAGCTATAGGGGCGCCGCGATAACCCATTTTATGATAACATCCGGCACAATTTACGTCGTTAAATACCAATGTGTTGTTATCCCCCGGCCTGTGTTTGGGAACTATAAACAGGGAGAGTCCTTTTACACCAGCAGGAGCTCCTTCTATTCTTGCGAGCATGAGGTGTACAATATTATCAACACCATCATGGTCTCCCGCGGAAATAAAAGTTTTCTGTCCCCGTACCAGGTAATAACCTTTACCCGTCGGCACTGCTTTTGTTTTCACATCACCGAGTGAGCTTCCTGCCTCAGGTTCAGTCAGTGCCATTGTCCCCTGCCATGCGCCGGAAATCATCTGCGGAGTAAAGATATCCTGGAGCTCTTTAGCGGCATAATTAAAGATCAGGCCAAGCGCGCCGGTTGTTAACCCGGGATAAACACTCTGTGAATAATTTGCAGCGCTCAGTATAAATGAACTGGCGATAAATGCAGACATGGGCATATTCTGGCCGCCGTGCTCAACAGGAAAAGGAGCGGTAATCCAGCCTCCTTCAGCCATGATCTTCATAAAATTCCGGACAAACGGGTGTACCTTTATTGTGCTGCCCGTATATACCGGTTGATTTTTATCCATCTCCGAAAAATAAGGAAACATGTGATCCTTGGCAATTCCCTTCGCGGTGTCCAGTATCATGTTGATGCTGTCTTCATCATAACCCTCAAATTTAGGGTATTTACTTAAACTCTCAAGTTCATGAACATCATTAACAATAAATTTTAAATTTGTTTCACTATAAAATTTTTGAGCCATAAATTCATCCTCCCGTTTCAGCAGGTCTTTCAGCAGTTCCTGATTTGTTAAAACCATTGGATGAGGAGAGGAAAAAACATGTCAATAATTATTTCGAACGTTCGTTTTAATTATTACTCTTCTTTTATTTTTATACCGGATTGACAGGATACTATTGACAGTATTATCATTTGTATATATTCAATACACTGGCAATTTAACCAATAATCAAATCTCTTGAGATTGACAAGAAGGCGCTGAATATGAAATTTAATGATTTTAAGACTGAAGCACTGGTTACAGTTGAAAATTCATGTCGTCAATTATTCATGACTAACCGTACAAGGTTTAAAATAAAAAATGAAGAGCTGGCAGTAAAAAATTATGAAATTCTGACAAATGTAACTTTAAAGTTATGTAAAGAGAAAGGATTTCAGGCTATGAGTATCCGTGATCTGAGCAAGGAAAGCGGTCTCAGCCTGGGTGCCCTGTATTATTATTTTTCAGGAAAGGATGAGATTGTGCACTTTCTCCATGAGCAGGGTCATCGTTTTATCCAGGATATACTCACAAAGAAAACTGCCGGTATAAAAAATCCGGCACTGAAACTGGAAATGGCAATCCGTTCACATATTTTTTTAAGTGAAGTCGCCCCTGACTGGTTTTTTTTCTTTTTCATGGAAACAAAGAATCTTGCGAATGATATGAGAACCATCCCTGTTTTAAGTGAAATATGGGTAGAACAATTCTTCATTGATATACTGGCGGAGGGTAAAAAGGCAAATGTGTTTTCGTATGACAACAGCAGTCTTATAGGTGCAGCTATTAAATCTCTTCTCCAGGACTGGTACCTCAAAAGATGGCGCTACATGCAGCGGGGGATTACAGTCGAACAATATGCTGATTTTGTTATATCCATTATTGAATCCTATATAAAACCGGTTAAAAAGAAAAAATAAAGACTCTCTCCCTGATAATCAATCTTTTCGGGCTTCTTCCATATAACCCGCCCCTATCAGTTAAACATAGGATGAGTCACATATACCACTGTTGTACTTGATAACGAATTCACATAATTTCAAACTGATCAGACATAATAATACCATTAACACACCACAGGTGATGGTTCCGGTTCTGTTTGTGATATTTTTTTTATTTTATTGACATTCTGAATTATTTTAACTTATACCGGAATTCAGATGTAATATTACCGCGTATGGAGAGTTGTTCTCATGGAAGAGACCTACCTTAATGTTAAAAATTTTCTTTCCAGCAAAACCATGGTTGTACCGGACTGTATAGATGAATTCCTGAAACTTTATAATAAAGCGGCACCTGAAATGGTTTTTCGTGTTGAAAAACTCATAAATCCGATGTTCCAGGATTATACACTCACCTTTTCTGAAGAAACGGACAGGCTGAGACAATACACATACCTTTATGACAAGGATACAGATAAAAAAGTTAATGGAATCTTTGTTTTTCAGTTCAAGGATATGCATATTGCCTATCCCGACAGGTTTTTCATTACAATTGAGGATATGATCGACGGGAAGAAATTTAATATAGATCATGGAAAAGTATATTATTCATTCAGGGAAGGAAATACATCCGACATAGAATCTTTCATAAGCTTTAAAGAACTCGGGTATAATAATATTCATGATTATGAAACATCCGGGAAGATGAATACTTCGGAATATTATTCTAAAATAAAAAAACTTGCTGACACCCTCCCTCAAAACATAAAGGACAAATTTTTTAACATTAACCAGTCTTACATCAATGACAAAATTTTAAGAGAAGCCGATTTATTCTACTATAAACAAAAAAGCGGAAATCCTTCGTATGAAGAGATAATTGAATCTTTCGAACTTGGATACGATGATTTTGTTACCTTCAATACTGCAAAGATATACGGAAATCTCACTTACAATGATTTCTCGGAATTCAGAAAATACGCTGACAGTTTCAATACATACGAAGCATACCTCAAGGCTAAAAAGAATTCCATCTGGTCTGAAAGCGGCGTACTGCTGTTCGAAAAACTTGAAGTTATAAAGGAGAAGTCTGATTATCCAAACATGGTTGAAGCCCTGATTCATTATATTCTTGAAAACTATATTTTTGAGAAAATGTCAAAAGAGGCATTTACAAACAAACTCAGGAATATTATCAATGACATAGTAAACAAATACGGCATGCAGGATAACCGGTTTTTTAATGATTACAACAGCCTTCTTGAATCTTCAATCGCGGACCTGGAAAACAGGAAGGTGTTATTTGAATACAGTCAATCAACCGGGGTAATCAGGATTATCAAATAAGGTATACGCTTATATGTTTGATTTGCTATCTCCGGAATTCTTTTGTAAATTGAATTTGTCTACGGAGAAAGACATTTATGAAAATTAAATTGTTTATCCTGCTGTTAGCAATGATTCTCCCTGCTGACCTCTTTTCCATGGCGCAGGAGCCTGACACGTTGCCCCGCGTGCCCTCTTTTTCATTTTCAATTGAAACCGGACTTGCAGTATTCACCGGGAAATTTCGTGATCATCTTGAGCATGATGGAGCCGATGAGCAGAGCCCTTCACTGGATATGTCATTCTCAATTTTCATTTTTAATAATTGCGGGCTCCAGGGTGTTTTTGCCAATCAATCGGTGATTCACCCGCAGTCAAAACCGATCGAAGGGACTATTCACCTGGAGATCCTGGAACTTTTTTACCAGAGGGAATTCGGAAGGCATCTGCTTAAATGTTACGCCGGGATAGGGTTCCAGCACACTACAATGCTTCTGCAGTATTATTCATCGGGGCTGATTGAATTCGGCGGCACATATGGATGGGAATTTCTCAATGAACGTTCGTTAATAGTTTCGGTAAAATACAGAAAAGGTATACTGCCGTCAAAAGAAATTGATGATGTATATGGATTGTCATCACCTGACACAATTGAAAGCATTACAATATATAATGAGCCCCAAAAATAAGACAAAGATTTTGAGTTGAAAAAGTGGATATCTCCTTAAAATATAACAGAAGGAGAATCAGATAATATGAACAAGAAGCACGGCAAGGAATTCAAGGCC
>Ga0116171_10005809_pt1 | contig 10768 bp, 12 predicted proteins | sample AD_JPNHW2_MetaG_FD_89798 | JGI IMG/M metagenome (GOLD analysis project Ga0116171, IMG submission 89798) | Active sludge microbial communities of municipal wastewater-treating anaerobic digesters from Japan - AD_JPNHW2_MetaG | ecosystem: Engineered > Bioreactor > Anaerobic > Digestate | place...
CATGCCGCATTGCTGAGAAGACTCTGGCTGCATCACTCTACGATACCACGCTGATTTATGAGCGGCATCGCCACCGCTATGCCGTTAACAGCGAATACCGAGCCCGCATTGCCCGCAAAGGTCTGACAATCAGCGGCACCAGCCCCGATGAACAGGTGGTCGAAATTGTCGAAATCAAAGATCACCCTTTCTTCATCGCCTGTCAGTTCCACCCCGAATTCAAATCGCGGTTGATGCGCCCTCACCCGCTATTTAAAGGTTTCTTCGCCGCCGCCCAAAAAAAGGCCCGTTAAACTCTCTGGGTTGATACAACCATGAACTTTCGGTCGCACCAGCGGCAAAGATGTCGCACCTCTGCTGAATCAATCTCTTACCAGGAGACGATTCTGGCGATGGCATGCCGCTTGCTGTAATACAGAAAACGGCATCTGGAGGGCAAAATATGTTAGCCACCTGCATCAGTCTTCTGGTAATCGCTATTCTGTTCGCAGTATTCGGCCCCCGGGCCTTTTTGATAAGTCTGGGGGGCTTTCTGATGGCAACCCTGATCACGGTCGGCAAAACCCTCAAGATTGCTTTTGAGGTTCTCGACTTTTTGAGCGTCATCATTGATATCTTCAGTTTGTTCAGCTGAAAATTCGGCACACCCAGTCAGAACATAAATTCGCCTATGCAGGCGGTTCGATGAGCTTTTTTATGGCCGAAGCAGCAGTGCCTGACTGCAAAAGCCCTTCAATCTCTTCCTGGAGCGCTGCGCGGTTTATTCTGGGCAATAATGCCTTGATGGTCTCGACGGCCGCCGGTCGCATGCTGAATTCTTCGATGCCAAGGCCGAGCAAAGCAACGAACCCAGCCGCGTCAGATGCCATTTCGCCGCAGACTCCAACCTTGATATCCAGTCGCTGCGCATCTTTTATGCAGGTATTGAGAAATCTGAGAAAAGCCGGGCACATGTGGTCTGCAAGGCCGGCCAGTTTTTCGTTAGTTCGGTCGATCGCATAGAAAAACTGCAACAGATCGTTGGTGCCAAGGCTGATGTATTTTGTGTATCTGCTGATTTCTTCAAGCATAAAAGCTGCTGAAGGCACTTCGAGCATGATACCCCATTCAGGAACCTTTGCCGGCTTCAGTTCATCGATTACCTGCTGATAAACTGCGGCAATCTGGGCCAATTCTGCCGGCACCGCCACCATCGGAAAAATTATCCGGCAGTTACCATGCTGCGCTGCCTTGATCATGGCGCGCAACTGCGGAACCAGAATGTCTGGGCGTGCCAGCGAAAAGCGAACCGACCTGAAGCCCATCGCGGGGTTTTCCTCACGGGCAAGCGGCACATAGCGCAGCGGCTTGTCAGAACCGATGTCGATACTACGCAACACCGCCTGATCAGGGGCTGCCTTGACAACCCTGGTATAAACATCGCACTGAAATTTTTCTGAAGGCAAGTCCATGCTTTCCATGAAAATAAATTCACTTCTGAACAGGCCGATACGTTTGACATCAAGGCGCTTTAACAATACAAGCTCTTCGGTACGCGCCACATTTACCCCAATTTTGACCTTAAAACCATCGGCGGTGGTATCAGAAAGCGGCAGGTTATCGCTGCGCTGTTTTAAACCAGCCTTGTAGGCCTTCAGCTCTTTTTCGTCGGGGTTGAGCATGACCTGGCAGCCCTTGCGGGTGTCAATCAGCACGGTATCGCCGGTGCGGGCCACCAGCGACAAATTAGTCAAACCAAAAACCGATGGAATACCCAGCGCACCCGCGAGAATGGCGACATGCGAGGTGGCACCGCCCGTATCAAGGCAGACACCTTTAAGCTCACCGCGGGCAAAATCAAGAATTTCGCTGGGCGTTACTTCCTGGGCGATCAATACATAAGGCTCGTTGCCGATTTCGGCAGCCGGGCCTTCAAGGCCCATAAGATGGCGCAGCAGGCGATCTCCGACGTCTTTGATGTCGATGGCACGCTCACGCAGATACGGGTCTTCAATGGTGACAAAAATGTTATGCAGGCGATCAACCGTATCTCTGACGATGCTTTCGACGTTGACCTTCTCTTTTTTCAGGCGTGCAATCATCTGCGGTTTGAATTGAGGGTCTTCAAGCATCAACAGGTGTGAATCAAATATGGCAGCGTACTTTTCGCCATGCCGCTCTTCGGCGCGACGCCGAAACCCCTGAATATCGTCAGCCGTCATTTTAACAGCCGCTTCGAGCCTTTCGAGTTCGCCGGCGACCTGCTCTTCCTCAATCGGCGTGCGTTTCACCTCTATGCGTTTGCGAAACACATAGCTGCGGGCCAGACAGGTGCCGCTCGAGCCGATAATTCCCGTCAGCACTACCGATTGTTTCTGCAGTTTTTCAGACATTTCAGGCCATTTCCTCACCGAATCCGCTGTCAATCAATGAAGCAATCGCATCGACCGCTTCGATCTCATCACTGCCGTCAGCGGTGATCGTGACTTTCTGACCCGGGCCGGCAGCCAGCATCATAACTCCGAGAATGCTTTTGGCATTGATTTCGGTGTCTTCTTTGATCAGCTGAATCTCTGATTCAAACTTACCGGCCAGTTTCACCACGAGTGAAGCTGGCCGCGCGTGCAGACCCAGCTTGTTTCTGATTTCAACTTCTTTTCGCTTCATGCTTAATCCTTATATGAGAATTCCCCAGTGGTAGAGCACCAGGGCACATACCATCAGCAGAAAGGAAATCAGCAGCACATCAACCCGGGCACGATAGGCAACAGTGCCAAGAGTAACGAGCAGCAAGGCTCCCAATCCCTGAACTACCTTTTCACCAAAATAGAAATACTCAAGCGGCAGATTGGTCAACAAAAATGGCGTATGCACGTTCACATGATTCGGAATCAGGTAAGCGAGCAGAACCATAGTACCGAGTCGCAGATTCTGCCTGATCTGCGGAAACTGGAACTGACGCAGGGTCTTGATAACATGCGTTCCTTCGCGGTAACCCCAGAAAATACCGGCAAATCTGAAATAGAGATGCGGTAAATTGTAGAGCACCAGAAAAATCAGCGGGGTGAGCAGGTAATTGCCGAAGGCAAAAATCAGCGCCACCACAGCCACGAACGGGCGCCAGCTGTCCCAGAAGAGGCCGTCGCCGATGGCAGCGCAGGCCGTCATCAAACCTTCCTTGGTATCGTGAATGACTTCTTCACCGATCTCACCATGGCTTAGACGCTCTTCAAGTGCCAGCGTGACCCCCATAACCACCGAGGCGAAATATGGGTTGGTATTAAAATATTCAAGATGGCGCATATAAGCAGCTTCTCTGGCTGGGCCTGGGCTATGCAGCTGATCGATACCCGGTCTGATTGAATAAAGAAAACCCATGCTCATCATGCCCCGGTAATTCCATGAGGATTGCAGGAAAAAGCTGCGAAAGGCGATGCGGGCGAGGAGCAGGCGCGGCAGTGCTCTCATTTTTTCACCCCCGCCGGGCGGTTTCGATACATGACGACCAGGGCCGCCCCAAGACCGAGCCAGAGCTTGGCGGGCAACAGAGTAAAAGCGATGATGCCGCCGACAAAGTAGCGAATTTCTTCACGACTCTTGAGAACCATGCTGGCGAGCACCGAAAAGCCAATGGCAGGCAACAGACCCTGCACGACGATAAAACCACTGCCATGCTTAAAACTGAGTGACTGGGTGAAGTATTTCAATGGTTCAACCCCTAGCCAGACCACCAGAAAACAAAAAACAAAGGCCTTCGTAAAAGTAAACACACCCCCAAGGGTGTGCCCGAGGGCAATGGCCCAGAGAGAGTTGTCTTCGACCTTCTGACACACCCAGGTATCTAGACTTGTATTCAGGCGCCTGACGAACATGTCAAGGCTGCGGCCAAGCAGGCCGAGCGCTACCGACAGTAACAAAGCCACTGTGTAGCAGACTTCGCGCTCCGAATAGCTTTCGTTAGAATGGCCAGAGATAAAGCCCAGGGCAACCGAAAGCACCGATGCCAGAGCAGCATCAGGGGGTACATTCATGCCGAGCGGCAACTGCTCGATCCAGAGAAGCTGCAGAATGACGCCAACCATCAGCCCGAGCTTAAGCCCGGCAGCAGCTTCGCCGTAAATGCCGCCAAGAAAAAGCCCGGTCAAAGGCGCCGCCACGATTGGCTGTGAGATCATGAACTGCCAGGTCGCAGTCGAATCAAGATCGACAATACCACCGATCAGGGCAATCAGGAGTGAGGCTGTCAGGTGTTCCGGCATTGATTCTCCATGATCAGGTCAGCGGTGGTTATTCTTCCATTCGTTGGCAAAGTCATTCAAAGCATATTCGGGGGTGAGGTCACCATTCAAAACCTGCTTGAGCTTCTCGCCGAGGGGCGCGTAAATCTCGCCGCGCCAGGGGCTGTTAATGATTTTTCTGCTGGTTTGCAGCTGTCTGATAAAGGTCTGCAGATAGGGATCTTTTTTTAGCTCTGGAGCTGAAAATACGGTGCGCCTGGCTGGCAGACCGAAATTAATCATGGTAAGACGTTTCTGAACCTCTGTGCTGAACAGAAAACGGGCGAATTTAAGGGCAGCAATGCGATGTTTAGTGGTTTTAGCGATTACTATCGTCTGGCAGCCGGTCGGCGAGAAGCTGCCATGGGGCCCCTGTGGCAGTGGAGCTATGCCAAGGTTATTGTTATTGTCTTTAAATGCGCTGCCGGCGATTACCGTGCGAATCGCCCACGGCCCCGAAAAAATCATGCTGACCTGGCCACTGCTGAAACTGCCCATCATCGTCTGATAAACGTTTGAACGCAGATTAACCGGTGGCACGGCTTTCAGGCCGTCTTTAAGATGCAGAAGAAATTCCATCGCCTTGCGGGCCGGGTCTGAATTAATGGCCAGCGCACCATCGGGGCCAAAATACTGGCCGCCAAACCCAAAAAAGAATGGTTCGAAATACCAGCCGTTCGGGTAGATAAAATAGCCATAACGACCGAGATTTGAATCAGTAAGAGTAGCAGCGGCGGCCGAAAAATCGTCAAAATTCGCGGGCACCTGAATGCCCTTTTCAGCAAAATGCGCCTTGTTATAAAACAAGGCAAGACAATCAACAGACAGCGGCAAAGCCCAGTATTTATCATTATAGGTGATGACGCCACGGGCAATCGGCACCATGTCGTCAAGCTCTTCTTTGATCTCTTTTTCAGCAATTTCGGCAATGCAGCTGCTGTTAACAAAATCATTGACCCAGAAGCGGTCAGCACGCAAAAGATCTGGGCCAGAACCGGCCTTGATGCTTTCTTTGAACTTTTCGCGGGCCTTATAGAATTCTACCGATACCTCATTAACCTCAATGCCCGGGTTCGCCGTGCAGAAGTCTTTGATAATCGCAGGCATGGCACGGGATTCAGCACCTTCCATGGTGTTCCAGAATTCTAGAATTACCTTGCCTGAACCATCTTCGCCGCCACTGCCACCCGAACAGCCAGTCGCAAGAAAAAGGCACGGAAGCAACGCTGCCAGCAGCGCCAGAAGCAGGTTCTGGCGTCTGGCCGGCGAATTGATTGTCGAGCTTCTTTTCATTGATGGCTGCAAGTCTTTTTATGTCAGAGAAGGAGGGCTGTAAAACCCTCCTTCATAACAGTGCAGTTATTACATACGAGCGCATCGAGTATTTCCCGCCGATTCGACGGCGCGGTCCATCAGCCGGGTTACTTTTTCTCCACGTCTTGCTTAAAAATATTCAATGAGCTTTTGTATAAAGAGCGCGGTCGTCAGTCTGCTTTGCGTTTGATTCTGGTGCTGTCTGACTGTTTGAAGAGGTGAAAGCGGCTGACCGGAATATGCGCGGTCACCTTCTGGCCGACTTCGACCTTGACCGATGGCTCAACCCTGGCATTGATGCTGTGCCCGTTGCATTCAAGATACAGATAGGTTTCGGCGCCCATCGGCTCAATCAATTCAACGTTGCAGGGCAATTCAAGAGTTTTGATCGATTTGTCGGGATTGTCGATGAGAATATGCTCGGGGCGAATGCCCATCAGCATATTATCTTCAAAATCATTGCTGAAATGCTCGGCAAGACCAATCTGCCAGCTGTGAGTGCGGTCGCTGTTCTTGCCGGGCTGCATTATCAGGCCCTTGTCGTCGCGCCTGACCTTAACGACATTCATCGGCGGTGAACCGATAAAAGTAGCTACAAACACATTGGCGGGCCGGTCATAGATTACGCCGGGCACATCATACTGTTGAATAATGCCTTCATGCAGCAGCACGATACGGTCAGCCATGGTCATGGCTTCAACCTGATCGTGGGTTACATACACAAAAGTAGTGCGCAGTCTCTGGTGCAGCTTTTTAATTTCGGCACGCATCTGCACGCGAAGCTTTGCATCAAGATTCGACAGCGGTTCATCCATGAGAAAAACCTTGGGCTCGCGAACAATGGCGCGGCCGAGGGCGACGCGCTGGCGCTGGCCACCCGAAAGCTGTTTCGGCAGTCGATCAAGGAAATCAGTCAGACCGAGTATCTGGGCGGCTTCGCCGACACGATTATTGATCTCTGATTCGGGAATTTTGCGGAGCTTCAGACCAAAAGACAGGTTTTCGCGGACATTCATGTGCGGATAAAGCGCATAGTTTTGAAAAACCATGGCAATATCGCGGTCTTTCGGGGGCAGGTTGTTGACCACTACGTCACCAATCCTGATTTCACCCGATGTAATGTCTTCAAGGCCTGCCACCATGCGAAGACTGGTGCTTTTGCCGCAACCGGAAGGGCCGACCAGAACAACGAATTCGCGGTCTTCGATGTGCAGGTCGATGCTTTTAACGGTTGCTTCCTTGGCACCTTCATAAGTTTTTACAACTTTGGAAAAATTAATAGAAGCCATATTCTGCCCTCGCTTTACAAGATGTCGCCCAATGGCATTGGGTCATTCTGTGGTGTAGGTTGAAAAACCGGGTTGACTCCTGATTTGAGAATCAACTCGAAATACTTACGGTCGTTGTCGTCAACGTGCAATGCTTCGAAAATTTCTTGTTTGTCGTCGCGCGAATGCATGCCACCAACATTGAAACGGCGTGGAGATATGCCCTTCTGCAGGCATTCCCAGGCATCGCGGGGCGAAGCCACCAGCAAAAACGAGTGCTCTGACACCGCTTCGGCTTCGAGATCAGCGGTCGAAAAAAACTGCAGTTCAACTTCAGGCGGAACGCTGAGTGCCATGAGTTCCTGGCGCATGATATCTTCGCTGATCTTGTCATTGACAACGATCAGGCGGTCTGGCCTGACTTCTGGAATCCAGCCAACGATTACCTGCCCATGAATGAGGCGATCATCAATTCTTAAAAATGCGGTAACTTTTGTCATGCTTTCTTTGCAGTTCTTTTTTCAAAGAATTCTTTGAGATTAATAATGCTTTTAATGCCGCTGGCCTGCACTCTGGCTGCGAGAGCCTTGAGATCAGCCCCATCACGGTAGCTGATCGCCTCAAGCAGCATCGGCAGATTGGCACCGGTCAGCACTTCAACTTTTTCATTTTTCATCAGTTCGACGCAAACATTAGTGGCGCTGCCACCCATGATATCAGTCAAAATCAGACACCCGTCGGACTTGTAGTTCTCGAGGGCTGCGTTGGCTTTCTGTCTGAGGTTATCAAGCGATTCACGCGCAGTAAAAGAAACGGCGTAAACATCTTTCTGCTCACCCATTATCAGGCCAGCGGTTACCACCAGCTGTTCTGAGAGCGATCCATGGGTTATCACGACTACACCGATCATTTGTCAGTCCTCCAGGCAATGGTAGAGAATCCGGCTGGCCGAAATCTCGTGATCTACATCAAGACCAGGCAAACCGATGCTGCCGAAAACAGCAATGGCAATATCATGGTCACGCACAGCCAGGCCAATCTTGAGACCGCCCCCGATGATGCTCATCATCGGGCCATCAATCGACCGTAAAACCTCATCAACCAGCTGGGAAATCACATGCCGGTTCTTCATGTTAACCGCAATAAGACCGCTGTTTTCAGCAGCTCCGAATGTGTTGCGCAAAATCTTGTTCTTGAGATTGTCGCCACTGCCGCCGGCCCGGGTAATAACAGCGCTGACGCCCTGTTGCACCAGATATGCCACAAGATCATCATCAAGATCATTTTCGATCATGCTGCAGAGAATTGCCGCCTTCGCCAGCGAAACTGCGCCATTCTGAAGCAGGAGGTTCTCAAATGCCAGTTGCGTCATGTACACCCGGTTCTTTCTATTGTTCGGTTATTCAGGGTTCATTATAGGTTTGCCCCTATGCAAAGTCAAGAAAACTGTAAACCCTTTGTCACCGGGTAATTTTTGCAACCCGGTTTTTCGGGAAATTTTTCGTTAATTTTTCGTTCAGAAAATAATTGATACTGTCGATAGTGGCAGCATGAATAGTCGCAAAAAATTGATTTCCACTGCTACGGCCCTGCTGATGACTGTTGCCAGCAGCGGATTCGCCCTCGATCTCGCGAGTTTCCAGGGTTTTTTAGCTGGCACCCGAAAAAAGGCTCCGGCTCCACAGGCTACCAGTTTCACCACCCTCGAAACCCCGCAAAACTACCGCAGCCTGAACGCTGACGCATATTACGTTCAAGGGCAACAGAATCAGCTGGTAACCCTTGGAAACACGCCGCAACGCGACGGCGAGCGTTTCCTTCTGCCTGCCGACACCCGAATTCCTGGTGAACTCAGGCCATTGCTCACCGAACGCCTGACTCCCCGACAGGGTTTGTCGCTTAATGGCGGCACCGGCGCCATTCTTGTTCCATCGCCCGGAGTGCTCGAACCTGCCAAGGCGGCAGTCGGCGTTCATATTCAGACCTTTTCGCTTTATAATCTTCAGGATGTCAAACACACTGACCAGGACTACTTCGATTCGACCATCAGCGCTGCCTGGGGTGTTGAAAATGGTCTTGAAGTAGGTTTTGACAAGACCTTCGCCAATCAGGATCATTACGATATTGAGGAACCCCTGTTTTTGAACTTCAAATACCAGGTGCCCGGCAATGTCACTCTGGGTGGCAGCTTCAATACCAGCGGCGGTTATCATTCAGCCTGGGTTTCAGCCGGGGTGCCGGTTGCCTGGGTTGGGGTTGGCGGTAACTTTGGGCCATCTGAATATCACTTCAGATACCACAACAACAATACCGGTTTTGACAAGTTTCAACGCGCCAGATTCGGTGGCTATGGCTACGATTACCGCAGCGCCACCGGCGAAGCAGACCAGTTCTTTTTCTTAATCGGTGGCCTGGTGCCACTTAATGATCACCTGCGTTTCTCTTACGATTTCAACGGCGATCGTTTCAGCCTCGGCTTCAGATTCAACTATCAAAATGCCCTCTATCTCGATGCCGCGTATATTGCCGACGGTGATTACGAAAATCTTCCCGGAGCCATAGCTCATAAACGCAACAGTAATTTCGTCTTCGGCGGTACAATCGCCTTCTGAGCATTACCAACTTCAATCACTCTCAGCAACAGCCACGCCCGCTTTTCAGAACCGGTGTGGCTGTTGCTGCATTCAGCAATCTGTATCACTCTGCACCTCTCACACAGCCCTCGCCAATACAGACACAAGAATTTCCATGACATAAATACGAATACGGCTTGCGGAGCGGTGTTTGCTTCCAGGGCGTTTGTATGGTATTTTATCGCGACTACGGGCGAATGGCTTCGCCAGCCCTCAATGAAAGGCCATACATGAACAACTCTCTGAAATCGCCACAGGCCTTTAAAAATGCCTGTAAGAAAATTAAATTGCTGCTTTTTGACTGCGACGGGGTGCTCACCGACGGGCGAATCGTTCTTGGCAGCAACGGCACTGAAATGAAGTTTTTTTCTACCGTTGACGGCCTCGGCCTGAAAATGTGGCACCAGGCAGGATTGCTGGCTGGCAGCATAACCGGCCGGGCTTCTGAAGCACTTACAAAGCGTGCCTCAGAACTTAAGTTCGACGAACTGCACCAGAATATTCCCCTGAAGGGCCTGGTTCTCGCTGAAATAATGAAGAGACGAAACCTGTGTGCCGATGAGATCGCCTACATCGGCGACGACGTTAACGATCTGCCAGTGGGCACGCGAGTCGGCCTCTTTTTCGCACCCGCGAATCATCACCCCTCAATTCGCCCATACACCGACTACGTGCTTGACGCCAAAGGCGGCCACGGCGTTATCAGAGAAGTAGTCGACATCATCCTTGGCCACCAGGGCAAGATGGAAGACCTGATCAGGAGTTACATCGAATCCTGATGCTGCCCGACAAGCTGAAAAATCTGAAGCGCACGCTCAGATACTATCTTCTCAGGTTTCTGGTTGACCGCATGACCAGCTACCCGCCTACGGCGTTGCCTAAATTCAAGCGGCTGTTGATGAAAGTATTTCCCCTGTTTTTTGCCAGAGAGTTGCAACGTGCAGATGAACTGCTGCCAGCTGAATTCAACGACCGCAAGGCAGAGATATTGCGCCAGATGACCGAAAATCAGGTGCAGACGATTCTCGAAGTATTTTTTTATGAGAAGCTGGTGGCCCACAACCCCGGGTTCATCAAAATTATCGGCCGCGAGCATCTTGATGCGGCCATAAAAAAGGGCAAAGGGTTAATCATTCTCAGCGCCCACTTCGGCAACTGGGAAGTCATGGGCTACGAGTTGTGCAGAATCGGTCTGCCGATGCACGTTCTGGCGCGGCCACAGGCAGTGAACCAGATGACCGATTTTTTGAACGGTTTCCGCCAGAATCGCGGGGTTCATGTGATCATGGAAAACAGC
>Ga0116171_10005811_pt1 | contig 10767 bp, 10 predicted proteins | sample AD_JPNHW2_MetaG_FD_89798 | JGI IMG/M metagenome (GOLD analysis project Ga0116171, IMG submission 89798) | Active sludge microbial communities of municipal wastewater-treating anaerobic digesters from Japan - AD_JPNHW2_MetaG | ecosystem: Engineered > Bioreactor > Anaerobic > Digestate | place...
AATATTAACGGGGAAACATTAACCGGCTGGGATGCAGAAATAAGAAGTGAAGCAACAGCAGCAATTTATAAAAAAAATTTTTTTGACCTGCTTTCTCAAAAAGCTCAAACGGTTAAAGATGAAAAAATAATTACTCATATTAACCAAATTTTTAATGAAATATTCTGTAAATCAAAAATTACTTCAGAAGAGCATATCCAAAATTTTTGGTATTTTAGAGATTTGCTTGATGCATACAATATGAGTGAGGGCTTATATTCAAAAGTGGGGAAAACAGACGAATATTACAAAATTTATACAAAAAATGAAGATGAAGATTATCAGAAATGTTTAATTAATTTAATTTTTTCAGATAAAAATCTTTTATATAAAATTTTGGAAGAAAATCCCAATAAAAATAACAGCTTAGCAAAATGGCTTGTTAATTTTCAAAATGACAGCCGATTTGAGAGTTTAAAATATTATATTAAAAATTATTCTCTTTCACAAAAAGATATGACAAACTACATGTATGAAAAATACTATTTATCTCAAATTCCAGAAAATACAAAAAAATTATGTGAAAAAATTTCAGCTGAATTTGGGATAAAAATGTTTTTACACAATAATTACGACAAGGAAAATTTAAATATTATATATGATGAGCTATCAAATTGGAAAAAAGCAAGCCAAGGTAAAGCTTTATTCCCGCATGTTATAGATTTAAGCACTATAGATCCCGATTATATAAAAGAAAAAAGTCCGTCTGCTGCTTATTTCAGTACTGCATATAAATTTATCTGTGTGAACGGCAATAGACCTTTAAATATGCAAAAGGGGAGTTTAAGGCACGAAATGACTCATTTAAATGACTTGAAACCGAATGATGACAGTTATTTTGAAAATCTTCTGGAAAATAGAAATAAATTTCAGCAAGAATTTGCTAATGCCGGAATAGACCAAGAATATATTGACTATGCATTTAAAAAAGATGCAAGCGAGTTCAAAGCAGTTGCAACCGAAGGCGATTATTCAAAATATTCCGATGAATTTAAGGACTTACTTGTGAATCTCGGGCTTCCTAAATGGGTTTTTAATATGACACCTGTAGGTAAAATGGAAAAATAATTTTCACCCTCAAATATATTGTAAATTAATCCTTTTTAGTGTAGATTTATATCAAGGTTGTTACATAAAAAGGAGAGCTCACAATGAGTGAAAGAAAACTTGTCGGAACAAATGAAATGTTCAAAAAAGCCCTTGAAGGCAAATACGCAATCGGCGCATACAATGTTAACAATATGGAAATTCTGCAGGCAATAGCAGAAGCTGCAGAAGAAACCCGCTCACCTATTATTTTGCAGGTTTCAGCGGGCGCAAGAAAATATGCCAACCAAACTTACCTGATAAAACTAGTTGAAGCCGCACTTGCTACAACAACTGTACCTATTGCACTTCACCTTGACCACGGTGCTGATTTTGAAATCTGTAAATCCTGTATCGACGGCGGATTTTCTTCCGTTATGATTGACGGATCAAGATTCCCGCTAGAAGAAAATATCGCGCTTACAAAACAGGTTGTTGAATACGCTCATGCCAGAGGGGTTTCGGTTGAAGCCGAACTCGGCAAACTTGCAGGTGTTGAAGACGATGTAAACGTTTCTGCAGCAGACGCCAAATACACAAACGTTCAAGAAGCAGTTAAATTTGTTACAGAAACAGGCTGCGATTCCTTGGCAATAGCGATCGGAACAAGCCACGGTGCTTACAAATTTGCAGGTGAAGCAAGATTGGATTTTGAAAGACTTGCACAAATTAAAGCCGCATTAAAAGAAGCAGGACACGGAGATTATCCGATTGTATTGCACGGGTCTTCTTCGGTGCCAAAATATCTGGTCGAAAAATGTAACCAATTCGGCGGACAATTACCTAACGCTCAGGGCGTTCCTGAAGAAATGTTATCATTTGCTTCTAAAAACGGTGTTGCTAAAATTAATATCGACACGGATTTAAGACTTGCAATGACTGCAACAATAAGAGAATTCTTTGTGACAGAGCCGGCTAAATTCGACCCCAGAGAATATATGGGGCCGGGAAGAGCTGCTGTTAAAGAACTCGTTAAACACAAAATGCAAGTTCTTGGAACAGCTGGACACGCGGAATAATATGTCATTGCGAGGGCTTTAGCCAGAAGCAATCCAAATAAAATAAAAGGGCGGATATTCTTTCAGAATATCCGCCCTTTTAATATTTTCTAAACCCTTAAACTTTTCTCTTACGAGCAGCTTCGGATTTGCGTTTTCTTTTCACGCTGGGTTTTTCGTAACGTTCGCGTCTTTTAATTTCAGACAAAATTCCCGCTTTTTGGATTTTTTTCTTGAAACGACGAAGTGCGCTTTCGATACTTTCGTTATCCCCTACTTTTATTTCCGGCATTGCTTTTTCACCACCTTAAGGTCTTATTTGTGTAATCAATATTGCTATTTTAAACAAAACAAATTAAAAAGTAAAGGGGAAGCGGTGAGGGGGTAAATGGGTGAGAAGTGAGAAGAAAACTTATAAACTCATAATCTTATAACCTCATAAACTTTTCAACTATTCGACTATTCGACTTTTCAACTAAAAAGCTACATTTGTGAAAGTTTTATCAATTCGTCAACAATTTCTTCATAAGAAAATTTTTCGCCCACTTCCTGTTGCAAAAAGGAATTAATTTTATCCATCATATCGATTGCTTTGTCGCATTTTGGATCAGAGCCTTTAACGTAAGCACCTATATTAATTAAATCTTCATTCTTTTTATAGACTGCAAGAAGATTTCTCAAATTACCTGCCGCCTGCTGGTGTTCTTTTGAAGTAACATCGGGCATAACCCTGCTTATTGATTCCAAAACGTCAACTGCAGGATAATGGTTTCTATGGGCAAGGTCGCGCGAAAGCAGAATGTGACCGTCTAAAATACTTATTGCGGTATCTGAAATAGGCTCGTTAAAGTCATCGCCTTCAACCAAAACAGTATAAAGCCCTGTCATTGTACCTTTTTCGTTACTTCCTGCGCGCTCCAAAAGTTTTGGCATTTGAGCAAAAACAGAAGGAGTATAACCTCTTGTAGCCGGCGGTTCGCCGATTGCAAGCCCGACTTCTCTTTGAGCCATTGAAATACGGGTTATACTGTCTAACATAAACAAAACGTCACGACCTGTGTCCCTAAAATATTCTGCAATAGCGGTTGCAACCTGTGCGGCTTTTATTTTAACCAGAGAAGGCTGTTCGGAGGTGGCTGCAACTACAATCGTTCTTTTCATGCCCTCCACTCCGAGGGTTTTTTCTATAAACTCTCTGACTTCTCTGCCGCGCTCTCCCACAAGCGCAATTACGTTCATATCGGCGGAAGTATTTTTTGCCATCATTGCAAGTGCCGTGCTTTTGCCCACGCCTGAGCCTGCAAAAATCCCCATTCTTTGCCCTTTCCCGACAGTGGAAAACCCGTCAACAGATTTTATTCCCAAAGAAAGTGCTTCGGTTATTCTTCTTCTTTTAAGCGGATTTATTCCCTCCGAACTTGTAGAATAAAGAGTTTGGGAATTTATTTCGCCAAGATTGTCAAGCGGTCTGCCCAGTCCGTCTAAAACTCTTCCCAAAAGCTGTTCGCCCACTTTGATTTTCATAGCACCGCCGGTGTTTACTACAATTGCTCCCGGCTGCAAGCCTTCCATAGAGCCCAAAGGCATCAACAGAATTTTTGACTGGCGAAAGCCCACGACTTCTGCCCATACAGGAGGCTCATTGTAATTTCTGTAAATGTAACATAAATCGCCAATGCTCGATTGCGGACCGTCGGATTCGATAACAAGCCCGATAATTTCGGTAACCTTACCGATTTCACGCATGGTGCAGGTTTGCTGTATTATATTAGAATATTTATCAAAATTTATCATTTTTTACCTTGTCATGCTGAACTCGTTTCAGCATCTTGCCAACATAGTATGCTTGATAGATCCTGAAACAAGTTCAGGATGACGCTTAAATTAAATTTTCATTTTCAGCTGATAATGTTTCACTTATTTCAAAATTAACCTGCGTCATTAATTTTTCAGCAATTTCGTTAATCTGCGATTTCACCCTGCAATCCACCCTTGAAAGTGGTGATTCTACAATTGTTCCGTCAGGGGAAACGCTGTTGTCTTCAACTATTTTTATTGAAGAAAGCTGAGGAATTTGCTCTTTAATTTCATCCGAAACACCTCGAATTTGCTCTGCCATAACAGGATTTACGATAATTTTTATGTCTTCTTTATCTTTTAAAGACTGAATGGCACCTTGGGTTATTTCTTTTAAGATATTTTTATCCAAATCAAATTGTTTCATACAAATTTTTTCGGATATTTCCAAAACAAGCTGTATTATATCCGAATGTGCCGATTTGACTATGTTTTTTTTGATGTCAAATGTACTTTGGGCAAAATTATCAACCGCAAGAATCTTTTGAGAAAGTTCTTCTTTAATTTTTTCAGTTCCTTCAATACGACCTGCTTCAAAGCCTTCTTGAAAAGCTTGTTGATGAATTGCCTCAACTTCGTTTAGTGCCTGAACTTTGGCATTTTCTATAATTTCATTTGCCTGTCTTTGAGAATCTTCTATTATTTGTCTTGCCTTAGTTTCACCTTGCAAGACAATTTCTTGTTCCTTTGACAGAGCTTCTTTGATTTTTGTACTGCTTAAACTCTGCTCAATCGGAACTTCAAAAGAACCGCCGAGTTTTATATTGTCACTTTTTATCCTAGTCAATTAATTCGTCCTCAACGTTTTCACGTGCAATAATAATCTCACCTGCAACTTCAAGAGTTCTGATAACACCGACAATTTTTGTCTGAATTTCTTGAACTTCTCTTGCTCTGACAGGGCCCATATATTCCATTTCATCACGCAGCATCTGTTGTGCACGCTCTGACATATTTTTGAATACTTTTTCTTTTACATCTTCTTTTGTACCTTTCAAAGACATTGCAAGGTCTTTTGTATCCACTTCGCGAAGAATTCTTTGAATTGCTCTGTCTTCGAGATTTACTATATCTTCGAATACGAACATCAATTCTCTTACTTCTTCTGCAAGTTGCGGGCTTTGAACTTCCAAAAGTTCTATTACGTTTCTTTCTGTTGCCCTGTCTGCTCGGTTTAAGATGTTTGCCAAAGCTTCTACGCCGCCTGCTTTTGAGAAGTCCTGAACCACAACGGATGAAAACTTGCTTTCAACAATTTTTTCAATTTCAGATAAAATTTCAGGGTTTGTGGTGTCCATATCCGCTATTTTCATTGCAACCTGCGCCTGAACCTCAGGGGGAAGATAGTTTAAAACCTGCGCAGAATGTTCGGGCTTTAAGTAAGCCATGATAAGTGCTATTAACTGAGGATTTTCGTTTTGAAATGAAGTTGCAAGCTGTCCTGGGTCTGCTTCATTGAAAAATTGAAACGGATTTGAATTCATCAAAACAACCAATCTGTCTAAAATCTTTTTAGCAGCATCCCCTCCATAGGCTTTCTCCAAGAGCTGTTTTGCATAATCCATACCACCTGCGGAAATATAATTGCTTGCCTGAAATATCGCTTTAAACTCTTCCAAAATCCCTGTCAGAATTTCTGTGGGAACCTTATTTAAACTTGCAATATCAAGGGTTATCTGTTCAAGCAGGTCATCGTCTGTTATATTTTTCAAAACCTCAGAAGCGGTTGCCGGTCCCAGCACGATTAAAAGTGCTGCGACTTTTTGAGTTGGTGTCATTGATTGTATCTGTAAATCAGGTAACATTTTTAATCCTTAATAAATGAGGTGAGTAATCTTGCTGCCTCTGACGGATCGGCAAGAATTGTATCGTTAAGTTCCATTCGAACTCTTTCAAGCTCTGGGTCTAAGTGGGCTTCAATTTGAGGCAGTGCCTCATTTTCTATTAAATCGGTCGGCTCTTCTTTTATAGTCGGAAGCTGTGCTTCAAACATTTTTGAATTGTAAGTTTCGTTTGCAACATTTACGCCGCCACCGCCTGCGCCGATTCCTTTTGTAAGACTTTTAACAACTATTAGAGCACCTGCTCCTAAAATCAGGACAATCAATAAAGGTGCTATTTTAGTTGTCCAAAATTCTATATTATTTTCCTGTGCCAAATCTTTTTCCATTTGGTCTTGAGCGGCTTTGTCTTCGGCTATCGATTCAAACTGCATGCTTGAAACCGTAATTACATCGCCTCTGTTGTAATCAGCTCCGCTTGCAGAAAGTACAAGGTTTTGAATTTCTTCTTTTTCTTTTGGCGTTAAAATTTTATTCACCGCAACGGCTATGGTCATTCTTTTAACCGTTCCGGGTGCATAGATTACCTGCTTAATTTCTTTTGAAACGCTATAATTTGTTGAATTTTTTTCTTTTGAATAGTTAAGATTTTTGTTCCCGCCTGCAGCAGCAGGAGCAGGACCCTGACCAGGATTTGCATAATTTTCGGTTTCATTTTGGCTTGTGGTTAAAACGCCTTCGCCTTTGTCGTTTAGAGGAATATAACTTTCTATGGTCGATTTTGCACTGTCAAAATTTATATCCGCGCTAACCTGCACTGTGGCATTTCCTTTACCCATTATTTTTTCAAGCACTGTAATTACTTTTTCGGAAGTTTGTTTTTCAAAATTGGACTTGAAAGTTTCCATATCGTTTGAATTCTTGCCGTTTTCGTCTCCCAAATTGTTTCCGTTCTGGTCGGTTATGAAAACTCTGTCAGGAGTTAATCTAGGAACAGCATAGGCAACCAAATTCTTAATTGCTTTAACCTGTGAGCCTCTTAACCTATAACCCGGATTAAGAATTAGCATAACAGATGCGGTAGGTTCTTCGTCTTCATCTTCAAAAATGGAACGTTCGGGATCTGCTATCTGAATTCTGACGCTTTTTATTCCGTTCATATTTTCTATTGAACGGGTTAATTCCCCCTGAAAAATTCTTTGTTTTGTAAGCTTATTTTTAAAATCGGTTGAACCTAAAGGAAGCTCGTCCAAAAGTTCAAAACCGGGGGATGAATTTTTAATTAAATCATTTTCTGCAACAAAAACTCTAAGTTCATCTTTTTTGTCTGCCTGAACAAGTATGGTTTTTCTGTCATCTGCAATTTTATATGCATAACCGTTTTTCTTTAAATTTTCTACGACACTTACCGCATCAGGCTCGGACAAATCGGTATATAAAACCGCCCAATTAGGCTCCATTGATTTAATTATAAAGTAAGTAGCCACAACAAAAGTAACAATCGTAAGGGTAAGCATACCAAATTTTTGGGCAATATCAAGCCCGTTCCACAATTTTCTTATATCATCTATGACCAATTTAAAGTAATTATTCAAATCCTTCCCCTTTTCGGTGAGCGGTGAGCAGTGAGAGGAAAATCCTTATTTACTCATTCACCTATTCACTTATTCACTTCTTTACACCACTATAACCTCTTTTTTTGTTCATTTCAATTATGTAAACATCCTGTTACCATTGACTCTTACTAAACCTTAACGTTATTAATTTCGTTGTATGCAGTTATAATTTTATTTCTGAGCTGTATTGCCATTTGCATGCTCAAATTGGCTTTCTCTGCGGCTATCATAACGTCATGTACACTTACATTTTCACCCATAGCCATTGCTTCTTGCGCGCGTTCGAAAGTTTTAGTACTTTGATCGACAGAATTTAATCCGCCGCCAAGTGCATTTCCAAAACTGTTTAAGAAATTTGCAGCAGAATTTTGCTTAATCCTGGAACTTGAAAGTACATTTTCAAAATCAGAATTAACTGCGTCTTGACTTTTTTGTACAACATTTTTTTGCCTGAGCGTGTCTTTTTGCCTGTCTAATATTGTTTCAAAACTTAAATCGGAATTAACCTCAAAAGAAGCACTTCCCTTAAGGTAATTATTATATTCTGCTACCGGTGAAAAATTCATTCCCTCAATAGGCCCTACGAAATTCATTTTATTTCTCCTTTTTGTGTTTTTCAACACCTTTTGTATTTAATAAATAGTGAATTAAAAATCTATTTACTATTTATTATTTTCTTATCATATCTTCATTGCCGCAGAAATCATATTTTTAACGTTTTCTGCTGCTACCGAGTTTGCCTCATAAGCCCTTGAAGCTTCTACCATTCCAACCATTTCTTCTACAACATTTATATTTGGAAGCGTAACGTATCCGTCTGCATTTGCATCAGGGTGCGAAGGATCATAAACCGTTTTAACAGCATTTTTCCCTTCAACAATTCCGTCTATTGCAACTCCGCTTGACATTTGACCGTAATTCATTGAAACGCCGCTGTTTATTTTAAGCGTTCCTGTTGCAGGATTGAACGTTGCCGAAGTCGAGTTGTTTGAAAAATTCGAAGCCCCTTGCGACATTTTTTCATCATAAATCGCCTTAAAACTTACCTGCTTTTTTATGTAAGGACCGACAGACCCGTCAGGGTTTCTTGTTGTGTTTATGTTTGCAATGTTGCTTGAAATGGTGTCCATTCTAACCCTTTGGGCGTTCATTCCTGAAGCTGCTACATCAAATACATCAAAACTCATTTTTGCTCCTTTTTTTTAATTAAATGGTGAATAAATTTCTATTTACTATTTACCATTTACCATTTACTGTTTTATTGTCCTTTAATTACATCCAATACATTTTTCAAAGCCCTTTGTTCAAGGTTTGAAAGAATAGTATATTGAGTACCGACCTTTGCCATATCCATCATTTCTTTTTCAATAACAACATTATTTCCGTCTTGTGCGGCTCCGGACATTGTATCATCAGTGATTTGAGGCTCAAATCTTGAATAAATATCGCTTTGCAAATAATTTGCCTTTTGTATAGTTAAATTTTGCGGCTGCCCGAAACTTGTAACTTCATCAATTGAAGAAGGATTGTACTTAATACTGTTTTGTTCTTTTATATAAGTCCTTAAGTCGTCTTTTTCAACCATTTCTTTCAGTTGATTTTCAAAGCTTACTTCCTTGCGGACATAGCCGGGCGTCATTATGTTTGCAGTGTTTGCGGTAATGGCTTTTTGACGCTCCATTAATCCGTCAAGTGCGAATTTTGTTATATCTATTGCTCTTGTTGATATTAAATCCATTTTTTACCCCTTGTTTAAAACAATTTCAAAATCTGTGGAAACTTCGTCTGATTTTATCAATCTCAAAAAACCTCTTTGTTCTTCGATTGATTTTTTGCAAATTCCAAGCCCCAAACCTGAGCCGGTTTTTTTAGTCGTAAAGCCTGTTTCAAAAATTTTGTTTTGCAAATCTTTTTTTATTGGCTCTCCGGTATTTGAAACGAGAATTTCAATTTTATCGTTTTTGTTTCTACTCTCGATTGTTATTTTGCCTTTTTTGTCAATACTTTCTATTGCATTTTTAATCATATTAATCAAAACGGAACAGAGTTTGTTTTCATCGGCAAGAATAAGGATATCTTCACCTATATTTAACTTTATTTCGATATCTTTTTCATGCGCGTAAATTTTTCCAAGTTCAACGACATTTTGTATAAGCGGTTTTAATTCGACACTTTTGAGGGAAGCTTCTTTAAAAGATTTTAGCTCCAAAAGGGAATTATTTGCCAATTTAACCGATTTTTGAATACTGTTTAGCGCATTTTCTATTGAGTTTAATATGCTTTCTTCTGTACTTATTTTATTAAGATGTTTTTGAATAATATTTGAATACAGATCGCATATCGAAAGCTGATTTCTTACTTCATGTGCTACAGAACTTGAATTTTTTAAAACTAAATTCATCTTCATCATATCTTCGGAACTGTTTTGAATTTCTTCTTTTTCAATTTCTGATATCAAAACTTCCTGATTGGTTTCGTTAAGATTTTCGACCATTTTTCTGATAGAACTGTTTAAATGGTCGTTATCCCTTCTGTCAGGGTGCCATTTGTCCTGATAAAGATTTAAGTCCTTTGTTGAATTTGAATTTATCATATTAAAAGCATCCGATAAATTTTTGGAATTATACAAGATATAAATTTGCGCATAACCTTCAATTTCGCCCTGCTCATAGTCAAAAACCAAGACCGCGCCGTACCTTTGGGCAAGAACATAGATAAATTCGGTTTTATCCCAAATTTTTTCTTTTAAAACGTAATCAAATTTTTCGCTCAAAGGTTTGTCGGAAAAATCGTAAACCTCTGCACTTGAATATTCAAGCCTTTTTAAAATGCTGTTGAAATCTTTTTTGGATTTATCTTCAAGCCTGCACATAATAACGCTTTCAACGCTTGCGTCCAAAATCGGTTCAACTATTGCACGAAACAGACCTTTTATGGTCTGCTCGTTGCAAGGCTTGTTGTCTTGTATATATATCAAATCTTTTAATTTGTTTTTGTGCATTTTAATTTTCCTATAAGTGAATAGGTGAATAGGTGCAATTATAATAAATTTAACTTTTCAGCCTTTCACCCTTTCAGCCCTAAACCGTTGTCAACTGCATTTTTCTTTTGTTTGTAAAACCGTTGTTGATTGCATAAAGCACCGCTTGGGTCCTGTCATTTACCTGAAGTTTTTGGAAAATGTTGTTCACGTGAGTTTTAACAGTTGTTTCTGAGATGAACAATTTTCCTGCCACTCCTTTATAGGTAATTCCCTGAGTAAGAAGGTCGAGAACTTCTTCTTCTCTTTGGGTAAGGTATGAAAGGAGATTTTCTTCGTCTGAGATAATTGTTGTTTCTTCTTTGAAAGAGCGTTGGAAGTACTCGAAAAATCTTGAAGAAAGTGCGGCA
>Ga0116171_10005813_pt1 | contig 10766 bp, 8 predicted proteins | sample AD_JPNHW2_MetaG_FD_89798 | JGI IMG/M metagenome (GOLD analysis project Ga0116171, IMG submission 89798) | Active sludge microbial communities of municipal wastewater-treating anaerobic digesters from Japan - AD_JPNHW2_MetaG | ecosystem: Engineered > Bioreactor > Anaerobic > Digestate | place...
CATGCTCTCGCTTTCCTGCGTCAACGCGACCTCGACTGGCCGGTCTATTCCGACTCGCGCACCGCCATCGCCTGGGTCCGGAAAAAAGCGATCAACACCAACCTGGCCATCAACCCGAAAAACGAAGCTCTCTTTAACCTCGTCCAACGTGCTGTTAACTGGCTGAAAAACAACCCCTATCCAAACAAGGTGCTAAAGTGGGAAACGGAATACTGGGGCGAGATCCCGGCCGATTTCGGACGTAAATGATCAGGAACGGGTCGCATAGAAAGCATCCTGAATGTGATTGACCACCTCCTTTCCGGGCATCAGCAAGATCGACACGATGTCGAACCGCACTTCCCCCGAAAAACGTTTAAAATTCACATAGGCATTGGCCGCCCTTACGAGTACACGCTGCTTGGCTTTGGTCACCGAAGCCTCTGGTTCGGCAAAAACGTTCGACGAACGGGTCTTCACCTCGATGATCACAATGTCGGGACCGTCGCGGGCGATGATGTCGATCTCTTCCTTCCCAAACCGCCAGTTGCGCTCCAGGATCCGGTACCCTTTGCCTGCCAGCATCACCGCCGCAATTTCCTCACCGGCTTTGCCCAGATGAATATGTTCGCTCATATACCTTTTCAACCTGTCTGATGACGCTTAATCGGCAAAAAACGAAAAGGTGATACGGCTGTTAATAAAATGATAGCTGGACCTGCGGCCCGACGGTCAGTTTAACCTTGCGTCCGAGGATCAGCGCAAGGTTGGTGTCGAGGTGCCCGGCCGGGAAATCGAAACATACCGGGTAAGGGTATCCGGCCACCGCATCGGCTACGATCTCCTGGGCAGTCATGCCGTAAGGGATGGTGTTGTCGTTCATCTTCGTCATTCCCCCCACGATCAATCCCTTCAGTTTCGCCAGCTTCCCCGCACGCTTCAGGTTCATCATCATCCGGTCGATGTGGTAGAGATACTCATCCAGATCCTCGATAAACAGGATCTTGCCATCTGTATCGATCTCCGAGGGGGTGCCCATCAGGCTGTAAAGAACCGAGAGATTTCCCCCGGTCAGGATACCTTCTGCCCTGCCTTCCCTGGAAAGAGGTGCCCGGGGGACGGTGTAAGCGATTCGTTTGCCAAACAACGCGTTGATCATGGTCTGCAGGGAGTCGTCGGGCTGATCGCCTTTGATATTCACCGGCATGGGGGCATGCAGCGTTTCAATTCCGAATCGGCGATGGATGTGCGAATGAAGTACGGTGACATCGCTGTATCCCACGATCCATTTGGGATTTTCGCAGAAGGCCGTGAAATCGAGCCGGTCGAGAATCCGCACAGTCCCGTAACCCCCGCGTGAACAAACGATGGCACGGATATCAGGGTGGTCGAGCATACTCTGGAAATCACGGCTCCGCTGTTCGTCGGTGCCGGCAAACTGTCGGTGCCGGCTGAAAACGTAGTTCCCGAGTACCGCCTCGAGACCATTACGCCCGAAAAAACGAATGGCGGGATGCACTTCTTCGAAAGTGATGCTGCGGGCGGGGGATACAATGGCAACCTGGTCGCCCTTTTTCAGGTAGGCGGGCGTGATCATGGGCCAAAAGTACGCAAAACAGCGACAATAATTCCTATCTTTGCGCCTCTTATTCCGAACATTCCAACGATCTGAAATCATGAGCGATAAAGCAAAATACAAGCGGTACACCATCACCTCCGCCCTCCCCTATGCCAACGGACCTATCCACATCGGTCACCTGGCCGGCGTCTATGTCCCGGCCGATATCTACGCCCGCTTTCTCCGGATGAATGATGAAGAGGTCGTTTTTATCGGCGGTTCCGACGAACACGGTGTGCCCATCACCATCAAGGCCCTGCAGCAGGGGGTCTCCCCCCAGGATATTGTCGACAAATATCACGGGATCATCAAGAAATCATTTGAGGATTTCGGGATTTCGTTCGACATCTACTCCCGTACATCCAACAAGATCCACCACGAAACAGCCTCGGCTTTTTTCCGGAAGATGTACGATGCCAACCAATTCTCCGAACAGGTCTCCGAACAATATTACGATGAAACCACTGGCCAGTTCCTCGCCGACCGCTATATCACCGGCACATGCCCGCATTGTCATTTCGACCGGGCTTACGGCGACCAGTGTGAAAAGTGCGGCACATCGCTCAATGCCACCGACCTCATCGAGCCAAAATCGGTCCTCAGCGGCAACAAACCGGTACTCCGCCAAACCCGTCACTGGTTCCTCCCCCTCGACCAGTACGAACCATGGCTCCGCGAATGGATCCTTGAAGGACACAAAGATGACTGGAAAACAAACGTTTACGGGCAATGCAAATCGTGGATCGACCAGGGGCTTCAACCCCGTGCCGTCACCCGCGACCTTGACTGGGGAGTGAAAGTCCCCGTGGAAGGAGCTGAAGGAAAGGTACTTTACGTATGGTTCGACGCGCCCATCGGCTATATATCAGCTACCCGCGAACTTACTCCGGAATGGGAGAAATTCTGGAAAGACCCGGAAACCAAGCTGGTACATTTCATCGGCAAGGATAACATCGTTTTCCATTGCATTATCTTTCCGTCGATGCTTAAGGCGGAAGGCACGTATATCCTTCCCGACAATGTGCCGGCCAACGAATTCCTCAACCTCGAAGGGGATAAGATATCCACTTCGCGCAACTGGGCGGTGTGGTTGCACGAATACCTCGAGGAGTTTCCCGGCCAGCAGGATGTGCTCCGCTATGTGCTTACCTCGGCAGCCCCGGAGACAAAAGACAACGACTTCACCTGGAAGGACTTCCAGGCAAGGAACAACAGTGAGCTCGTGGCCGTTTTGGGAAATTTCGTCAATCGCACGATGGTGCTCACACACAAATATTTTGATGGGAAAGTGCCGGCGGCCGGACCTTACACCGATACCGACCTGGCTGCACGGGAGGAAATGAAGCTGTTCCCGGAACGTATCGCCTCGAGCATTCACAGCTATCGTTTTCGCGAAGCGCTGGCTGAGATGATGAACCTCGCCCGCCTGGGCAACAAATACCTCACCGACAACGAGCCATGGAAGCTTTACGCTTCCGATCCCGCGCGGGTCGGTACTATTCTGAATCTCTCCCTGCAGATCTGTGCCCAACTGGCCATCGTAGCGGAACCCTTCCTTCCCTTCTCTGCCGCCCGGATGCATCAAACACTCAACCTGCCGAATTTTGGATGGAAGGAGGCCGGCCGGCTCGACTGGCTGGCAGAAAAACACCTCCTGGGACAACCCGGATTGTTGTTCTCCAAAATTGAGGACCCGGCCATCGAAGCGCAGATCAGGAAATTAAAGGACACGAAGCAGGCAAACGAGGCGAAGCAGGCGAAGGCACCGGTGAAACCCGCCAAGGAGATGATCGGGATCGAGGATTTCGCGAAGATGGATATCCGCACCGGCACTATTCTCGAAGCCGAGCGTGTTCCCAAGGCAGATAAACTGCTGAAGCTGAAGATCGATACCGGTCTTGACCAACGGACCGTGGTTTCGGGGATCGCAAAATACTTCACCCCGGAAGAGATCGTCGGGAAACGGGTTTCCATTCTGATCAACCTGGCTCCGCGCGCCCTCCGCGGCATCGAGTCGCAGGGCATGATCCTGATGGCGGAAAACCCCGACGGCACCCTCTTCTTCGTCACCCCCGGCGACGGCGCCGTGAACGGGGCGGATATTAAATAGACCTTCCAGGTCTTGAAGCTGTGGTTGATCTGAATCCTGGAAAGCCATCCTCTACACACGATGAACAAAGAAGAAATTATCCGGGAAACGGCACGGTTCGTTCAGTCGGAGCTTTCCGGCGCCGAAGGTGGCCACGACTGGTGGCATACCGAACGGGTGCTGAACAATGCCCGTCTCATCGCGGAAACGGAGAATGCCGACCCTTTCATAACCGAACTGGGAGCCCTTCTCCATGATATCGCCGATGCCAAATTCCATGGCGGTGATGAGACACTCGGTCCTGCGATGGCGCGGAAACACCTGGAAAGACTGGAGGTTGACGAGGAGGTGATCGGTCATGTGGAGCAGATCATCCTTCACATCTCTTTCAAAGGAGGAAATACCGCCCGGGAATTTTTCTCGCCCGAACTGGCGGTGGTGCAGGATGCCGACCGGCTCGATGCCATCGGCGCCATCGGTATTGCCCGGACTTTCAATTACGGCGGACATGCCGGCCGCGAGATCTATAATCCGGGGATCAGGCCTGTCATGGGAATGTCCAAGGAAGCATATAAAAACAGTACAGCCCCCACCATCAATCACTTCTACGAGAAGTTGCTGCTGTTAAAAGACCGGATGAACACAGTGACCGGCCGCAGGATGGCGGAGGAACGGCACCGGTTCATGGAACTTTTCCTGGAACAGTTCTACCGGGAGTGGGGGGGCTGATGTGCTAATGTGCTAATGTGCTGATGTGCTAATGTGCTGATGTGCCAATGTGCTGATGTGCTGATGGCCGTCCTTTCTTCGATGGCCGGTTTGGGTCAGGATGCAGGAGCATCACGGTTCGGCAGCGCGTGGTCCGGCTATTTCAGGATGAACGGCGGGGGGCGGACGGCCGGGGAGACAGCGATACCGGTTCCCCTGTCCGACGGCCGAGTGATCGGGTTTTTCGGCCGCAGCCGGGCCGCGACGCAGTGGAGGAACCCCGGGGAGCGTACCCTACCAGGCCGTTTCAATGACGAGCCCGGCGCGGTCGAACAGGGCGAGGGCTCTTTCATAGGAATCAATGGGACAGTCGGGCTGATGCGGCATCGGGTCTCGGATTCCGAACTCGGCATATTTGCTTTTTCCCAACGAATGGCCGGGTTCCGGCATGATCCGTTGTAAACCGTTGCGATGCATTACGTCAACGATCGCCGAAAGGTTGTCTTCCGTATCCGTGATCCCGTGAATCAATGGTACCCGCACCGTAATCGTTGCCCCCTCCCGGGCCAGGAAAGCCAGGTTCCTCAGGATCCGTCGTGAACCATGACCGGTATATTTCCGGTGCAGCGAATCATCTATCACTTTGAGATCATACAAGAAAAGATCCGTCACGGGGAGAATCTTCCGGAACGCCTCCTCCGGTAGGCTTCCGCAGGTTTCCACTGCCGTGTGAATGCCCCGTTCACGGCAAAGCCGGAGCATCTCATACAGAAAATCGCTCTGAACTAACGGTTCTCCACCTGAAAAGGTCACCCCGCCATCCGAATTCCGGTAAAAAGCAATATCACGGGCAACGATTTCCACCACTTCATCCGCATTCATGACCCGTCCGGCTGTCGCCAATGCACCATAGGAACACCCTTCAACACATGATTTTTCCTCACAGGAAAGACAAATCGCGAAATTACGGACGATCTCCTGCCCATTCCATGTGAGAACCTGCCGGGTACACCGGCTGAGGCACGCCCGGCATCCGGTACAACGGGCAACCCTGTATCGCAACTGGGGCAGCGGGTGCTGCGATTCGGGATTGCAACACCAAGCGCAACGCAACGGACATCCCTTGATGAATACAAGAGTCCGGATGCCGGGCCCGTCGTGGACGGCATAAGGCTGGATATCAAAAATAATCCCCTGCATCCGTTACAGGTTGTGTTCGGTTCTCCAGATCACCTGGTCCTGAAGCGCTTTGCTCATTTCGACCCAATAGGCGGAAAAACCGGCAACCCTGACCACCAGGTCGCGATAATTTTCGGGATGCTCCTGTGCATCCCGCAGCATGCGCGAATCGACCACGTTGAACTGGACCTGGAATCCGGGGCTTTCGAAATAGGTCTTGATCAGGGCCAGTAAATTCTTTGAACCTGTCTCCCCTTTCAACGCTGTGGGGTGAAATTTCAGGTTGAGCAGCCCCCCGCGGATCCGGGTATGATCGACCTTTGATGAAGAACGGATCACCGCGGTGGGTCCCTGTGTATCGGTGCCGGGGAACGGAGAGGTGACGCCGTCGGCCAGCGGTTCCCCCTTCAGACGTACGTCGGGGAATGCTCCGCATACTCTGCCGAACGGGACAGGGGTCGAAATAGCCAGCATCGAGGGGTCATACGGCTCGCCCAGGTAATTGCGTTCCGCCCTCACGCAATGGCAGTATTCGTTAAACAGATCCAGGAATATTTCATCCACCGAATCATCATCGTTGCCCCAGTGAGGAATATCCAGCGCTTTCCGGCGTAACGCATCGTGATCCTGCCAGTTGTTTCGGACCGCCTCGAAAAGTTCGCCGGGGGTACATACCTTTTCGTCAAAACAAAGCCGGCGCACGACCGCCAGCGAATTGGTAACATTCACCAATCCCGACGAAAGCGTGGTGACGGAGTGGTTCAGCACAGCGCCCCCGTCATCCATGCATTTTCCCCTCCCGAGACAATCGTTCACAAATACCGAACAGAAGATCAGCGGCACAGTCTCCCTGTGGGCGATCATCGCCCAGTTCCAGTAACGCTGCCAGTTTCGCACAGCGATATTCATCAGGTCGAGATAATATTGCCGGATCTCCTCATAGCTATTCAGCCTGCGTGCTTCAAACATGCGGATTCCTGTTTCCGGATCGACGCCGCCGTTGACCACCAGGTCGATAAGTTTGCCATGATTGATGAAACCGGCCTGCACGATTCCGTAGGCCATTCCCTGCAGGGTCGGCTCCGTACAGCCCCCGATGGCGCAATGCTTCCGGATCAGTTCCGCGGGCAGACCGCTGGTGGCCATTTCGTGGCGCAGGTAGGTCGACTGGTTGAAGAAGGCCGGGTAACCGACTCCCGTTTTGACACATTCCGCAGCCTTCATCAGGAAATTCGGTTCGAGCCGGTCATCCCACCACACCGATAAAGTAGGCTGGGTCATCTGGACGTTTATCTGGGCGTGGAGAATGGCCATGGAGACCTCGCTGGAGGCGGGGTTGCCGTTTTCGTCGGAACCACCCAGTATCAGGTTCTGGTAAAGGTTGCCATGCCCAAGGCCTTGCCAGCTGAGGCTGGCGATGTATTCGATCTGCGTCATTTTTACGAAGAGTTCCTCGAATAACGGTATGGCTTGTCCCAGGGTCATGGTCGGGTCATTTTCATACCACGGGCGAAGGACCATATCGAGCCGGCCGGGCGAATATCCAAGATGCGACCCTTCAATATGGCCCAGCAGGTAAGTAAACCAGAAGGATTGTATTGCTTCGCGAAAATTTCGGGGCGGTTCGGCGGGAACACGCAGGCAGGTCTCCGCTATTTCCCGCAGTTCGGCTTTCCTGGCGGGATCCTTCTCCCGGCCGGCCATACGGGTAGCTTCCGATGCATAATTCTTCGCAAACTGCAGGGCGCCTTTCAGTACCGTGAGGGCCGCTTTCCAGAAACGGAGAGGCGAATGCCCGCTTGATTGGCCAGGCCGGAACGCTTTGATCCGGGCTTCCGTTTCACTGATTATCGTATCGTACCCTTTATTCAGGGCAGTTTCATAATCCAGGATCAGCCGGCCTTCCGGGCAGGGTTCGTGCGGTGCGGTATAGAGGCCGATCTTCCAGCCATCCCTGATAAAATCCGCGCCTTCGAAATGGGTCTTCCACAACCGGTCGCCCTGCGCCTGGAAACTCTTTTCCTCCCAGTATTCGCAGATCTCCCGGAATTCGTCATAGTCGGACGACGAGATGAGAAATTTACCGGAAACCAGGCGCAAACCCTGTTCTTCGGCCACGGCCCGTGCAGTTCCGATACCGCCCCCGGATCCCTGTTCGGCATGTTTTGACTGGGCATCCTGTTCTTCCTTCCGCATCTCCTTTAAAAACGGTTCCGCGGCGTAATTGGCATAGGGGATCGCACCGCGGATAAAACGCGTTTTATTACCTGCGAGGGTATCTTGAGCGTGGATGACGGGAGTGAGATTCGCCAGCGCCCGGGCGTGACAGGTTGCTCTTCGTTCGAGGGTCTCCATTCCGTCGGTCTGCCGGTACGCGGCGGTGAGGTGCCGGATGTACTCGATATCCACCATAAGCGGCGATTCCAGGTATCGCTGCTTGAAAAATTTCGAACGGTTCCCGGAGGGTTTTCCTGTGATCTCCCGGCGGACCAGGGGGATAGATTGATTATCCATGACGAGGGTAAAACTTTGGATTAGAACAAATGTAGGGATAAAACGGGCGAATGCAACGGCATATGAAGGATGCCAGGCGACCCCGACGGGGTGGGGAGACTATAAACGAAGAATGATCACTTTTCCCTGTTCGTTGTTGTATCCGGACTGGTTGAACGGATTCGTTCCGCCATTGTAGGATCCTCCCCCGCCTGAGCCGTCGTCGCCGCCGCCGCCACCGCCGGAATAACCGCCGCCGCCGCCACCATCATAGCCTCCTGCGCCACCGCCACCAAAACCTCCGTCACGGCAATTTCCAGCCGGTCCGCCTGTCCCGCCGGCGCCACCGGCAGAACCACCTGTAAAAGCACTTCCCCCCAGGCTGATTGGGCCGTACATGAGGTTCCCAATCGTATTTCCACCGGCACCAGTGAGTCCGCCCCCACCGGCACCTCCCTGGTAACCCGGGTTGCAGGAGGCTTCACCGCCGCTTCCAGCCGTCCCTCCGTTTCCGGCACAGGCACCCGTTGCATCGCCACCATTGTTGGTAACCAGGCCATCTCCTCCGATCTGACCGGTATAACTAACGCGGGTTGTTGCTCCGCCTCCGCCACCCGCCACGATCAGCGGGGTATTATCCGAAAGAGTGACGAACGATCCTCCTCCGCCCGATCCTCCGCATGACTGGGGTGCCGTGGCGGAGGAATAATTATCTTCCGCGCCGTCGGTTCCCCGCTGCCCGACAACAATTTTAATCACCTGGCCCGCCGTGAGAGAAAAAGTACCGGCTATTCGCGCTCCATACCCTCCTCTTACCCGTTGAGTCGGATAGTTAGCGCCTCCCCCGGCCCCCCAGGCTTCAATCCGGTAGGAGCCGGTGAGGGGAACCGTCCAGGACTGTACACCCTGGGGCGATACTGTGACAGATCCCTCAAGAGAAGTACCTGTGTAAGCAGTATTCACCTGTGCCTGGGTGGGTCCCGACTTTCCCGATGCACTTGCATTTGTAAAAGTCCAGGAATTCGCATTCGAAGGAGTAAATGTCACCTGATCACCGTAAGTCGTTCCGGCGGTGTTGATAGCATAGGCCTTGACATAATAAGGCGTTCCGGTCGAAAGTCCGGTCACTGCAAACGAATAGGTCCCCGTGGAAAACGATCCGGTTTCAGACACATTGGCGCCCGATGTGGCCGGGTCAAAACCAGAAGTCGTGCTGTATTTGAATCCTCTTACCGTCACGGTGGCGCCACCTGTGGCGGTAATATTCCCATTGAGTGTTGCACCCGTCGAAGAAACGGCTGTAGCCGGATCCGTTGTGACGGATGGGGCCGACGCACACGACGTTGTGACCTGAGTGAGGGTGGTCGCCGGGGAGTTGCATCCCGCTGAGTTGTAAGCCCAGACGTAACGGGTATAGGAGGTTCCGCAGGCAAGCCCTGTCTCTGTATAGGTTACGTCGGTTTCGAGGTTGGTCGCGGTGGCAAACTCATTGATTGCATTCCATCGATACCCGGCAGCATCTGGCGCCGGACTCCAGCTCCAAATGATCTGGGTTGAGGTTGCCGTATGGGATCCCTCTGCAGGTGCTGTTTGTGAGCTAAGGTTGGCTATTACCTCAAACCTCGTCAGGCTTTCAACCCCATCGACCGTCTGACTGCTGTAGTAATGTTGTCCGTGAATCAACGGAGTGGCAGGGTCGAGTGCAGTGCCCCCGGTTGGGTTCGTGTACCATTTCAGGTTAGTTCCGGTAGCCTCCAGGTCAGAAACTTTCGGGGTTTGAGCAAATACCAGAAGGGGCATTGCGAAAATGAAAATGAGTGCGAATACGTTTTTCATGAGCGTGATTTTTAATTAGGGTCGACCCTGTCGGGATTCCTGGGTTAATTGATCGTGACCACCACATCCAACCGTTGTGAACTTTCCGTGCAACTGACCGTCTGGGTGGCATAGTAGTGAGCCCCATTCACCAGTACCGTGGCGGATGAAAGCGCGGTTTCTCCGGAGGATGTGGAATACCAGCGAATGTTCGAGCCAGTGGCCGCGAGGCTTGCCACGGTGGCACCCGCACTGAACACCTGGCTGGCCGATCCCGTGGGTTTACAGGGTGTCGGATCAAGGGTGGCGATCACGTCAAGCCGATCAAGACTCTCCACTCCTCCCAGGGTCTGGCTGGCGTAATAATGGTTCCCGCTCACGAGAGCCGTGGTGGAAAGCAGGGGGCTGCCGCCGGTTGATGATGCATACCACTTGATGTTGCTCCCGGTCGCCTGCAGGTCCGCCACCGTCCGGGTAGTTGGCACGAAGGAAGGGGGGCTGACCGTGACCTCAGCCCATGTGCAACCGGAGCTGTATTGTGAACCGTTGTAATTTCGTGCATAGTAGGTGGTGGTCAACGTTGGCGAAACCGTTAGCGGATTTCCCGTACCCGTCAGAGTGCCACCGCAACTTCCCGTGTACCAGTAAACCGTACCGACAGCGCCGGAAGCGGTCAATTGTGTCGGAAATCCGCCGCATACCGGGTTTTCCGATACGGTGATGCCGGTAGGATCAGCAGGTACCGGATTGAATGTAAAGCCCGCCAGGGAACCGGTCCCCGATCCGGTCGTGACCGATACGCTGCCCGACGATCCGCTGCCCACGACTGCCGAGATCTCGGTAAGGCTGTTGACCGTGTAAGAGGAGGCAGATGTTCCCCCGAAC
>Ga0116171_10005814_pt1 | contig 10765 bp, 7 predicted proteins | sample AD_JPNHW2_MetaG_FD_89798 | JGI IMG/M metagenome (GOLD analysis project Ga0116171, IMG submission 89798) | Active sludge microbial communities of municipal wastewater-treating anaerobic digesters from Japan - AD_JPNHW2_MetaG | ecosystem: Engineered > Bioreactor > Anaerobic > Digestate | place...
GCTTGGTGACATTCTTTCGTGGTACAATGATTTCAATGCTGTTAGAAGCAAATTTTTCATTGAAAAAGGTTTGCTCGGCAAAGGTTCGACTAACTCCATGCCCGCAAGTACGGGAATAGGTCTCGGTCCAGATGATGGCGCCGCATGTTCTATGGATGTTACTGCTTCGATAGAACCACGCGAAATAGAATATCTCCAGGCTGCCGGAAAACAGCAGTGTGCCTTTGAATATGGTTCTGCTTTCTCAAGAGCATCGAGAGCAACGACACCAGCGGGTGAAACTGTTTTCGTCTCTGGAACCGCTGCAATAAATGCCGCTGGTATTACAACAAATATTGGAAAACCAAGAGAGCAGATCGAAGACACGATAACAAACATCCAGGCTGTTCTGCGGGATATGAATTGCTCAGATGATGAAGTTGTTCAGGTGATGGCTTATTGTAAAACCGCTGAAGTTGAAAATGTTTTCAACGCGATGGAAGAAAAACCGGATTGGCCTTGGGTTACAATGATCTGCGACGTCTGCCGTGACAATCTGCTTTTTGAGATCGAATTGACTGCTTTGCCTCGCAAACAACTATAGTCAGACAATTTTTAAATCTAAACAGTATCCATACTGGACAAAATGCCCGTATTTCATATAATCCATAAAAACTTTTAATGGAATCTGTCCTATGAAAAAAGCTTCAATACTGTTTTGTCTCGTATTGATTTTTATTACCGCAGGCTGCAGCACCGTTCCCGAGCAAAAACCCCTCATTGGTATAACCTCTGTCTACAAAGATTATTCAAATTCAGTAAACTTTAATTACATAAAAGCCGTCGAACAGAATAATGGCATTCCGATTATCCTGCCCACCGTGGAAAATGAAGATACGATTGAAATCTATGTTAAAAAACTCGATGGTCTTGTTCTGATTGGAGGCGCTGATATTCCCCCATCAGCTTATGGTCAGACCCCGCATCCATCTGTAAATATTATGGCTGATGAAAGATATAACTTTGAACGCCGATTAATCGAAAAATGGTTAAATACAGGAAAACCAACCCTAGGCATTTGTCTTGGTATGCAATTTACAAACGTTGTCTCAGGCGGAACCCTGATTCAGGATATACCATCACAGATCGGTCAAATAGTTGACCACCGCTGCTATCAAAAGCTTCACAAGATAACTATTGACCCATCGAGCAATCTCGCAAAAATACTTAACACAACCCAGGCAAATGTATATTCAGCTCACCACCAGGCAGTTAAAGACATAGGGCAAAATTTAAAACCCGTTGCCGAAAGTGATGATGGCATAGTGGAAGCACTCGAAAGAACCGATGGTAATTTTGGTCTGTTCCTGCAATGGCACCCCGAAGCTATGACAAATAACCTTGACCATCGAAACGCCATCTTTTCCGCCCTGATAAAAGCCAGCTTAAATTCTCGAAAATAATCCTGAGTTCTGTTATAATAGGACTTATGTCTTTAGCAGAAAAAATAAAATTAAAAGCCGCTGAATTAGGTTTCGACCTGGCCGCGATAACAGATGCATCCCCAATTTCCTCTGAGCATATAAAATATTTCTCTAATTGGCTTGCTGCCGGCCACGCCGCTGAAATGTCATATATGCACAGAAATTATGAACAGCGAACCGATCCCAAAAAACTTTTCGCCCCAGCAAAATCAATTATTATCGTAGGTCTAAATTATAAATGTGACTGTCTCCCTCAGGAACCAACAGCCAAACCCTCTGGTCAGATTTGCGATTATGCTCTTTATCCCGACTATCACGATTTTATAAAGCACAGACTTCGCAGCCTCGCCATTTACATCAATACTTTTTTCGATGATTTGGAATTCAAAATCTGCGTTGACTCCGCACCGTTGGCCGAAAGGGCATTAGCCGCCAGAGCTGGTTTGGGTTTCATTGGTAAAAACCACATGCTCATAAATCCAACTCTAGGCTGTCAGATATTTTTAGGCGAGTTGCTGACAAACATCGATTTGCCCTGCGACAAACCCATCCAGCAGCAAACCTGCGAAAATTGCGACCTCTGTATCAAAGCCTGCCCAACCGGCGCATTAAGCTCTGCTGGTTCTTTCGTTGCTTCGAAGTGCATAAGCTATCTGACAATAGAGCACAAAAACGATATCCCCGCCAGCTTTGCAGAAAAATTTGGCGATAGTCTTTTTGGTTGCGACAGATGTTCGAAAGCTTGTCCATATCATCAAAAAGCACCTGCCTGCAAAAATAAAGATTTTACTCCTGACATCGCAAAAAAACACCTTGTCCTTGATGCGATATTGAACATGCCGCCGGAGCAGTTTGCCCGCGACTTTAAAACTACGCCGATATACCGCACGGGCATCGAAAATCTAAAAAGAAACGCCGGCATCTGCAAAAAAAATCTTACATGCACATAGTTTTCGCTGGTTTGCCTAAACTCTTCTTAATACTTTGCCCGCTCTTGTCTCTGTCAACTGACCCTTTTCAATGGTTACATTTCCGTTGACGATAACATATTCGATACCTTTTGGTTTTTGAGTTGGGTTTTCAAAGGTTGCTGTATCGATAATATTTTCCTGGTCAAATATTGTTACATCAGCAAACTTGCCTTTTTCTAAAACTCCGCGATCTTTAATTTGGAAATGCTCTGCAGGCCAGGAAGTCATTTTTCTGATACCTTCTTGTAGCGACATTATTTTCCTCTCACGAATATAACGTCCCAGCACTCTCGCAAATGTGCCAAAGCTGCGAGGATGGTCACGTCCATCGAATCCGTGTCCATAACCGTCAGATGCCACCGATGTCAGCGGAAAAGCCAAAAGTTTTTCTATATTTTTTTCATTCATGCTGAAACCGATAACACCAGTAGTGCCATTTGTTTTTATTATGAGGTCTTTCATCACGTCATAGGGAGTCTGATTCAGCTCCTGCGATAATTCTTTTAATGTTTTGCCGTCTATAAGCAGATTTTCTGGTCCAGCCATATCCTCGATTACTTTTTCAACATCGTTTCTCAATTTCGCATCAAGACTTGCATCTTTCAGCCGCCCGATTAAATTCGAGCATTGACCAAGTAAAACACTGTCCCCAGCTTTTGCCCAGTCCGGAAAAAGAATGGCTAAGTATGTACTCCATGCGGCATAAGGGTATTTGTCGCACGCAATATCAAGCCCTTCTTTACGTGCTTTTTCGATAGTCTCTAAAACCTTATCTGCCAGGTGCCAGGCTTTAACCCTGGATAATTTCAGATGAGATATTTCCACCCTTACATCAGCTGCTTTACCAACTTGTATAGTTTCTAAAATAGAATCAAGAACCTTATCACTTTCGTTTCGCATGTGAGTTGTGTAAATTGCATCATATTTTTTTACAATTTTACAGAGTTCTATCATTTCATTTGCTTTTGAAAAACATCCTGGAGTATATTCCAGTCCGCTTGACAGGCCAAATACGCCTTGCTCAAGTGACTCCGCAACTTCCCCCTGCATAACCGTAATCTCAGCAGATGTCGGATCCCTGTCTTCCAGCCCCATTCCAAAATTGCGAATTGCTGCATGCCCGACGAGTGTCCCGAAATTAGTAAGAGATTTCTGTTTCTCATATGCCTCGAGATCCTGTCCGATAGTATGCTTGCCGTCTTGTGTTTTTTTAGGTGAACCTGTGCTGCCGCAATTGCCGCCTATCTCCGTTGTAACGCCCTGATGAATATAGCCGTAAGACATTGAGCCGCCCGCTGAATGGGTATGAACATCAATAAAACCGGGGCATACCGTCAAACCGGAAGCATCGATTATTTTTTTGCCCGCAGAAGCCGCAATATTTTTGCCAATTTCGACTATACGTTCTCCCTTAATACAAACATCGCCGCAAAAGGCTTCTTTCCCTGTTCCGTCGATTATATTTCCGCCTTTGATAATAATATCGAATTCACTGTCAACTGATTTTATACTGTCAATACCCAGTGCTGATTTTGTGCTGATTGCACCAAGAGTAATCCCCGTGATTGCACTTTTCTTTATGAACTCTCTTCGTGTTATGGACTTCATTCTTATCCTTTCATTATTACCGATACTATGATTTTAATACTTTTCTAGGGAGAACAAAGAGCTTTTTTATTGAAATGATTTAATAACAGTTTATTTTTTCAGTTATGACTTAAATTGAATTTTAACCCTGACATTTGCGACAGATATCATGTAGTTTTCATTCACCGGACTCTATAAAAAAAGCCAACCATTACAGGTCGGCTTTTAATAAACGGTGGCTCAATTTATTTTAAGGAGCAAGGAAAGAATCTGCTTCACTAATCGGCAATTCATCGCCGTTATAAACATCGGTATTTTGTAGCGTGAAGATGTCATCTTTATTAGGTCCGATGTTTCTGCCGCCGGTATATTCAACACTGCCGTCGGTGAACAGAACGTTCTGACCTTTGCGGTTATGATTAATACTGTTAATAGTTGAAAGTTTTTTATCGAGTTTAAGCTGCAATGTTTTATTACTGTTTTGTGGAAGATTTTCAAACAAAGGATTGGAATCTGCATAGAATGGATTCCTGCCCAGGCTTACAATAGTATCCTTTTTAGTCAGGATTTTTGAGCTGTATGTTATATATTTTTTTGACGGAAAATCATTATATCGCATAGCCTGTGCCGCGTTGAATTGTAAAACTTTGCCGTCTCTTACGCCCGGGCAAACAAAATTCACAGGTTCAACATAACCTTCTTTCACCAGAAGCCATGTGTTACGGGTATTCGAACCGCTATTCTGGTCGTCACAGCCAATTTTCCACCATGGTTGGCCATTTGCTGTAGCAACCGAAGGAAGCTGGTTGTTATAATCTGTACTGTAATTACTCAGTCCGCCTGCTATCTGCGAAAGCTGATATTGGCATTTTTGTTTCCAGGAGTTTTGTCTTGCAGATTTTAGAACGGGGAACAACACTGTAGCAACAAAGACAAGAACCGCCGCAGCCGTTACAATCTGACTGAGGTTAGGACAGAACCGGAATCTTCCGCCATCTTGCTTCTGCTCATTGCCGAGCAGTTGTTCAAGTTTGATATGACTCGAATTTGCAGCCTTGCAAAGCCTGTCAACCGTGCGATCAACTATATACTCAGGACACTGCTGTGCCTCTAAGCTCTCCAGAGGAGACAACGACTTCATTATCGCATCGTAAAGCTCTAACGCCTCAATATTATTTGCGATCAGGCTCTTGACCTTATCACGGTCCTCACTTAATTCAAGACCCAAACAATAATCAAATATTAACTCTTTTTCAAAATCACTTAGTTTCGACATCACTTTTTACTGCTCCCAGCAGTTGCTTTCCATTCTTTTGCGAATACCGCCACTGCTGTATGCAGTCGGCTTTTTATCGTTCCTATTGGTATACTTAGCATCTCCGCCATTTGTTTGTAAGAAAATTGATTAAAATATGACAAAATTAAAATTTCCCGTAGATTTTCTGGCATTTCCGATATTATCTGCCTTACCATCATCGCAGTCTCATCACGTGCCAGTTCCTCAAGAGGCATTTTATCCCGGCTGCCAATAACATCTAAGGCATCTCCAAATGACATTTCCTCTGGGGTTGCGATGGAACTGATGGAAATTGCCGCTGTTCTTTGTTGTTTTCTTAGCGCATCCTTGGCTTTATTGGCCGCTATAGTAAAAAGCCATGGTCTTAAATTCTTCGTTGGGTCAAAGCTGGATCGGCTGTTGTATAGCTGTAAAAACGTCTCCTGAAAGACGTCTTCAACCTGATCGTGGTGGTTCAAAAATCGCTTCAAAAATGCGTAAAGACCGTTCTTATAATGATTAATGAGTTCACGAAAAGCGTCCTCATCTCCGTCCATGAAACGGGCAATAACTTCACTGTCCGGCTGATTAGTCAAATTAGACTCCGTTAAAAACACTTAAAAATAAAGACAACCCTGTTATTATAAGGTAATTATTTTTAAATATAAATATTTATTTGTCGTCAAAATGAGTGTTTTTTTATAAGCATTCCCAGACATGAAAAATATCGGAAAAACCCCTGTTTATGATTTGATAGCGGCAATATTATGAACAACGAGCGTAACTCATTGTATTATAAGACAATAAGATGCAATCGTTGATTCAAAATTTGTTATAACCCCGTGGTTTTCAACCAGTCTTTTGCCTCATCACTTCCGAAGCGTGCTGCCTTTTCATACCAGAATTTTGCAAGATAGTTGTCTTGTGTTAGCCCCTGACCGGTCTCGTACATTTGACCCAGTTGAAACATTCCTTCGCCGCTTCCGGTATCTGCTGCTCTTTTATACCATTTTACAGCCTCAAAATAGTCCTGCGGAACAAATTCGCCGTGCTTATACATTGAAGCCATTGCCAGCATTGCATGTGTGTTAGAATTGTCAGCCGCTTTGTTGTACCATTCGATAGCTTTTTCGACATCCTGCCTGATAGCCAAACCATAATTGTTCATCAACCCCAGGTTATACATTGCACCCGAATTTCCAGCATTAGCAGCTTTTAAATACAAGCCGATAGCTAAATTTTCATTTTGGGCAACACCTTGGCCCTTGAAATACAGATTTCCAAGCCCGAACATTCCGCCGCTATGGCCTTTCTCTGCTGCCTGACCATACCATTCTGCCGCCTTGACGTAGTCAACAGATGTGCCATAACCATTTTCGTATGCAAAGCCGACATTATACATTGCACCTGGGTGCCCCGCATTTGCTGCATGAACGAAATATTCAAATGCTGTATTACGGTTTTTCTCGACAATATCGCCTTTTACGTAGATCCAAGCCATGCTCATCATGGCATTAACATTGCCGGCTTCCGCTGCCTTTTCATACCAATTCATTGACTGCTGGGAGTTAACATCGCCGGTAAGGCCTTTTTGGTAAACAACGCCAAGATTGTACATAGCAGAACCGCTGCCTTCTTCTGCTTTTTGCTGATAAACCTGGAGCTGTTCGGCACCAAGCTCCGAAATATCCTGCGAATAAAGGTTCGTTCCAATTAATAAAACAAAACACGCAGAAATTTTTATGATTAAACTCGTTCTCATCGTCCCTTCTCCTTAAAGGTAAACTACAGTATATATAATATCGCGTTGATGGCGAAAGAATACGTCATTTATAGGACTTTGTCAATAAATATCTCAAATTAATACGCTTTTAATAGTTCAATAACTGGGTTTGCGGCCATTTGACTGCATCATGACAGACAACGGGGATTTGAAGTGTTTTGGGGAGCTGATTTAAGTTTTTTTATTATTTTTAATTTTTTTTAAAAAAAGACGTCACATTATGAAGTTTCGTGAGACTTTAATACAGAAAGACGTTGTTTGACAATTTAATAAAAACAGTAAGCTTGCGAGTTTGTTCCTTATTTTGCGTATCGCAATAATTTATGTCTTGCCGAGGTTGGGTAATAGTTAGGATGATTTTTGTGGCTAGGTTCGAACGGATATTATTATCTGGGAGAACCAATCAGGGGGCTACTTTGATACGGTAGCTGTAGTGTCTATAAAATAAATAACGGCAATTTTAGACAACAATTGAAGTTGGTATTTTATATGCAAGGTTGGGAAAATATTATATTAGTATCGCAGATTGTGGAAAGAGCCGTTGACAATTATACATTGTCGTCACCACTCATGTTTTAACGGCTCTTTACCACAACAATAAAGGCGACAGAATGATTTAATCTTTCAGGTTTGGCTGTTTTTGAAAATATAAGAATGTCATTATAATACACTTCTCCTCCTCTCTAAAGTTAGAAGTATAACGGGACAGTATGGGTTTTCCTTCGGCCTATACTGTCCCGTGTCGTTTATTCCAAAAATAAAAATCAAAGATTTACACCAGGATGTTCTGGAAGGAGGTGTTTTAATAGTATTTCTTGGCGGACAGAATATTCTTGTCGGTTCTGTTTTACAATGTCATAAATAGTATTATAATCGCTTTCCAGCACCTTTACGACATCATAATCAAGGCCGCTGCTGCCGGCTAATTTATTGATGATTTCCAGTGTCTTTTCACGGTTCATTTCCTTATGGTAGGGGCGATCTTCTGTTAACGCTGCAAAAACATCCGCTACTGCCATGATTCGTGAACCAAGAGTCAGGTCTTTGGCCTTATGATGAAAGGGATAACCATTACCGTCAAGTCGTTCATGGTGAAACGCCGCCCATTCCGTAATCTGGGGCAAACCGCCTATAGTATCCAAAAAACTGAACGTATAATATGTGTGGCTTTTTAGAATGTGAAGTTCTTTTTCCGTAAGCTTATCAGGTTTATCAAGTATATATGTTGGAACTGTCAATTTCCCGATATCATGAAAATAACCAGCTGAACGCATCAGAAATTTTTCTCTTTCGGAAAAATGAAGTCGCTCCGCCAATTCGACCGCAGCACTGGCAACACCTGCCGAATGAGTTGCTGTCCATCGGCTTGTAGTATCTATTATATTGGCAAAAATCCTCGATATCGGTTCAATCGATTTTTCATCTAATGACAATGTCGGCCAATCTATTTGTTTCAGTATTACACTGTATATCCGGTTTGATGCGCAATCAAGCCAGAAAGATTCTACTTCGCATATCTCATGGAATGCATCGACGCAGTCAGGATGAAATTTTTCTCCTCTGAGAAGATCGATTTGTTCTACTATACTTTCACTCTGATCAAGAATATATATATCCCTCTTAATCATTCTTTCAATGCTGTCTGATAAAACCAATATATGGCTTATGAACGGAACATCAAGCCCTTTGCATTCTGCGCCTTTGCCGTTTTTCCATGGCAAATGGTGAAAACGTACAAATTCCGATGCTCGCGTAAATAGGAAAAAATCTTTAAGTAAGCGATAGCCTGTTTCACAATGTAGCATGGGATCGCCGAAGTTACCCTCGCGTATTCCTTTGATTCTGTTTTCAGAGCCTATCAAACCGATATCATGCAAAGCCGCAGCAAAAAACAAATCAAGCATCTCATATTTGTCAATGCCGAGCTGCCTGGCAATAGAGGCTGCAATATATGCTGTCCGTTGCTGATGATCTACAACATCTGGATGAACATAATCAAGAGCCTGAGAAAGTGACATTATTAATCTGTGTAATGGTACCTGTTCATTTATTATCATTATTCGTCCCCTAATTGCCGTATCAAAACTATCGGCTTTAAAACACCGTTACTTAACAACTCCGACTCTTTATGACTTTGCTTTTTGCAGATGTTTTTAGGTTAAACAGCAGGAGAAAAACGATTTTCATGTATTTTTTTAAAAAAAAACTTAACAGAATTCATTTATTATCGCTATTTCCGTCGAAATTTAGTATAAAAAGCTATTGATTTTGTCTGTGTATTAAAAGGATTTTGGCTGGAAAGAACCTGTGGCAGATAAAAAAAACGAAAATATAATACCTGATGCGATACATTCAGCAGTAGCTGTTGTTTTCTTTGCCCTTTATTTTTTATACCTGTGGTTTATTGTCGACCCCAAATTAATATTCCACAGCGGAGGCAAAATAACAAATTACCCTGTATTTTTCAAAGGACTCGACTTCTTTTTCCCGTTTTTATCCAGACCCGGCGGGGCCGCAGAGTATCTGGCTGCATTTTTGTCACAGGGATTATTTTTTTCCTGGTTGGGCGCACTGGTATTGACCGCCGTCGGAATGGCAATATGCTTTTGCCTCCGGTATATCCTGAAATCCTGTGGTGCCAAAGCTGATGGTTGGTTCTGGTTTTTGCCTGTTATTTTATTTGCCGTTGTCTATGGCAGATATTCGTTCAATTTCGTTACTACCGTTGCTCTCTTAATATCACTGGTTTTTTTATGTCTATATTTGAAGATCAAAACGAAAACCAAAGCAGGGCAGTTCTTTGTTTTCACAGCATTGTCGATAGCTTCATACTCCATCGCCGGCGGGGCGTTCCTGCTCTTCGTTGCCTCAGCGATTCTTTATGATCTGTTTTTCAGAAATAATAAGGCTCTCTTTGTTGGTCAGTTCATTTTGTCGATCTTAATTCCGTATACCGTCGGTTTTTACCTCGCCGGTCAGACAATGATAGATGCCTGCACGTCGCTTTTGCCTTTTAGTTGGAAAATTATTATCCATGAAGACGCAAAGTCGACTGCCTTGCTGATGTATTCGATCTATTTGCTTGCTCCTGTTGCTGTAGCATCACTAGGAATAATTACGCAAAAACCAGCTGTCATGCCTGCAAAATTAAAAACCATATTTACAACAGGTTTCCGTTCATGGTCAGGCTGCTTAATCACATTGCTGATTATCGCAGCAGCGGTGGGCATATCTTTTGACAGAAAAAATAAGAGGCTGTTTCAGTGTGACTATTACAGCTACTATCAGGATTGGGATAAAGTGGTTACCGTTGCCCGCAATGATCTCAACAGCATGTTCTTATGTTCTGCTGCCACTAGGGCTTTGTACCACCAGGACAAGCTCTTTGATAAAATGTTCGAGTTCTACCAGTTCCCGACGATTTTGTTTATGCAAACGCAAGACCAAAAAAAGCTGTTCTGGAAACAGGCCGATATCTATTTCGAGCTTGGATATATCAACATGGCAGAGCACAAATGGACAAGCTGTCTCGATGCTTTTGGTGAAAGACCAATGATACTCAAACGCCTGGCATGGATAAACATGGTAAAGGAAAATTCAGACGCCGCAGTAATATATCTTAACAGTCTGAAAAGAACTTTTTTCTTTAATGATTTTGCTGATAAATATCTGGCGTTGCTCAAAA
>Ga0116171_10005816_pt1 | contig 10759 bp, 9 predicted proteins | sample AD_JPNHW2_MetaG_FD_89798 | JGI IMG/M metagenome (GOLD analysis project Ga0116171, IMG submission 89798) | Active sludge microbial communities of municipal wastewater-treating anaerobic digesters from Japan - AD_JPNHW2_MetaG | ecosystem: Engineered > Bioreactor > Anaerobic > Digestate | place...
AGCAGGTTCATTCCACTCTTTCCTACTTCTTCCTACTTTTTCCCACTTTTTCCCACTGCTTCTTATACTACCCCGGGTATAAATACTGTCAACGAAAGCTCGTCGGGATTTAAGCGACAGAATCAATATTTTTATGCGCAGAACTAGACATCTGTGTAGGTGCGGCAGAGCAAGGCCTCGGCTATCCTTCGGCCATGACCTATCCTGAGTTCTATGTCGTATTTCCAGATGGGGACAGGCAGGAGATACCTTCAGCCCTGCGTATTGACGCCCTTGTCGACCTGAATGGAAGGCCCCTCTCCCTGCCCCTGCCGACGGAACGCATGATCGCGTACCGGGTCGTGAAGATCAGGCATCAGGAAAGCCGGGGCGAGGATGTCATGCTTCATTACCTGGAGCTCGTGCCGGCGACAGAGCTACGCTCATACCTGCGGTAGGGAAGAGGGGCTGGACTACTGGCACACGGAGACACAAAGCAAGAGGGAGGACGGGAAGGGAAAAAGAAGATGGGAACAAGAGGTAATTACCTCTTCATTCTCCTATTCTATCTCTCCTCTACCTTATCTTTCCCTGCGTCTCTGCGTCTCTGCGTCTCTGTGTGACCTTCTCTTCTTGAGAGAGGCCCTTTTCGGGCAGTCCCGCTTTTGCTAGTCCGTTCCGGCCTTGAAAAGATAGAGGTCGGGTATCTTGTGGACCCTGAGGAGGGAGAAGTCCTCCTTGGCGGCCTTGTCCGCGGCCAGGTCGAAATCGAAGTAGTGTACCGCTGGCTCGAAACCCTCCACCTCGACACGGAGCTCGCAGGAGAAGGAACGTTCCTCGCCGGCGACCTGGGCGTCCTCGGGCCGCGGCCAGAAGATATAGGTGCCGGCCGTCGCCTGGGCGAGGACGAAGGGGTTCTGCCAGTTCTGGTCGACCATGGGAGCGAGCTTCCGGTTGACGATCAGCCTGACGACGCCATCGGAGAGGGGCTCGAAATTGAGTCCATTGAAGACCCGGCCCATGACGGCGGGGAGGTTGAAAGCAGGCCCCTCGGGCATGTTGCGGGCGATGGTTGACCCCGCATGGTCGGAGGTGGCTCGGGGTCGATGGGTGACCAGGGCCCAGCCCTCCTTGGCGAGGCTGATGATATCGGCCTGTCTCTGGAGCTTCGCCTGGAAGTCGCGCTCGCTGTAGGCCATTCCCCGGCTGGAGACTATGTATTCCGGCTTGATGCGGTTGAGGACATAGCAGGCGACGTCGAGGCGGCATTGGCCGCAGGTGCAATAGCCGAGGCGGTTGTCCTTTTCCTCGAGGGAGAAGAGTTCGCCCACCGCGGCCAGCACGGCATCCTCCATGAGATTACGGATCTCCATGAAACCTCCTCGTTCTTCCATCACTACAGTGTAGTCATCCACCGGGAATCCGCAAAGGAGGACGAGCCGCGACATGCGTCATCCGTTGCAGGTTTGACCCTCGAGGCCGAATGCAGTACACATTTATACGGTATGGATCGGGCAAGAAGCAACAATGCGGCCAAGGCGGCCTTGCCGCTCATCGTCCTGGCCGGCCTCCTGGCCGCCGCGGCCGTCTCCTGCCAGGGCAAGGGCATGAAGGACCGGGATGGAAGGGCCCCGGGACAGGCCGTCCCCGTCCAGGCGGCCAAGGGCGGCGCTTCCGCGCCGGCCAGCCCGGAAGCGGCGGCAGGCCAGGGCGACTCTCCGCCCGTCCTCCAGATGCAGCCTGTCCAGCCGGCCTCCTCCGAGGCCGCCCCCCCCGCCCAAGGGCCATCGGCCCCTTCAGCCGATTCCGGCGGGGAGGCCCCGTCCCGGCTTCCTCCTGCCGCTGCGCCCCCCCAGGAGCCCGCCCTGCCCGCCTCCATCCTCGCCGAACGAGGCTTCGGTCTCGCCGCGCCGCTCGGCCCCCTCCTCCCCGAGGACAACCTCATCGGCCCCCTCCAGGACTGGCGCGGCGGGAACGACTCCGAGCGGGAAGCCCTGAAGGCGGCCGCCGCCTTCCTTGACGGACTGGTCGCGGGCCGCCTCCCCGAGGATCTCGTGGCGCCGGGCAGGCTGCCCATCGTCTCGATGCTGGCCCGGGACCTCCTGGCGGGCCCGCGGCCCGGATCCTACAGGATAGGCGCCTTCAGGGACGCCGGGACGCCCGGTGACGAGAGCAGGTCGGCCCGGGTGGCCCTCTCCTTCCCCGCCTTCGGTCCGGCGGCGGGCCAGGCCGCCGGGGCAGGCTCGCCCGCGTTGGCTGGAACAGCGGAGCCCGCAGGCGGAGGGCAGGCCAGCTGGGTTACGGGAGAGATCGGTCTTCGGAGGATAAAGGGGATATGGTATATTGAGAGCGTGACCTTCGACGGCGCCCCGTCCTGAGACGGGAAGCCGCCGAGCCGCGCCGAACGGGCGGGATCCCGGCGGCAAGCCGGACCGGGACCATGCCAGGAGCCCTTTGATGGCGACAAGTATAAAAAGGATCGAGAAAGAGTTCATACTCGGCTCGGCCCGCGACGAGGAGGTCACCCTCCTCCTCCTTGCCGGCAACGGGGAATGGCCCGTCCACATCCAGTCCATCGAGAAGGAACGCGTCGTCCTTTCCCATTCCATGCCCCTCCGCCTCCTCAAGCGCTGGGAGACCTACGAGTTCCGTTTCGTCTATCGCGAGCAGGGCATAGCCTTCAGGTCCCGGGTGATCGAGGTCAAGGACGCGGCCATAGCCATCGAGATGCCCGAAGAGGTCTACAAGAACCTCGGGCGGCGCTATTCCAGGCGCAAGCCGCCGACCGACTTCGACGTGTCCTTCTCCTTCATGGGCGACCGCTATGCGCTCTCCTTCCCGACGACGGGCGAATTCGACCCCGTCATGGAGCCGGAACCGGCGCCGGGCTTCGACCCCGCCGACATCAGGCTCCTCATCCGCGAGTTCAACGCCAGGGCCGAGGAATTCGCGAGCGACCGGGCCATCGTCATGTTCAAGGACAGGAAGCCCGAGGCCCAGGACGAGCGGATCATGGTGAGGACGGGCCGCATCTTCTATCTCCCCACCGCGATAGCCGGCCTGCCCTCGGTGGATCCCTATATCCAGCCGCGGATCATCACGAGGGCAGCCTTCGCAGACTGGCTCCGGGAACAAGGGGTCCCCGAGGAGCTCGTCGAGGACGAGGTCGTGCGCTTCGAGCGGAACAAGAAGAGCTCGGGCATCCTCTCCGAGCTCCTCGTGCCGATCATCTTCCAGGAATACGTCATCGGCTACGTGAGCGTGGTGAACAAGCAGCCGGGCAAGCCGCCCTTCGATCTTTCCGTCCTCGAGACCTTCCACCAGTTCGCCAAGGTCCTCGCCTATTCCCTCAAGATCAACGGCTACTTCAAGACCGCGCCCAAGAAGAGCCAGGGCTTCCCCGCCGACATCATCGACGTGAGCGCGGGCGGCGTGCTCTTCGTGAACCCCTCGCGGGAGCTCGCCAAGGCCCTCCTGCCGGGCAGCACCATCGAGCTCACCATCAAGGTCGGCGGCCGCAGCGTCCGCACCCCTGCCCTGCTCAAGCGCAACTACCGCGACGCGGAGCTCGTCTACTACGGTGTCGAGTACCAGGGCATAGAGCCCGAGGACTTCCGCTTCCTCTTCGAGACCCTGTACGGCCGGCCCTTCACGGACAGCGACGCCGCCGGGCTCGAGGGCCTCGGCATCAAGGGGCCCGCCCTCCTGCGCTTCGACTGAGGCCCCCCCGGCCGCGCCGCGAAAAAAAGGCGGGCAACGCGCCATGCGTTGCCCGCCTTTGCCATATACGGAACTGGCGCGGCGGCGCCTTCGTCCCTCGAGGACCGAGGCGCCGCAGGCGCCCCGGCCTCTAGTTCTCGCTCTCCTTGGCCACGCCGAGGTGGCGCTTGGGGAAGCGCTTGAGCATGGCGACCGCGTTGCGCTTCTGGTTGAAGACGAAGCCGCCGTTCCAGTACTCGAGGGCCGCGAAGAGGGCGTTGCCGCCGTCGTTGTCGTCGGCGGCCGCGCCCCGGAAGGAGACATAGTCGGCAAGGGCCGTGAAATCGTCCCCCTCGAGGAGGGCCTGGCGCTTGCGGTTGAAATCGTTCCACTTGTCGAGGTCCTTGAAGCCCTCGCCCTCGTCCTCGACGATGATGTGGGCATGCTCGGGGCTGAAGGAGTACCAGACCCTGACCTTCTTCTCCATGTCGCACTTGTTCCCGTGCTTCACGGCGTTCTTGATGATCTCGCTGATCTGCTGCTCGAGGAGGTTGATCTCCTTGATGTCGGGCGGCGCCGTCTGGACGATGAGGAGGGTGAAGTACCTGATCTGCCGGAAATCGGAGGGGAATTCCTTGTGGAGGAGCCCCGTCCTGTCGAAAAGCGGCGAATTCTCGTCAACCTTGATCTGCTTGACGGCCTCTTCCTTGCGCTGGCTGCTCATCTAGGCCTCCATCTTCTGCAGCGCTTCCTCGATCGTCTGCGTGATCGGGAAGTATCCCATGAGCTTCGTGAGCTCGATGACCTTCTTCACCGAGCCGTGGATGTTCGTGATGATGAGCCTCAGGTTCATCTTCTTGATGGTCGAGCAGATGTAGATCAACGCCCCGATGCCGCTCGAGTCGATGTAGTCCACGTTCTCGAGGTTGATGATGAAGCGCTCGACCTTCTTCTCGAGCATCTTCATCACGAGCTCCTTGAGCTTGTAGGAGTTGTAGAGGTCCATCTCGCCATTCACGTCGATGATGTAGTTCTCGCCGCTCTTGCGTATCTTCAGTTCCATGGTTTTCCCTGCTCCTTCTGGCTCAAGGCTTCGATTTCATGACGAGTATGGTCTGGTCGTCGTGCTGCCGCGTGCGACCCGAGAATTCCTGGACGTCCGCGAGGATGGCCTCGGCCATCTCCTTCGCGGGAAGGCCATGGTGGCGATGGACCGATTGGGCGAGGTTCTTGCGCCCGAACTGCTTGCCCTGGTCGTTCATGGCCTCCACGAGACCGTCGGTATGCATGACGAGGACGTCGCCCGGGGCTATCCTCACGCGCTTGTCCTGGTAGGCCGTCGTCCGCTCGACGCCGATCGGGATGCTCTTGATGTCCACCGTCTCCACCGCGTCGGAATCGACGCGGTAGATGAGGAGGGGCTGGTGGGCGGCGTTCGAGAATTCGAGGACGCCCGAGGCGGCGTCGACGCACACGAGGCCGAGGGTGGCGAAGTGGTCGAGGTCGACCTGCCCGGCTATGCCCCGGTTCACCCAGGCCATCAGGGTGGCCATGTCCTTCGTGGAGTTGGTGATGAGCCTGAGGATGGAGCTCACCATCACCATGACGAGGCCGGCGGCCACGCCCTTGCCCGCCACGTCGCCGACCGCGAGGACGGCCTTGTCCTGCCTGAGGCGGATGACGTCATAGTAGTCCGAGCAGACGCCCCGGGCGGGCACCGTGAGGGCTCCGATGGAATAGGCCCCGAGGGGCTGGATCTTCGCGGGCACGATGGTCTTCTGGATGCCCTCGGCGATGGCCGCCTCGCGCTCGATATCGCTCCGCTCCGCCGCCTCCAGGAAGGAGAAGGAATTCGCGATGGCGATCGAGCCGAAGTTCGAGAGGAGCTTGGCGCGGTCGAAGTCGCTCTCGGAGAAGGACTCGCCCGAGGAGCGCTCGAGGGCGATGACGCCGATGATGCGGTCGCGGACGACGAGGGGCACGGCCATGAGGGAGGAGATCTGCAGCCAGTCCTCGTCGCCGTTGCGGGCCACGCGGCTGTCGAGGGCGGCCTCGGCGATGAGGAAGGGGTTGCCCGCCTTGGCGGCCTCCCCCAGGAGGCCCTCGCCTAGCCTGAAGCGCGCATGGCGGAGGAAGGAGTTCACGCGCTCCTCGGTGCGAGGGATGGTGTCCGGCAGCTTGAAGGGAGGGGCAAAGCGGCCATGGATGGAGCGGACGGTGATGGCTTCGTCGAATTCCTCGACGAGGAGGATGGCCGCGCTCTCGGCACCCGTCCTCTCGGAGATGACCCTGGCCATGTTGTCGAGGGATTCCTGCATGGCCACGCCGCCCGTGCTGCCCTGGCCCGAGGGGAGGAGGAGCTCGTAGAGGCTGTCGACCGACTCCTCGTAATACGAGACGGCGGAGACCAGCCGGCCCTCCGCTATGCCCATGAAGCGCACGGCTATCCAGAGGATGAAGCCGTAGAGGAGCGGCACGATGAAGGCATGGAACCAGAACGAGCCCGCGCCGAGGATGGAGCCACCCACGAGGTAGCAGAAGGACACGATGGCGATGGGGAGGACCATGCCGGAGACGGCCCTCCGCGCGGGCTCGACCTCTCCCTCGCCGGAGGCATAGCGAACGATGACCACGATGATCGGCGCGACGGCGAAATAGCGCGCCAGCTCGGTCGGCAGCCCGGGGGCTATGCCGAAGGCGAGCTTGACCAGCATGAGGGCCATGACCGCCGCGTTCGCGGCTATCGAGGCCCAGAGGGCCCAGCCGCCCCGCGGCGCCGTGACGAGCCAGGCGAGGAGGCAGAAGACCACCAGGTCGGAGAGCCGGTACAGGTCGGGGGAAGGGAGGAGGACGAAGGCGAGGTCGCGGGCCAGGAGGGCGGCGAAAAAGAAGGCCAGGCGGGACAGCAGGCCTTCCGCATCCTTGCCGCGGAGCGACAGGAAAAGGACGAGCGCGAGGGTGGCAACGGCGAATTTTGCGAGCGAAGGACCGTTCAGCGCCGTCATTATGCTGTCCAGGAACATGCGCTCTCCTCTCGCGACGGCGGCGTCCGGAGCGCCAGGACAAGGCAAAAACGGTTCCGGCTAGCCTGCCATGATCGCGGCCAGTCTAGCATCCGCTATTGGAGGAGTCAAGTTGAACGAGCGCGGCCGTTCGAGTAATAGTCCCGGATGATGGCGAACTTGCCTTCGTCGTAGACGGCCGCCTCCATCTCCCGGAGCTCGAAGCCCACTTCCTGGGCCCCGCCCGAGAGCCGCACCCAGCGGACGGTGGCCTCGAGGTTGAAGGCCGAGAGGCCGAGCTCCGAGAAGGAAACGCCCACGGAGAAGGTCTTTCCCGGCTCCATGGCGAAGGGTTCGGGGAAAAGGCCCTTGAAGCCGTTGTCGCTCACATCGGCGACGTAGCCCACCCGGCCCTTCACGCTGATCAGGATGCGGGCGAAGCTGCGGTCCCTCGACGAATCGCGGCGCTCCTGCATCATGGCTGGACCTCCTCGAGGTTGCCGACCATCTCGAGCTCCGCCACGGCCTCCCCGTCCGCCAGGCGCGGCACGAGGGGAAGGCCGAGCTCGATGACGGTGCCCCTAACCTTGCCCGAGAACCAGGGGCAGGGCTGGCTCGACGCGTCGACGAAACCCAGGTGGAAGTCGCGGAAGGTCTTCTTGGCGACGTAGATGCCCATGCCGAAGCGGCTTCCCGCATGCCGCTGCCTGTAGGAGGAGAACTGGTCGCTCATGACGTCGACCTCCTCGGGCCTCGAATCGAGGTCATAGGGCAGGAGGGAGGGGTCGAAGCCCCGACCCGCATCCTGCACCGTGGCAAGGAAGCGCCCGGATTCCGTCCTCAGGCCGACCCTGACCGGCTCGGTCACGCCCTTCTCCCGGTGGGCCCGGATGGAATTGGAGACGAGCTCGAGGATGGCGAAGGAGACGAGCTCCGGGTTGACGGGCAGGGAGGGATAGCCTATTTCGGCGAAATTGTCCACGATATCCCTGAACTCTTCCTGCGGGCTGAAGGTGAGGAGTAATGAGGTAAGCTTTTGTGCTCGATACATTATATACGATGTCATCGGAATGTAGACATAATACTAGACCGATGCCTAGGGCAATTCAAGGGTGGGAACAGCCATGATCGGCCTCTATATAAAGATACCATTCCACACGCAGATCCGGAGGGCCGACAAGGCCCTGGCGGCCGAGCTCCTGGGAGCGGTGACCCGCATCGCTGAACGGTACATGGCAAGGATGCCCCAGACCGAGGAGTCCTTCCTCCTCCTCTTCGACGAGGGGAGCGGTTGCGCGATGCTGCGCGCGGCGGAGGCGACCCGGGGGATGGGAGAGGCCCTGTCCGCCCTTTCCCCGCGGCTCCATGGCTGGACCATCCTCCTCGACAGGATCTCGCCCGAAGCCTCGGCGGAAGCCTCGCCCGAGGCCATCTTCCACGATTTCAAGTACCGCTGGTACGAGATCGAGGAAGACGGGCTCTTCGTGGAGGAGGGGATCGCGGGCTCGGTCTCAGCCTACCTCGAGCTCGAGAAGGGGAAGAAGCCTGCCCGTGTCGTCGGCTTCCCCTACGCGGAGCCTGCCCTGCCCGAAGGCTACAGCCCTCCCGGCCCCTCCGACCCGAGCCTCGGCCGCTTCGTGGACGAGGCGGGAAGCCACATCATCGGCGAATCGCAGGCCCTCCTCCTCCTCGCGGTCGGGCCCGGGACGGCGCCGGAAACCTTCGTCAACGCCGCCTTTTCCTCCCTCTACCACGACAAGGCGGCCTCCTTCCTGTGGATCCATGCGGGGCCGAAGGAGGCCTCCCCCTATGGGCCCATCCTCAGGGCCCTCGCCAGCCCCGCGGCCCAGGCGGATCCTTCGATACTGGCGGCCCCCGACCGCGAGGCCCTCGCGGCCCTCGCTCCGGTGGCCGATTTCCTGAGGGCCTCGCCCTATCGCTCGAGCTACACGCAATCGATACGGACGCGCTTCAGGCTCTATGTCGCCGGGCGCATGCGCCTCTACGCGCAGGCCAGGCGCCTCGCCGGACTTCCTCCCATCGTCGTCCTCGCGGGGCTGGACCGCTTCCCGGAAGCAAGCCTCGAACTCGCCCGGGACCTCCTTGCCGAGGGCCTCGGTTCCGAAGGCCTCGTCTTCTTCGGCACCGCCGAAGGGCCCCTCCATGGGCTGAGCGACGACACCGCCATCCGCCTCGTGGCCGCGCCGCCGCCCTCGCCGTCGGCCATGGCGGAAGCGGCCCTAGCGGGGGCTGAACTCGCGGGCAAGCGGGACCTGGCGCCCGACCTGGCGGCGATCGCCGAGGGCGACGCCTTCCGTCTGGGACTGGCCCTCAGGCTGGGCCTCCGTGACTGCCTGCCGGGGAGACGCCTCGACACCTCCGCCCTGGCCTCTGCCGCCCTCGCGACCCTGCCGCGGGAATTCCCGGAGCTCCTCATCGCCCTCTCCCTCGCGACCGATGTCCTCGACGCCGACGGCCTCGACGACTTCCTCCTGGCGACCGGCTTCGTGGAAGGTCTCCGGCCGCTCCTCTACGGTCAGCTCGAACGGCTCGGCTTCCTCGTGGACGAGCCCGGCCAGACGCCGCGCCTCGAGCGGGTCGAGGTCGAGCAGGCCGCCGAGCGGAGGGCCAGCGAGAGCGCGGCCACCCTCGCCGCAGCCTTCTGCGATCGTCTCTTCAGCAGGCAGGAACAGCGCCTCCTCCAGCCTTCCGAGGCCTTCTTCCGCCGCATAGAGGGCGCCGCATCGGTGAAGGCGCGCCGCGGTCTCTTCTTCCTCGACTGCGCGGCGGCCGACGCCCTCTACGGCCCCTCGGGGGCCGAGGCCCAGTCCGCGACGATGAGACCCCGCGGCGCGGCCAGGCCCGAGGCCCTGGCCTTCGAGTCCTTCGCCCCCTTCCTCCAGGCCTACGGCGCGGCCGACGAGAGGAAGGCGGCCCAGGCCCTCGCGATGCTCGAATCCGCCTCGTCACCGCCGGGCAACGCGATGGCCGATCCGCTGACGACGGCCGTCTATTCCCTCGCCAAGGCCATGGACGATTACGCGCGCGGAGATCCCCTCGGCGCGGCTTCGAAGACCAAGCCGGCCCTGATGGGCTTCCACGGCCTCGGGGCCCTCAGGGCCGAGGCGAGGGCGCACCGCCTCCTCGGCCTCTGCGCCCTCGCGCAGAGCCAGGTCCAGGAAGGCGCCGAATACCTTTCCAACGCCTGTGAGCTTGCCGAGGAGGCGCATGACCCCCTCGAGTGCATGCTCTCGGCCTTCTCGGAGGCGGGGGCCCTCATCGTCCTCGGCGACTTCCGCCGCGCAACGCGGAGGTGCGGGAAGGTCGCCGAGTGGGCCCGTCTCGCCTTCCGGGCAGACTGGGAGACGGCCTGCGACTTCCTGTCGGGCAGGGTGGCCTTCGAGATCGGCCGCTACGGCGAGGCCGCGGACTGCTTTGGCCGCGTGCGCTCGGCCGCGCGGGTCTATGGCGAGCCGGAGGCGGCGGAGCGGGCCGAGATCTGGTCCGCCCGCGCGGCGGCCTACGAGGGCAACCCTGGCCGCGCCCGGGAGCTCTTCGGACGCCATCCCGACGACGCCGAATCCCTCTGGTTCCTCTCGGAGCTGGCCTACTTCGAGGGCGACAGGGAGGCCGCCGCGAAGATAGCGGCCAGGGCCGTCAGCACCCTCAGGGCTCCCGCATATCGCTCGGCGGACGCGGTCAACTGGTCCTCGGGCTTCGAGATGCTGGAAAGCAGGTCCCTGGGCTTCACGGGGGCGAGGAGCTACCTTGCCGACCAGATCGGGGCTTTCGCCGCCTTCACTTCGGGCCTCGTCGAGCTCAGGCCGGAGACCGTCCTCGACATCGCCCTCAGGACCCGCGAGGAGCGCCTCGCGACCCTCCACCCCCAGGCCCACCTCTACCACTATTATTGCTACCTCGACCTGGCGGCGGCCGGCGGCGGCCCCCTCGATCCCGGCACCGTCCTCAGCAAGTCCTTCAAGGCCCTCCAGACCCGCACGGCCCACATGGAGGAAGCCACCCTCAAGGACGAGTACCTTGAGAAAAACCGCTGGAACCGCGAGATCCTGGCTGAAGCG
>Ga0116171_10005818_pt1 | contig 10755 bp, 8 predicted proteins | sample AD_JPNHW2_MetaG_FD_89798 | JGI IMG/M metagenome (GOLD analysis project Ga0116171, IMG submission 89798) | Active sludge microbial communities of municipal wastewater-treating anaerobic digesters from Japan - AD_JPNHW2_MetaG | ecosystem: Engineered > Bioreactor > Anaerobic > Digestate | place...
AAGCCTTTTGGCACTTCATGAATTTTATGATGTAAAGGTCGAAATAGAATATATTGATTTAGAAAATAATGTTTATGAAAATGCCAAGTTCCAGAAGTTTGTAACTGCACTCAAGAGTTTAAGCATGGAGCCTATTGATTGGGGTCAGCGTGTTAATTGGAATCATATGTTTCTAATAAAGATTGATGGTTTGGCGGTCGGTGCATTTAATCCACAGACAATTGTGTTCACTGGTATACAGTATAATGAGCTATTAAAGAAAAAAAGTTTTACGCTTAAAGATGAGAATGGCTTTTTGAGACCTCCTTACGAAGATAACGAAGATGAGGAAGGATACCTTTTCGGTTGGCTTCAGCGTGTTAGATCTGAAGTAAGCAAGTTGGCGCAAAATCAGAATGATAGAGAAAGTTGCGGCAATCAGATTTTATCTGAATTAGATAAATGGATAATAGAGTTGCGAGACAGACAGAGAAATCCTAAAGATGGTGAATTTTACACCAAGAAATCTCTTTTTGATATTGACCCCAATATTCCCAAAGATAGATATAATATTTACAGAGTAGTTTCTAGCTGGTGGCATATTGAGAGAACTGAAAGTGAAAGAAGTGATTTTTCTTTAAATAACGATAGAAAAACAGATACAGAACTTATTTTGCTTGTGCCTGAATTAATTGATAAAAAGAAGAATTGGGGTTCTATAAAAGCGCTCAAAAGCTATCTGAACGATAATAATCCCCCCGAAGTTGTTATAAAAAACCATTTTACGCAAGATTATTGTGGCGATAACTATAAGATTGAAAACAAAATTTATAAGCTTTCAGAGGCAAGAAAAGTTTTATGGATAAAACCTGACAAGTATTTTTTAGCAGAGACTTTGTTGAGATCCAAAGATAAAAATATGCCTTTTTTAACCAATGACCTGTTTCAATCGAATTCAGGAACCCAATATTCTCAATATATACTTCCTTTGAAAGAAGAGATTTTACAATATTTCAGCCCTGAAACAATTCTAAAGAAGTTAAAACCCAAGATCTCAGAAGATCAAGGCGTTGTTTCATTTTCAATAGAGTTACCAATTGTTAACAAAGGGAAAGAGGAGTTTTTTACAGTTACAAAAAAATACAGTTTAAATAGTGTGACCGGTGAAGGCTTAATAAAAGAAATTGATATTCCTGTTATTGATATATTCCCTAATTATCTAGGGAAAAACTGGAAGCACTACTATATTTTTCAGAGCAACCCTTCTGAATTTGTAATAAAACCGATTTTGGAAGAAAGTGCTAAATTGAGAGAAGATGGTGAAAGACGGCATCCCGATTCAAGTGAAAAAAAAGAGTGTAAAGTTGTAAGCGTTAATGGTGATAAATGCTTTCCCGAAGCCCTTTCAGTTCAGATTTCTGGTCAGAATATTCCGGCCGGCATAATATTTATTCCTAAAAACGATGCTATCGACAATGTGCCGCATGATATTAAAAGAGTTGTGGGTATTGATTTTGGAACGACAAACACAAATATTTATATACAAGACAATGATGAGCTGGCAAAAAAATGGGAATTTGATTTCAGAGAGCATTTTTTCAAAATAACGAATTCCAGCGATCAGGCAAGAAATCAGCTTCTGGATAAATATTTTTTCCCAAACAAAAAAGTTAAATTTCCAACCCCTACAGCAATAAGAATTTTTGATTTGACTGCTGACAGAAGACTAAGCATGGATTACTTTGCATATTTTATGGATGATTTTGTTATACCGTCAAATGTATATACAAACATCAAATGGGAAGAAGTTTCGCAAAACGAACAAACTACAAAACAGAGAAAATACTTTAAGAGTCTGCTATTTTTAGTGCTTTTAGACGCAGCATCTAAATCAAAAACTGAAGGAAAGAATCGAGTTCAGGAATTGAAGCTCTGGATTTCGTTTCCAAAGGTTTTTTCTCAAACAGAACTAATTGAATTTAGAGCTGCATGGAAGAGTTCTTTGCAAGAATTAATATTTGGAGATTATTCAACTATAATTGTTTTTGAAGAAGATGCGATAGGAAACTCGGGAATAAAAATTAAGGGTCTGCGAGCTGGTGATCAGGAAGATGTTTTAAGATATGAAACTGAAGGAAGAGCATCAGGCGAATATTTTGCTAGCGATAAAATGATGTTGGGAGACAAGGCGTCTTCTCATGCGGCATGTGTGTGTTTTGATGTCGGCGGGGGAACAACCGATATAAGCATCTGGGGTGGTGATAATGAGATGGTGTCAGACTCTTCTGTGCTTCTTGCAGGTAGACATATAACGCAGATGTTTCATAAAAACAATAATTTGAGATCAGTCTTGTTTTCAAGCGATATTGTTACAAAATTTGATGTTGTAAAAGGTGACTTTGATAAATTCGCTTCTGTTTTAAATCATGCATTGAAGGCTATGGATATAAAAAATATTCTTCCTACAAATGCAGGAAACAAGGAAGTTAAATGGCTTAGGAAAATGATAATGCTTGAATTCGGAGCAATCGCTTATTATACCGCTATGGTTGCATATGCAAGCTCAAAAAATGATCCGGATGCTCAAATTGTCAATAGACTTCAAAACAGAAGATTTAAATGCTATTGGGGTGGAAATGCAGCTCAATATATCCATTGGCTGGATAGCGGCACTTTTCAAGAAGGAGGGTTTGCAGATGGTATGTTAAATTCGTTGTTTGGAAGAGCGATTTATGATATGAATAATGATATAAAACCTAAAAATATTATGACAATTCTATCTCCGGATTTTAAATCAGAGGCTTCAGGCGGGGTCGTTTTAATGGGTGGAAATCCTGTTCATTATGATGAAACCTATTTGGCAAATCAAAGGAGAGCTCTAAGGACAAAGGCGAATGCTAACGCCGGTACTGGTACATTTGATGATATGGATAATAACTCAAACAATTTTGATAAGATTGTTACCGGGGAAGATTTGGAGATGAAAACTGGTCAAACAATAAGTTTCGTGGACTATATTGATGTTGCGTCTCTTTATTCCAAAGATGATAAGCTTTTAGTAAGGAATATTTCCACAAATAAGTTTGAAAGATTTATTAAAACTTTAAATTTCTTTGGTACAAGATGCGGGCTTCTCGATAATGATAATGTTTTTGTTTTTAATGAAAAAGAGCAGGAGATAGTGAGTGATAAGGTTATGCAGGGACTGATTGTTAATCTGAAACTGCCGCTTACTAAAAGAAAACTTGAACCGATTTTTATTCATGAAGCGAGAGCATACATAGAGTATCTTATAAGTTTAAAGGCATAGGATTATGATAGAATATCAACTTACCTTATTTATAGGCAATGATAACTGCTTTGTGTCTTACGCTGATGAAGAATCAAATATTAAATTTGTCGGTGAAACAGATACGGAAGGTTATCCGACAAGCTTATGGTTTAATGGTCAAAGCCGGTTTTTTGGAAAAGATGCGATAAAAAAGGCTCGGACTAATCCAGTTAAATACTACAGGAATTTAATTCTTGAATTGGATAAGAAAAAAGAAAACAGGAAAAAGTTTGAATTTAACGGCAGAGAGTTTGGGACGAAGGGTCTTCTGGCGCTCATTTTAATAAACATTAAAAAAAATGTGTGTGGCAAACTTAAATTAAATCAACAAGAGCCGCTCAAAGTACTTCTTGTTGTTCCTCAATATGTAATAAAAAATATTGATGAAATAAAAACAGCATGTCATTACGCAAATATAAAGATAGTTTCTGTTCTTCCCGAATCTATGGCTGTTTGTTGTGCATATCGCGTTTTCCCGGAGGATCAGAAAAGAGCTGTTGTGGTTGATTTGAGCTCAGAATTTAAAATGGATTTGGTTGAAGGAACAGGAAATGAATATCGGATTATAAAAAATGTGGTAAATACTCAGTTTGGTTATCCGAATTTGGTAAAAAAACTGAAAGATCATGTTCTTATGAAAATTAAAAACGAAACCGGAAACGATTTTGAAGAATGTGCCACAGATGAAGATAAAATAGATTTGGACTTGGAAATTGAAAAATGTTTCAAGAAATTAATTGACAACTCAAGTGATGATGTCAATGTTGATTTGGATCTCAACTTCCCTGGAATTTATAAAAAAAAGATGTCCATTTATAAGAACGAAAATGAAACCCAAGAAAGTGCATATGATGATTGTTCTTTGGATGAAGATGTCGAATTTAATATCATTTCAAAGATTAAAAGCGAAGCTTCAAGTATAGGGTCCATGGTGTCATCTTTTATAGCAGAATACAAAAGCGATATATTGCTTCTTCAGGGGAATGCCGTAAGGCTAAAACCCATCATGAATACCATTAGTAAAAACCTTAATAATCTTAAGCCCAAAGTGATCCCGTCCAGATTGTACTCGCCTTATATGCTGCCATCAATAGGAGGGGCGCAGTGGTACAGCCTAAAAGGTGAAAAAGTGCTTGAAAATGAAGCTATATTGTCAGAAGAAGATCGTGAACTCGGAGATATTATTTTTGCAACAGTGGCCGGTAGCGACATTAAGAAAACTGATGATCAGAATGGAAGCAGCTCCTGTAATTTACGGACGAGTAAAATAAATTCAGGCTCAGCTCAGTTGTTGAAAAATGGGGATAGAGAAAATATTTCTCAACGCGGTTTTAGTGAAATAGGTTTTTCAATGGAGGATGCTTCCTGCGGACTTAGACTGATTGTTGAGTATCCAGGAAAATCTATAGAAGAAAAAAGACCTGATAAAGAAATAAATTTTACAATTTCTCAACTTGATGAGTATTTTAATAAGAATGCGGAAAATTTAAAGGTGATTGCTTTTACAAGGGACAAAACCAGCATTAGTGAAAAAACCTTTGTTGTTGATGTGTCGGGCAATAAAAATGGTTGGTTGAAATATCACAATATACACGGGACCGGTGGAAAAACGGGAGCACTTTGTCTTTTTAGACTATATAAATACAAAAATGATTTGAAAATTGAAACAATAGCCGAAATATATGTAGATAGACGGGAGCTGAAAGCTGAAAAAGGCAGTAATTCAAACTATAAGGATCTTCAGATTGGTGAGAAAATTTCTATTGATGATAAAGAAGTAAAATCTATTACAGCATCTATAGATAAAAAAGACATAAGTATTTGTGCTGTGGAATTTGATAACGAATGTAAAGTGAAGAGCTCAGTAGGGAAAAACATTCGCGAGATAGAAGAGAAAATTGTAAAGTGGAATGATAATGAAATAACAATAGATATCTCCGAAATGAAAGCACAAAATGAAATAAAAGAAGTGAAGATCATAGCAAAAAGCAATGACAAAATTGAAATAGGTAGAAAAAGATATGATATTATGCTTAAAGATCAGAACAAAATCTTTGCAAAATATAAAAATGAATCATGTTACAATTGCACTGAAAACCTAATCAGCATACTAAGAATTTATAAATATAAGGATCAGATAAAAATTGTGATAGCAGTTGATGAAAAAATAGATGCAAATTCTGCTAAAGCTGCAGAGATTGCCTTTGATAATATTAAATTTCAAGAAGGAGCGTTGTCTGGTGATTTACCTGAAAATATAGAACTAGGAACGAAGTTCGAACTTACAAAAAACTTTGAAAATATAAGCATCTCAATTGATAATAAGGATGTTCAAATTATTGATATCGAACATGATAGAGATGGTGTGGTATTAAAAAAAGGACACATTCAGAAAATCAAAAAACAAAACGGTGTATCTATAAAGATGAAAGATTTAATTAATGACAATAAAACAAAAGAAGTTTTGTTTTTTGTATCTGGACTAAACAATAAAAAGGTTTTTGATGTTGAATTTACAGCAGATTTATCCATAAATGGTAATTTGAAATACCGATATCACAACAAGCAGATTAAACTTACAGCAGAAGGCACAAAAAAGTTCAGCAAAATGCTGTTGTTTCATATTTATGAGAGAAATGGTAAATGGTGGATGAAAACATCAGGTGATTTTGAATAAAATATTTCTGCAAAACTAATCAATGGAGGGTTCTATGGCTATTAATTTATCAAAAGGCGACAAGATTAATTTTTCAAAAGACAATCCAGGGTTGCAAAAAATTCGAATTGGTTTGTCGTGGGATGCAAAACCTGGAATAACAGCAGATCTGGATGCTTCCATTTTTTTATTAGGAGATAATGAAAAACTCATCGGAGATGAAGGGATAATCTTTTATAATAACCAAGACAGCTCTGACGGAGCTGTACATCATCATGGAGACAATAGAGACGGCTCTGCTGATGGCGATGATGAAACAATAAGCATTGATTTAAATAAAGTAGGACAGACAGTAAAAAGTCTGTTGATAGTCCTCACATCTTACGCTGATGAAGGAAAAGAAAAGATTAATTTTGGAAGAGTTAAAAATGCAACGGCAAGATTATATGATGAAAGCTCAGGTAAGGTTTTAAATGAATTTGATTTATCCGAAGATATGAGTGATGCTACATCTATGGAAATGGTTAAAATATATCGTCATAACGGTGAATGGAAGCTTGGAGCAATAGGTGAAAAGGTCGGATCGAGTATTAACGGATTATCCGATGTTTATAACAAATATTCCAAATAACTTTTCGAAGGAGGAATTGTCATGGATTTAGGTAAAAAAGGAAGTATTCTTAAGAAGGGTTCAAGTGTTAACATTTCAAAATCTCATTCAGATCTTAAAAAATTAACTTTGACTCTGATGTGGGAATTTAAATCAGGACAGGATGCTGATCTTGATGCTAGTGCATTAATGTTGGGGTCCGATGGAAAAATGCTTGGCGAAGGAACAATGGCTTGGCATAAAAACCTAGTTCATTGCCGTCAGGCTGTTGTACACCAAGGTGATGTTCGTTCAGCGGATGATGTTGAAGACGGTGATGACATGGGCAAAGAAACAATAGAAATAACACTTCCTTTGATTTGTGAACATGTAAAAGAGATTCTTGCTGTAATTACAACTTATTCTGAAGATGAGCCTGTACTTTTCGGAAGAGTTAAAAATGCTGCGGTTGTTTTGAATAAGATCAATGACGGAGGGACATCAGAATCCCTTTATAATTGTGATCTTTCAGAAGATATAAGTAATTATACCTCCATGGAAGTTGCTCGCTTATATCGTAATGAGAAAGGTGAATGGAATTTCCAGCCAATTGGAAAAGGTATCGGGAAAAGTGCTCTGGGATTCAGAGATGTGCTTTTGAAATACAATCCTTATTTTAAAGAAGAAGAATAGTACCAAACAATTATTAAGCGAGGAAAAACATGTCCTTAGATCTTAAGAAAGGAAAAGGATCTGCAGATTATTTAAAAAAGAACTCTCGCAATGAGGAAACAACCGCTATCTCTCCAATACCACAGAAGAAAGTTGATCAGAAAACAGTTGATCAAACCGAATCCGACCCTTCGACCAGGAAACCTTGGTGGATTCTAGTTGTTCTATTAATTGGAGTAGCTGCCACCCTTTTCTTCCTTTTTAAAGGAGAAGACCGTGGTGTTGCAAAGGAAAAATCCATAACTGAAGAAGCGGTTGTCGCTGATAAGACTGTTGGATCCGATGGCACGGTGCCTCAGAAAAATGCGGAGAAAGTTGCAGATAACACGGCGGCTGAGTCTCAGAAAGAAACAGAAAAAGAAGCTGCTGAAGTTGCTGGCAAAACAACTCCCGAAAACGCAGTTGCTCCAGATAAAACAGTTGTAGACAAAACTGCTGAAAAAGGAATAGAAGCGGAAAAGAAATCTGTTGAAAATGCGAATGATTCCAAAACAGATTCTAATCGAAAAGACAGTACTGGCACAATGGCAGATGATATGTCTACCCACGAAGGAAGAAAGGTGACTGTGTATTTTGATCTTAATTCAGGTGAGCTTAAAGAAGAAGAAAAAGCTAAATTGGCAAGTGTCACTTCCATTTCAGGACTTCAGTCTATATTAATAGATGGCTACACTTGCAATATGGGTGATGAGGAATATAACAGAGACCTTTCGATTGCAAGAGCAGTTGCCGTAAGAGAATATCTCAAGCAGACATTTGAAGGCAAAACAAAACTGGTAATAAAAGGATCTGGGTCTGGAAATCCGATAGCTGACAATGATACAAAAGAAGGAAGATTAAAGAATCGCCGAGTGGAAATATATTATTAAAAAGTGGAGACCCATACTGTGGATCTTGTGGGACTAATTATTTTACCGATATTTTCTCTTGTTATTTTTGCTATGTTTAAACAAGCCGCTCAAATACAGGGAAGAAATAGGTGGAATTGGGCTTTTGCTGGTGTTGCAACTTTTTTAGTTAGTACAATAGTCTTATCTTTTATTTTATCTCTTATATTTGATAACAGCTCTTTTCTTAATCCAGGACATTTTGTACTTGGAGGAGTAGTAACTGGTATTCTTTACAGGAAACTTATCCACTCTAAAAATCTTTTGTAAAGCATCATTAATTACAATGGGAGAAGAAAGCGAATGTCAACACCAAAAATAATGATGATTTTTTTGTTTACTTTACTGCTTTTTTTTTCTGGTTGTGTTCAAGATGACGCTAATGCGTCTAAATCGATCGATAAAGATTTTTTTATTGTCTTAGAGCCACTTCCGGAAGGATGGAAAATTGATTGGAATCTTCAAAAAGATAAATCAAACCGGCTAAGGCTTGTGTCTCCTAAAGGAGATGTGCTTGTCGATGTTTTAGCATATCACCTGAAAGCTGATGAAGAAAAATTGAATGATATGGACAGGACGCTATATAAAAATATTATAAATTCGTCATATAGAAAGTTTTCCACATCACAATATGGAAAGAAAATAATGAGCTCTGAATTTCAAAGAGCTTCAAAGGATGTAATTACAACGGTATTCTCCACAGTAGACATTGTTCTGGTGAAAAATTTAGATAAAGATTATGTGTATATAATTACATCTGATAGCTACACAGCCTCCTCTGAAAGTGTTTCGTTAGCAAAAAACGCCATAAAATTATATCCGCCTGAACTGACGATTATCGGTGAAATTAACAGACTGATTAGAGATGGTGGGACAACAGTAAATGTAATTTTCGGTATAATTTGCCTCGGATTTTTAATTTTTATAATAGCTTTTTCTTATTATTTGATTCATGCGGTGAAAATATCAAGAGAAAAAATGGTGTTTTTAGCTGTTATTCCTTTCAGCATTGTTTTCTCGTTGATGTATTTTGCTTTCGATTTAAAGTTAATAGGTTCATTAATTGTTTCCGCTTTAGTGGGTTTTCTTGTAGTTTTGCCAGAATGTGTTTATTTCATTTTTGAATTTTTAGGTTAAGTTATTTTTATATAGCGTCATAGTTTTGATTTATAGCGGGGGATTTAATTGAATAAACTTCACAATTTTATAAATATTTCTATCGGATCTGCTTTCGGTCTGGGGCTGTCCCCTCTTCTTCCCGGTTCATGCGGCGCAGTATTGGGTGTAATTTTATATTTACCTGTTGTGTATTATTTTCCTTTTCATATAGCAAATATTGTTATTATTATTTTGTTTATGATTGTTTCATGGCTAAATCACATTCTTACTCCTTGGGCTGTAAAATACTATAAAAATGAAGATCCAAGCCACTTCGTTCTTGACGAAGTAGCAGGGTTTCTTGTTATTCCAATAGCATTTGCTACCTGTAATCCTATTATAATAGCAACATATGGGTTTCTGATTTTAAGGATTCTTGATGCGATTAAATTGCCTCCGGCAAACTTTATTGATCAGAATTTACATGGACCATACGGTATTCTTCTGGATGATGTTGTTTCTGCTTTATATACTGTGGTGGTGTTAAACATTCTCCTATTCTATTTTTCTGAAACTGATTTATTGTTTTTTCTGTAAGAAGTGAATACACGGGAGCAATTTTATGATGATTTTTTGTGGTTTTCTTAAAAATATGTGATGTTTTCGAAATGAGATTGACAAGCAGAAAGATTTTAAGCAGCAGCTTTTTTGAATATGGGTAAAATGAATGTATTTCATCATTGCTGTAGTTTCATTTATTATTTTAATGTATAAGGGTGTGATATCTGCTTCCGGTCATTTCTTGTGGGGCGGAATCCCATTCATTATTTTTTTTACTTGTACATACATTTTGAGGAAGATAATATTAAAAATAGAAATAGGAACTTTGCGACAAGAAATGGAATTATGCCTGCAGGAGTATGAATATCAGAAACAGAGAGCTATGACTGTTGGTAGACAAACAGGAGGTTTCCTTAAAAACTTTACTGATGTTGCAGACAAAATTGCCGGAATTTCTAATGATTTTGTTGTAGGAACTTTTGCTGCTGGAGCGAAGCTGTTGTTTGAAGGGTCTGGTGGTAAAGAAAGTGAATCTGAGAGAAAAGCAAGAGAAAAATATGAAGAAATGCAAAGGAAAGTTGCCAAGATCGAAGTTCCTGCCAAGGATTTTTCACTATTAATCTGTGTCATTGTAGGTTCAAGTTGGTATCTTTCATACAATGGATATGTTGCTTCCTGGTTCTGGTACTTAGATCAATATTTCATTCATTCATGAAATTGTTTCATTAGAAAATGAAAATGATTTATAAAATTGATAACATATGCAAAATGTTGCATAATGAATTATGATTTTTAATATTTGATGCTTTTATCATGTTCCTAAATCGTTCGATTCTGAGTTTTTCCTGAATCCGGTCTGAGTTTTCAGTTTTATCGACTGATTTTTGCTTTGAAATGTTAAAAAGTGATGGTTTTTTTATCT
>Ga0116171_10005819_pt1 | contig 10755 bp, 12 predicted proteins | sample AD_JPNHW2_MetaG_FD_89798 | JGI IMG/M metagenome (GOLD analysis project Ga0116171, IMG submission 89798) | Active sludge microbial communities of municipal wastewater-treating anaerobic digesters from Japan - AD_JPNHW2_MetaG | ecosystem: Engineered > Bioreactor > Anaerobic > Digestate | place...
TCTTGGATCGTTGCGCGTGCTGTCAGTATCAAACCGCTTCAGATAATCCTTGGGTGTTGCAGTAAGACCCAGCTTGTAGCCGATGAAATATTCAAACAATGCCCGGGCATTACCACCTATAGAGCGGTGAGCTTCGTCAGAGATTACCAGGTCAAAATCTGTTGGTGAAAACAGCTGGCTGAACTTGTTGTTGAACAGCAGCGATTGGACGGTGGTGACAACGATTTCTGCATAGCGCCAGTCATCCTTGCGCTCCTTGTATATTACGGTTTTGTAATCCGGGGATAAATACTCCTTGAATGCCTTGTTTGCCTGCGTTTCCAGCTCCAATCTGTCGACAAGGAATAAAACCCTCTTTGCATTGCCGGTACGCAGAAATAGCTTTATAACAGCTGCAGACACCAGGGTTTTCCCTGTACCTGTTGCCATCTCAAACAGAAAGCGTTCGTTACCCTTGCGTACAGAGTCCTGTATAGCCTGTACTGCTGCTACCTGGTATTTTCGCAGGAATCGCAGGTTGTTACCCTGTATAAAATGATCCCGGGTAGTCTGATCCAGGTATTCTGGGATTTGAGGATAATTCGGTTTTTGTGTCAGTACAATATAATCAGCCTCTATTTTTTCGCTAATCAGTCGGTCAGGTTGCGGCTTGTATGCCGAGTAGTTTTTAACTGATTGCTGCGTCGGGAATCTGGTGATTATAGATGGATTGTACTTCTCTATATCCCAGAAGTAGTGAATATTCCCGTTGGACAGGATGATATACCCGCAGTTTTGAGCCCTGGCATACTTGCGTGCTTGCTCCTTTCCTACCAGCGGGTTCTTTTCTTCGGACTTGGCTTCAAGTACAATTAGTGGGAATCCCTTCTCATCCAGTAACAGGTAGTCGACATATCCCTTGCTGACCTTTTCGAAGTCATTACCCATATCATCTGCCATGGTCTGGGTAATTTTTACGTTGTTTTCGAGAATCACGTTTGCTGGACCATTGCCGTCATTGACGAGTCTCCAGCCGGCTTCTTCCAGGAGCTTGTTAATTTTAATACGTGCTTGTGCTTCTTTTGCAGGCATATAGAATCGGAAGTATAGTGAACAAATCCGAAACTATAAAATTATAGAAAAAAGCATTGCAAACTTTTAAGAGCTATCTTTATTTGGGAAGGACAATGTGCTTGTTTGTTGCAGGGCATAGGATCACCTTATCTCCAGCAAGTACCCTACTTGCCTTTGAAAGAAGCATCCACAACCGGAATACTTCACTGTTCAATAACATCAATTCGCCTCCAGACCCCTTTCTCTATTTGGGTACTACCATACATATAGGTAGGTTTTGCGTGACAGTGGATCTTTTCAAAACTTGCTGTTGCTGGTCGCAGGTGTAAGCGTTGCCAGACTTGTACACTGCCGATGTTAAAGAACCTCTGTTTTTTTTCGGCTCGAACCAGTCAGCCGGGGAAGAACTGTGTCAAAACACCCTGGAAATGCTCTTGATGATTGAATGATCATCCATTTCTTTTGTACTGTAATGTCTAAAATACAGGTGCCTTAACACACTCGCCTGTTTGATGCCAGGTATTGATACTTATATAGACCTTTTACGCTTGGGTTATTTTTTAGAGTACTCCATATTGTTTATAGCGGGTATCTGAGAAATCCACTGATCTCCCCTGCCAGCTTGTATTAACTACATCTATATGTGATTATTAGTGATATGGGAAAGCTGAACATATAATCACCAATCAGGATATATGTGTGTATCCGGTAGCACTTCCCATTAGAAATATTCCATATCTGGAGCTTATATGATTCCCTGCATTAACTATATCAACCTTGTGTATGGATCTTATTGTTGGGGGTATCGTATAATTATATGACTGCTGAGGTTTTAATGAAGTCAATATAAATATAACGTATAAAGTGGGTATTTTTAAAGGTTCTACAGCAGATGAGAAACGAGTTAAATATATGATATCATGAAACTTAAAGACTTCATTAAAGAAACGCTCAAAGAGATTGCGGAGGGTGTTGTGGAAGCACAGAATGAAACCAAGAATACTGGTGCAATTATCAATCCATCAGCATTTTTTACGGGTCCAAATGGGGACAAATTTTTCTCCCATAGTGGGGCGAGGCACATTGAAGAAATTGAGATAAATGTTGCAGTCTCTGTTACAGAGGTAGATGGAGAAAGATCTGGAATTGGTGTTGTTGCTGGATTTATTACTGGAGGTATTGGAAATACTACTGAATCTCATAATAGCACTGTTAGTACTATTAAATTAAAAATTCCAGTTGCCCTCCCTGTGGTTGAAGTTCCAACGAGTCATACATCTGGTAATGTTTTTTAATAACAAATGGTAATTCAATGGTTTAGCTAAGTCATAAATGTAAGATACCTAATGTGATTCACCCTCCTACCAGCCGGTGCTTAACATAAGAATATTACCCTCAGTTATAAGTAAGCGGAACAAGCTCTGGATAATGTAACAGTAATGAACTTGCTATTTTTTAAGAGTTTATAACTCCCCGGTTCTTTGTTTATATGCCTTTTCAAAGATTCCTATAAAGTCCGTAGTTTTAGTCTTTAGTGGATCTATAAAGTAATTTGCTTGCTTCCAAGCAACGGAGTATTTAGAAAATGGTACAGGAAACTTATTAGCTTCTTCTTCTTTTATCTTTACCCATATAGCTATAGTCTTTGAATTAATCCAATCAATTCCAAAAATATTATGAATACCAGCCTTAAAGCTACTGTATGTCTTATTGTATTTTAAATCAAGTGCCCAGTTGTTCTCCGATACAATTTCTTGTATTTCATTATTAAACCGTATGAAATGTGCCGCTAACTCTTTATTGAACAACTTTCCATAGTGATCCTCGTAATAAGGACCTGATCCTGTCACAGGTCGGATCCTGCTGGTTTTCTTCTCTGGTTCAAGCTTTTTTACAAAAAGAAAATGATTTTCACCCTCTATCCATCTGTTGACTTCAAGTAGATCCACTTGATACGTTATTTTATCAACATGTGCTACGGTGGATGGCATAATTGACGGAGCAACCAAGATTATCCTAATTGCTAATGAATCCCAGCTTATTGATACATCTTCGGGTTTGTTTTTGTATTCAAGCCATAGTGATTTAATGCTGTCGGGATTACTTTCTGCCCAAATAGCATACTCCAGAACTTGAGGTATTATTGTTGCATCAACAACCACATTTTTCATCTCTATAATACAGACATTACCGTCAGTATCTATTCCTATTATATCTGGGATCCCCTTCTTGTTCCCACCTCTCACTTGTCTTTTTAGCAAAAATACGTCTTCAAGTATCTCTGGCGTTTCAAAGACAACCGTTTCAAATTCTTCCTCAGTATTGAATGGAGTTTCTATCAGAGATTTTGTCGTTTGCCTGGTCTTCCAAAATAGATTTGTCATAGCAATCATCTTATGTTCATTTGTCGGAATAGCTTTATAAAGGTCGTATCTTTTTGAATAATATAACACATTAAAAGAATGGTCTTTAACAGAACTGCCAAAAACGGTCAAATTGACCTCAGGAACCGGATAAGCTGATTCCCCAGCATAGGGCGAAATTGACCACCTTCTCTGTGTCAACAGAATAGAGGATTGCAATGAGACAAGCTCCAGGAGTATAAAGGTTTGAGGATTTGTTTTCACTATTTTGCCTAAATTGATGATTGTGAGTCCAATTCATTGATTTTGATTATTTTTGGATAATCATTTTAGGTTTCTTAATTTAGCTAAACGATGACTCGAATTATCACATTATAGTTGAGAATCAAAATTAACTTCAGATGAGGACATTCACATTTCTATGTTGTTTGCTAATTTGTTCTGTAACTTATTCGCAACAATGGGAAACATTCGGCGCAGGCGTTATAGATTTTTTGATGACCAACCCTAAAACGGCAAGCAAAACTAATGCTGCCGAAGCTGCTGCATTAAGTGCAATTAGAGCCCTGCTAACAATAAATGCACAAAGAAAACACGAAGTTAATGTAGCAAGTGCGGGAAGAGATGAGATAATTATTAATACCAACAGTGGAACTCAGGCTACAATCTATTCTGATAATCAAGGTAATCTTTATCTCTTATCAAATGGGATTATATATCCCATAGCTACCAGCTTGGTAAACCAAGCAAAAAGTGAGGGTACTGGATTTACAGCGGATACTGATAATCCAAAAATGAATAACGCCACGTTACAGCAATATTCTATATCTGATTTGAGAGAACAATATCAGTTTGAAATGGAGGGCATTCATTATGTTGAAAAGGAAACTCTGCTATCCTGTTACTTAGAGAACGATTATACGACAATAGAAGATCTTGCATTAGAGTTCAAAGTATCTCCAAACGATATCTATTTTGTTCCATTTGAAGAACCGAGTGCATCCTCAGCCTATAATTTGCCGACTTTAATATTATATGCAGAAAAAAGCAACCCATTGATGGCAACGGAATTAAATGAGATTTACTTATCGAAAAAACCAATACCAAGAGGCAACCCAAGTATTGGATATTATACTGAGGAGCCTGCAATAATGTCGACCTTCTTATCCATGTATGATGGTAAAAAGTCAAACTCGCTAACAAAATCTTACTCAAGAATCTATGCCCGAAAAAAAGTAATGACACCTGAAGAGGGTTTTAAGTTCGGGATTGTCACAACATTTACCTGTAATTGGGCAACTGATTTTGATGGAAAAGGTTATGACTTAGATGATTTTCAAGGAATCAAACGTTCATTCAGTGAAAATGAAAATATAATGTTTGTAGTGGTTTATTCTTCAAATTATGATGCAAAACTAACTTTAACAATCTATGAAAATAAAGCGGGAACGGTGGTTTTTAATGAGACTGCAAATGTAAAAAAGGGGGGAAACGTCCACACTCTTCAATTTAACGAGATTGCATCCCCACCTGGGGTATATATTTATAATTATAAACTAAATACACCAGACGGTATTACAGCCACCAAATCGGAGAAATTCGAGATCCTTAGAGAAGAGAGTAATGATGATTGATGGGCTGATCCTCCAACGTCTGGCGAAATTGATTAAGGGGGGTAGACATCCAAGATACACAGGTTGAACAAATGAGAATGTACTTGACTTTCTTCCAACGTGGACCTACATTTGATTAATAAATTGAAGATGCCTTCACACGAGGAAATGCAGCGAGACGAGCCCCAGACGTACAGACATGCCTGGGGCATTTCAGTAAAATCAAAACTGAGTACCAGCCCAGCTGCTATTTTAGTTCTGTAATAAAATAAATCGGATTATCTTTAGTCAATAGATAAATAACTTAGTATTATGAATTGCAGCAAAGAAATAAAATCAGCGCGTTCAGGATACAAAGCGCAAGGCTGGAGTAAGCGATTCATTTTCGTATTTATTGTAGCCATTGGAATGATCAATTTCGGATGCCAGTGTGACTGTGAAGAGGCTCCCGATGAATATTATGTCAAGTATGAAGTAGTTAGTACTACTGCTAACAATGCATATACGCTTCATGCGACATTAAATAATGAAAAAAATAATGATGTTAGCTTTTACTTTTCCGCAGGTTCCCAGTGGGAAACTATCATAGGTCCTATTCAAAAAGGCTTCAATGCGTCACTTGAGGTAAGCGCACCGACTACAATAGTATTTCACCTCAAGATTTATGTAAGCAAAAATGACAGTCCATTTGCCATAAAAGCTAATGATAGTAGTGAAACGTCCAGAACTTCCGGTCAATTAAGTTATACGCTTGATTATTAACCTTTAAACACATAGCAACGCTGACCACAAAGTAACTTGAATCAGACAGTTTGATGCCCTCGGATTCCGGGGGCTTTTTATATGTATATCGCGACCAGGAGACGGTTTCCGATAAGTGGGAAAAAACGGCAATCCTATTAATATACTTATAGATCTGCTGAGAAATCCCAGATCCCGAAGCTTTCCCCTTACCAGCACAAGAATACAGATACACCAGATCGTACCGGCTGGAAGGGGGAGTGAGAACTGGGTCAAATATTTCTGACCATTTGTTCTTATAGGAAATATGCGAACGAAAATATTCACCCTCCTGATGACCTTGTATATTGCTCATATATAGCCACATCCTGACTGTCTCAGAAATCTCACAAAACACCTCCAGGTACAATATGTGGTGCTGAAATTGCTCTGATTTCACATCTTCCACATTACCAATCCCTTACCAGGTACAAAAACCTGCAGCTATTCCACAAATTTTTTTCCGGGTAGAAAATTCTGAACATAGGTGTTCATGTGTTTTCCCTACCTCCATCACACCTCCCCCCCTTTGGCTTGGCGAGGCACGCCCCCGCCACAATCCACACAGTATTAATTAAAAACTTACAGCTATGGTAACAATTAGCAGTTATGCCGAGCGCCAAAGCGCCGACGGCAGGAAATTCTATGCCTTAATCCTCCAGGGAGGTTTGGAAATGGTTCTTTCAGAAGAAACCGGCAGGTATTATGCCACCGCCAAACAGGCAAGCATCACCAGTACGTTTGACGAGCCCACCTGCAAAAGCCTGGTTGGGACGAAGCTGCCTGGTCGGATCTCCAGAGTAAAATGCGATCCTTACGACCACGTTGTCAAAGAAACCGGTGAGATCATAAAAATGAACCACCGCTGGGTCTACAACCCGAATGAAGCTGCCGTTGATGAGATGGTAGTGGATGAGAGGTCGGTGGTCCCGGCAGATGCATTCACATTCTGAAACAAGGAGAGGAGGCAAGCGCCTCCTTTTCTTTTGTGTATTAAACAAAAAACAATGAATCATGCAATTACAGAAAGCACAGCGTAAACAAGCTGTAATAAAAATGGGTCTGCAGGGACCTTCGGGTAGTGGTAAAACATACTCTGCCCTTCTCCTGGCTTACGGGCTGGTAAAGGATTGGGATAAGATCGTCGTCATTGACAGCGAGAACCACTCAGCGGACCTGTATGCTCACCTCGGTGACTATAGTGTCGTCCAGATCGGTCCACCGTTCTCTCCTGCCAAGTACATTGAGGCAATTGAATTATGTGAGGCAGCTGGTATGGAGGTGATAATTATTGACAGCATCTCGCATGAATGGGAAGGTCAGGGAGGCATCCTGGACATCCATTCAAGTATGATGGGAAATAGCTTCACGAACTGGTCGAAAGTGACTCCGATGCACAATTCCTTTGTGAACAAGATCCTTCAGAGTCCGGCTCACGTCATAGCCACGGTACGATCCAAAGTTGACTATATTTTAAGTGACCGTAACGGTAAAATGGTGCCTGAGAAAGTTGGACTAAAGGGAATCACAAGGGAAGGCATGGACTACGAGTTCACTATCGTCCTTGACATTGACCTGAAGCACCATGCAACCGCTTCCAAGGATCGCACAGGTCTATTCTCGGACAAACCTCAGTTTGTGATCACCGAAGCCACAGGAGAGATTATCATGGACTGGTGCATGAGCGGCTTCAAGGTCAGCGACATTGAGGAGGAGATTAACCAGTGTACCACAATTGATGGTCTCAGGCATATCTTCCAGAAGTATCCTGAATACCGGAAGCGCATTGAGCCTGCCATATACAGGAGAAAGTCTCAGATTGAAGCACTCGCAGCAGTTGTAAACCCCTAAGAACGAAGCTATGGAAGAATTAATGACAATTAATAACCCGGAGGTCATCACTGACCTGGATGTTGTAGAAGCTTCTGACAGCAGATTTATGGTAGCAAACACCTCTCACATCCCTTACCAGTTGCTGAAACAGAAGTGTACAATTCCGGTGTTTGCAAAGGATAACGAGTCTACGATCTCACACCAGGAGTTCATAGACATAATTGGTGATGCAGCATCCCTGGCGTTTCCAAATGAGCGGATTCTGGATCCGGCAGTACGAGTTTCTCATCCTATCAAGGGCAGAATACCATCTGCGGTTGCGAAGCCGGCTAATGAGCTCAGAGAGCACGAAAAAACGATCTATTATGAACGGATGGCTTTTGTTTACGAGATCCCTTCAATAGAAGAAACTGTGAACGGGAACAGGCTATCATTGACCGTTGGCGGGGTGAGGGCGTACAATCTTGAGAACCTTTATGGAAGGAAGAGTGAGGAGCGTTTCAAGGTTTTTGTGGGCTTTAAGAACTGGGTATGTGTGAATTTATGTATCAGCACCGATGGGCTGCAAGGATATCTGCGAGTCAGAACAACTCAGGAGCTTCTCAACAGGGTATTTCAGTTGTTCGCATCGTTTAATGCGCAGAAACAGCTGAACACTCTCAGATACCTGGCTGACTACGCACTGGATGAACGGCAATTCGCTTACCTGATCGGGAGATTGCGGATGTATCCATTCCTGAAGGCAAGCCAGAAGATCGGAATACCGGCGCTGGAGCTCGGTGACTCGCAGGTTAACACTGTCATACGTGATTACTATAAGGACACCTCGTTCTGCAGGGATGGTGACGGAAATATCTCTCTCTGGAAGTTTTACAACCTGCTTACAGGTAGTAACAAATCAAGTTACATAGATACTTTCCTGGATAGAACTGTAAATGCTTTGTCTTTCACACAAGTGTTGTCAGACCATCTCAAGACCGGGCAGTATCTCTGGTATTTGGACTATGGACAATGAAAAAATCCTTGACGAGATACGGAGGTTATGTGACCCCTACAGCTTGCTTGTCATCCATGGCAATAAGCTGCAGAAGGTCACCTGTCCATTCCGTGTGCGGTTGTTAGCGGACGTCACTGGGTGGCGAAAAGGGGACGAAAAATGGGTAGAAAAGGTCATGGTAACCCGGGATCTCCAGATGGTCTACCTGATAGGAGGAAACGGCTACCACTTTTACCTCTTCCAGATCCTGCTACCCTAATCATAATACGGGAGTGCTCACTTGGGCGCTCCCTTAACTTTAAACCATATAAGAACATGAATAAACCAGACGAATTATTGGCATCAGAGGTCGAGATCATTTACAAAAGCAAGGTCCCTGCGTCAAAACGTGTCCAGATCAACCATTCAGCGGATGCATTCAAAGTGCTTTGGGAGCACTGGGACAAGGATACCATCGAACACCACGAAGAGTTCAAGATACTGCTCCTGAACAATAAGAATGCTGTACTTGGAATTGCAGACATCTCCAAGGGTGGTGTAAATGGAACGATTGTGGACCCGCGTATAGTTTTGCAAACCGCTCTGAAGGCGCACAGTTCCGGACTCATATTGGCACATAACCACCCCTCCAGCAATCCAACTCCGTCAGAAGCTGACGTTAACATAACGAAGAAGCTTGCAGAAGCTGGAAAGGTGATGGATATCCAAGTCCTGGACCATATCATTTTGTGTGGAGACGGGACTTACTACAGTCTGATGGACGAGTGCAGGATGTAAAAGTGAAAGAGGTTCAGGTCTGTGGAAAGGATGATATAATAACACCACAGGTCCTGGACCCTTTTTTAATACTGCAAGCAGTTCGGTACTGAGAGAATTCTTACTACTTTTATCGTCACAACACATGTTCTTTCAAATAAGCCAGGATACCAGTTCTGGTGGCTTATTCGGTGTACCTACAGAATGAGCCGGGTTTTTGATAATTTACTGAAGGCTCCAGAGTGCTGGTGCTAAATCATATAGCACAGTTTTATTACAATCAGGTCATTAAAGGCACGACTCCCTTAATCTCCACGGAAGAGTCTTCAGCAATGAAGGCTCTTTTTTTGTAATGATTCCGGAGCATCCAGACGCGCACAGTATAGAGCTGGCCTGGGTACCCCGGCAGTGAATCAAGATAAAGAGGAGTTCCGGTTGCTGATGCTTGTCAGAATTTCAGCGCCACGCCGATGTTAAGATATGCGATTCCGTAGCCCAGTTCCAGCATTGCAGCAAAAGCATCTGTGAAGTAGTACCGTCCTCCGATATAACCTGACCAGGCCAATCCTCCGGAGCCATAGTTGTCCAGACCAGTAGGATCACCTATCTCTTTTGACGTGACTATGTTGTATCCCAGGAGAATGCCTGCATATGTATCCAGTTTGTCTACCAGCGGATAATGAAAGCTGCCCCTTGCACCCACAATTATATTCGAGTATTTCCAACCCCATCCCATAGATTCATACTTGAAGGATGAATATCCCAGGTAGGGGCCGATTCCTATCACCCCTTTTTCAATGAGTCCGTCCACAATGCCAATCTCAAGGGAAGCGGATACCGGAGGTATCTGGCTCGAATAGTATGTGCCGGAATAGAGGGTTGACCCAAGGCCCAGGCCCAGGTTCAGCACTTTGTCGCCTTTAAGGAATGTTGATTCCTGGGCATGGAGATTAGCAGATGCAATTATCAGTGCACCGGCGAAGAGTAGAACTTTTTTCATGATGGTGTATTTTAATGGTTAACACAAATTAAATAACAAGCCGTTCCGGCAGTTGTTCAACCAATGTGTGGGTCAGGCCGTTACATTCATCGGTGAATGAAGATTGTCCGGAGACAATTCTATATGTAATGGTCAAGCTATAAGGAAGATAGGTATGTCCGGGCCTTCCGGTCCGGTCTGCAGGGGCAAATAAAATCTCTCAGGAGAGATGTAAAAAATGCAACAAAATTCGCGGATTGCAGTTATAATAGGTACCTGTAAAACAAAAAGGCGGTCCCCATTCATATGTTAGTCAAATATACATTCGTCAAAATATGGACCCAGAAAGGGTCGGCGAGGTAGGGGACCGCCCATTTCAAA
>Ga0116171_10005822_pt1 | contig 10752 bp, 7 predicted proteins | sample AD_JPNHW2_MetaG_FD_89798 | JGI IMG/M metagenome (GOLD analysis project Ga0116171, IMG submission 89798) | Active sludge microbial communities of municipal wastewater-treating anaerobic digesters from Japan - AD_JPNHW2_MetaG | ecosystem: Engineered > Bioreactor > Anaerobic > Digestate | place...
ATGCGCTGCCAAATGCCTCATTTATCGGATTTACCGGAACACCCATTGAAAAAGAGGATAAAAACACTCAAGCTGTCTTTGGGAATTACGTAGACATCTATGATATTCAGCAGGCGGTGGAAGATGGCGTCACAGTCAAAATTTACTATGAAAGCCGGCTGGCTAAAATTGTACTATCCGAAGAAGATCAAAAAATTCTGGATGAACGCGTCGAAGAAATTACCGAAGAGGAAGAACTGACTGAAAAACAAAAAAGTTTTGCGCGTTGGACAAGCAAAGAAGCCGTTGTGGGGAGCACTGACAGGCTCAAGCAAGTAGCTGCGGATATCGTTCGTCACTTTGAACAGCGCTTGTCTGCCGCGGATGGTAAAGGCATGATCGTCTGCATGAGCCGGCGCATCTGCGTTGCATTGCACAACGAAATCATCAAATTACGTCCTCAGTGGTATAGCCCAGAAGATGATAAAGGCGCGATCAAGATCGTGATGACCGGTTCAGCCAGCGATCCTCCCCATTGGCAGGAACATATCCGTAATAAAGATCGCCGCAAAGCCATTGGCAACCGCCTGAAGGACCCCAAGGATCCGCTCAAATTACTTATTGTACGGGATATGTTTCTCACCGGTTTTGATGCGCCTTGCCTACACACCATGTATATTGATAAACCGATGAACGGGCATACCCTGATGCAAGCCATCGCCCGCGTCAACCGGGTCTTTGGAGATAAGGAAGGCGGGCTGATAGTCGATTACATTGGAATTGCTCAAGACCTGAAAAATGCATTACTGGTATATGCCGACAGCCAAGGAAAAGGGCAGATCGCCTTCGACCAGGAAGAAGCCGTCGCCAAGATGTTGGAATATTATGAAATTGTGGTGGATATGTTTGGGCATTTTGATTATCATCGCTATATCAAATTGGATGCGAAATCAAAGCTCGATTTCATTCTGGATGCCGCTAATTACATTGCAGATTTAGCTGAAGAGCAAGGCGGTTCAGTTGTCCGTAATGGAAAAGAAAGATTTATTGAAAATGTTATTAAATTACAAAGAGCTTTTGGCTTGGCTGTTCCACATCCGAAAGCACTTGAAATTCGGGATGACCTTGCCTTCTTCCAAGCCATAAAAGCTCGTTTTTCAAAATTTGATGAAACTGCCAAAACACGCACAAATGAAGAAATTGAAACAGCCATCCGGCAGATCATCAATGATGCTATTATTTCGAGTGAAATAGTGGATGTTTTTGATGCTGCCGGTATTCGCAAGCCGGATATTTCTATTCTATCGGATGAATTCTTAGCTGAAATCCATGGCATGGAACGCAAAAATCTGGCGCTTGAGTTACTCAAACGTTTACTCTCCGATGAGATCAAAACCCGTAGTCAGATGAACATGGTGCAAGGACGCAAGTTTTCGGAAATGCTGGCAGAAGCGATAAAGCGTTATCAAAATGGGCTGATTGATTCAGCCAAAATTATCGAAGAATTAATCCAATTAGCCAAAGATATCCGTGCAGCAGATGAACGCGGTGAAAAATTAAACCTTCGAAAAGATGAACTGGCATTTTATGATGCCCTTGCAGATAACCCCAACGCTGAAAGCCTGCTCGGAGACCAAGTCTTGAAGCAAATCGCCCACGAACTCACAGAAAACGTTCGAAATAATACATCAATCGACTGGCAATATAAGCAAAGTGTCCAGGCAAAATTGCGAGTTTTGGTTAAGCGTATTTTGCGGAAATACAAATATCCACCGGATGACCCGTCGACTGGGGAATACACTGTATCCGTCAATAGAGTTTTGGATCAGGCAACTCAATTGGCAGATTATTGGACAAAGGGGGCAATCTCAGATTTTTCCAAAGGGAACAACCTGAACGTCGCTGTTTAACCTTTTCTGGCAACCTGAAGGACATGACTAGCCAGGTTATTCCTTCTTGGCTTAGAGGTAAATTAGAATCGGGCTGGAATTCCAAAAGATGATCCTCGACAATGCCCGCCCGCCATCGTCCAAAACACCGTGCAACGAGACCACTTCTATACTTATCCCGAAAATAGCAGTTATCCGCCACCAATTGAAAATTGGCAAGGTTCTACGAATTTTGAAAACTTTTGCCATTCCCCATAAATGATAGATATTTAAGATGGATTCCGTTTCGCATATCCGAAAATGGGAAAACGCAAGCCTTTATAATTGTCTATAAAATGTCATCTTGAATTGGGGCTGATTTGCGATAATGATGAATGATTCTTTGGCGCTTTTTCGCTTGATTTTGGTCGGGATCACAGCCTATTTGCTAGGTAGCATTTCCCCTTCTTACCTGTTGGGAAAAATGCTAAAGGGGATCGATATTCGGGAACACGGCTCGCATAATGCCGGGACGGCAAATGCGATATCGACCATCGGTTTTCTCCCGGGATTGGTTACGATGATTCTGGATATCGGAAAAGGCGCTTTGTCAGCCTGGATCGGAATGCAGCTGGCCGGAAAAACCGGCATGCAGATTGGTACCATTGCGGTTGTTACCGGCCATAATTTTCCGGTATGGATGCATTTCAGAGGAGGAAAAGGAATCGCGGCTTTTATCGGTGCATCCTTAATTTCCTTTCCAGCCACAGTGGCGGCTTACTTATTTTTCAGTTGGATTGGAATCATCCTTTCGCATTATATCGCGATCGGGACATTGGTTGCGTTTACGCTTTTACCGTTTGCCGGCTTATGGCTGACCCACGGCGATATTTCCTGGTTTCTGACGCTTCTGGCTGTTTCATTCTTGATTTTATTGAAGCATCGTCCCAACTTCGTTGCTATCCGGAACCATACGGAGAAAAAATTTTATTTTAAAACACGTTTTGAAACTTTATTGAAAAAGAGCTGACCGTCAAAGCAGGCAAGAAAAAAACGATTGTTTTCCGCCTTGCCTGCCCGACAGGTTTTTTATTCCTTCAGCGCTCCGGCACTGAGTGAAGTGACCAGCATTTTTTGGGTAAGGGTAAAGAAGAATACAAACGGGATTGCGACCAATAATGCTCCGGCGCAAAAAGTTGTAAATTCGTTTTTCTTCTCGGTCACAAAACTGAATAAACCCAACGCCAGCGTCTGATTCTCATTGGATCGCAGAATCATTTTTGAAAAGATATATTCCATCCAAGGTCCGGTGAAGCTGGAAATCGCCAGGAACACAATGATCGGTTTGGTCAGAGGCAGGATAATCTGAAAATACGTTCGTGCATTGCTGGCACCGTCAATCCGTGCGGCTTCATCTAGGCTGCGTGGGACAGAATCGACATAACTTTTTACCAACCAGGTATTATACGGGACATTACCAGCGGTATAAATGAGAATCATTCCCCATAGCGTATCCAATCCGCCAATTCGGAGGAGAATCACATAAATTGCAACCATCCCGACAAAAGACGGAAAAATCTGCAAAATCAGCAGCAAAAGCATCATCCCTTTTTTAAACGGAAAACGAAATCGTGAAAAAACATAGGCGGCAATGGCACAGACTGCGACTGTTGAAAATGCGGTCCCGGTGGCGATGATGAGTGTATTTTTAAACCAATTCAGGTAATTGGTTTCTCGGAAGAGTCGCCGGTAGTGTTCGATCGTAAACCCGTCTCCGAACGGGATAATATTGAGGGACGAGATGGAATTTCCCGGTGAGAACGCCGCACTGACCAAATAAACCAGAGGATACAACACGATTAACGTCACCAGAATCAAGAAGATGATTACCAAGCCGGTATTGATTTTACTGATTATCCGTTCCCGTTTCATTTTCTTGTCAAATTGAGTCTCTACCATCACAGCTCTCCTTCCTTGTATGATTTTGTCCTTCTGAAGTTATAAATTGCAAAAGGAGCGAGCACCACAAAAATGCATACCGCCAACACGGAAGCGTAATTGTATTTCAGTAAGGTAATTGTTAATTTGTAGATCCAGGTCACCATAATATCTGTGCCACGGGCGCTTGTGATGGTGGAATCGGCCACGATTGGGTTTCCTCCGGTCAAGAAGAAGATAGCCCCAAAATTGTTGATATTGTAGGTAAATGACATAATTATGAGTGGCATGGTTTGATACAAAACCTGTGGCAGCGTAATGTAACGAAAAGCCTGTGTTTTGGTGCAGCCGTCCATGCCGGCCGCTTCGTATTGTTCATTGCTGATGGATGTCATTGTTCCCATTGTCAGCAGCATAAAATAAGGGAAACCCGCCCAAAGATTGATCAAGATAACCACAAAGCGAGCGAGGGTCACGTCGCTCAACCAGGGGATGACCGTCGATTTATCCAGAAAGCCCAAGGCGATTAAGGACCGATTTACTGTCCCGAACGATCCATTCAACAGGTTTTGCCAGACCAGCATGCTGACGACCGTCGGAACCGCGTAAGGTAAAATAAAAATGGAACGAAAAAAAGGTTTGATTTTAATCTTTGATTCCTGTAATATCACCGCCATGATCATTCCGCCGGCATAGCAGGTTAATGTTGCAAAAAATGCCCAAACTAATGTCCATGTGGCAACCCGACCGAGCGCCCCTGACCAGGTGGCATCCCCGCCGAAAAGGGCACGAAAATTATCGAGTCCCACCCAATCAACGGTATTATTGGGCGGAATGTTTTTCGGGGCAGAATAATTTGTAAAAGCCACACAGGCTGAAAAGATCAACGGAACGACGACAAAGAATAAGACAAGCAGGATCATCGGCATCAAACCGACGATCGGAAAAGATTTATTTCCCAATTCGGCAAAGATATTCTTATTTTTCGCTTTGATGCCAGTGGCGCAATAATCTTTGTAATCGGATAATGCATTTTGGACGGATAGGTAATAGAGCAGAATAAAAATAAATACGACCGCCAGAATCAGAATGCCATCGATCATCATAAACATGGAATGATCGCGCTGTTTAATCGGCAATTCCGGATGAGGATCTCCCAGCGTGATTAAGCCGACAATCTTTTTATAAACGGTCGGGGTAAAAAGCAAAAAAAGAACTTCTATGAGTGCATAGAGAATTCCTTTGACATACTGTTTCAAATACAGAACATGTCCCAATCCCATAAAAAGGAGGGACGAAATCAGGATCTTTTTTTTCGAAGATCCATCCTGAGAAATTGAGGCGGCTATCATGATAATTCCTTTCCGACGGCAGAATAACGAAGAACTGAAACGGGATCAAAAAAGAAATCGACGAAGCAACCGGTACACTTATGGAAATTATTGAAAAAGAAGCTCCCTTTCAGAGCTGATGACGAAAGGGAGCTTTGTACTCATCGGGACTTTATTGAGCCACAAACGATACGATTGCTTTGTCCAGCGCTTTCAGTTCGGTCTCCACGTCGGCGCCATCCCAGATGTTGGCGGATGCCGCATTACCGGATTCCCAAAAAGCACCCATTTGCGGTACGGACGGCATTGGGAATGCATATTCCAGTTGAGCGATGAACCCCTTAGCGGCTTCGCTTTCGACTTCCAGTGGAATGGATGGTAACGCGCCGGTGATTTCGTAGCGCAGTTGCTGCATTTCAGGTGAAATCAAAAATTCAGCGAATTTTGCCGCTTCTTCCGGATGTTCCGAATAGGCGGAAACAAATATGCCGCGCGTTCCTGAGAAAGATGCCGCAGGAGTTGTGCCGTCTAATGAAGGCAACGGTGCAACGCCGAAATTAATCCCTGCTTTGGTGAAATTGGCTACATTCCAGGGACCGGAAATGTGCATTGCAGCGTTTCCTGCGGCAAACGCCCCATCGGCGGTAGCGGTATTGGCATCGGCAGCCGCTAGCGGAACGACTTCATGCAGACTCTGAAAGATTTTCATGCCGGCAATGGCATCTTCCGTGGCAAGATAGGAAGAAGATGTGTCTGTTCCATCGGGACCAAATAAGCGGTTTCCATTCATGGTGGTAAACAGAATGGTGTAATAGATGTTTCCTACGTCCATCAGGAAACCGTATTTGTCCGGATTTTTGGCGTTGAAAGCTGCAGTCCAAGTTTTCAATTCTTCCCAAGTGGTTGGGACTTCTTCGGCGGGAATCAGATCTTTGTTATAGTAAAGCGCATAGGTTTCAGCTGAAACCGGATAACCGTACATGACCCCGTCATAGGTAAGTGCCTGAGAGGTTGAAGCAAGAACGGCTTCTTTTACCGCATCCGGGTTTACCGTCGGGAGAATATGACCTCCGATGACCAATTCTCCTAATTTGTCATGCGGCGCTGCGAACAAATCCGGTCCAACTCCAGCCGGTCCGTCTAAAGCAATTTGGCCAGAGGTGTCTCCCAATTCCACATTGACAAATTCAACGGTGATGTTGGGGTTCAATTTGGTGAATGCCTCTCCGGCAGCTTTAATCCATTCATCCGGTCCGCCGGTAGATTCCCAAACTACCAGTTTTACGGCATCTTGAGCCGATACCGGGACAGAAACAATAAAAAGTGAAACAATCATGATGAACGAAAGTACAATCGATAAACCTTTTTTCATTTTTTCCCCTTTCTGAATTCAAATGATTATTCCGGAAATGATCGATCTTATTCCGGTTAATATAATTTGGACAGCGAATTTGATTTGACCGGTCCGATAAGAACACTTTATTATGTGTTTTATCCGATTTCAGCTATTTAAATTATATATCGAATAAATGATTTATTTGGATATCCGATTGTATGTTTACAGAAGGATAGAAGATATAAAAACTCCTCAGATCGGCCTGAGGAATCACGATATGGCAGGTGACGGAGTGAATTAAGATGCGGCTGTATTTCGGGTTGAAAAATCGGATGAATCGATTCGAACCAGTACGCGACGCGTGCGCGGTCCGTCGAATTCGCAAAAATAAATTCCCTGCCAGGTTCCCAGCATTAATCGGCTATTTTCGATAAGGATCTGTTCGGAGACGCCGATCAGGGAGGATTTCAAGTGAGCGGCGGAATTGCCTTCCATATGCCGGTATCCGTCCTGCCATGGTACGATCTTGTCCAACTCGTATAAGAAATCATGGATCACGTCTGGATCAGCATCCTCATTGATGGTAACGGCGGCGGTGGTGTGAGGAATGAAGACGGTACAGAGTCCCTCTCGGATACCGGCAGCCGTAACCACTTCCTGGATCCGAGTGGTTATATCGATTAATTGAGAACGGCCGGTGCTTTGAAGGGTAAATTGAACTGTTTTCATAGGATGGGCTCCTTTCTTCAAGCTTTCTAAAAACAAATCGCACTCTTATTCAGATCTTCGATTCCCGAGCAAACGGATTTACTCTTCGAAGACTTTTTTGGCGATATCCATGGCTGCTTTGGCATCCTTTGCGAAATAATCGGCACCGATTGACAGCGCATAATCTTTGGTCAGTACCGCTCCCCCTACCATGATCCTGCATTCCGAATGGTTTTTAAGATCTCGAATCGTCTCTGCCATGTTCTTTACTGTTGTGGTCATCAACGCACTCAGCCCGACCAGTTTTGCATTTTCTCGCAGAACCGCTTGCCTGACAACTTCAACGGGGACATCTTTCCCCAGGTCGATAATCTGATAACCTGAGTTCTCAAGGACAACTTTGACGATATTTTTCCCAATATCATGAATATCCCCCTTAACCGTCGCCAGTACGATTTTACCTTTGGAAAGGTTGGCATCGGATTGTGAAGAGCGCGTCATCGTTTTGCGGATTTCTTCGAAGCCCGCTTGAGCGGCTCCGGCAGATTGAATCAATTGTGGCAAAAAGATTTCTCCTTTTTCAAAACGGGTCCCCACTTTTTCAAGTGTGGGGATCAGAATTTGATCGATGATTTCGGCAGGCTCCCTGGTTTTGAGCAATTGAATGGTGGCTTCAGCCGCAATTTGTCGAAGCCCATTGGCAATTGCATATTCAAGGGATGAATCTGACGAGACGGAACCGCCGTCTGGAACGACCGGCTTTTCGCTTTGGATTTGATTATGGATAGAAATGTATCGTTCGGAATTTTTATCCTGACCAGAAAGCACTTTAAACGCATCCACCGCACCGGTCATCGAGCGGACATTCGGATTAATGATCGGCAAATCCAAACCTTGACCCAAAGCGAGCGTTAGAAAAGCGGTGTTGATCGTCTCCCGGTCCGGTAGCCCGAAGGATATATTCGACACTCCCAGCACGGTTTTTACGCCAAAATGTTCTTTAACCATTCGGACGGCTTTGAGCGTTTCCATCGCCTGTTCCTGTTGAGCGGAGACGGTGAGAGTCAGGCAATCGATAATGACATCTTCCTTGGGGATTCCGTACTCCCCGGCTTTACGGATTATTTTTTCAGCGATTCTTACCCGTTCTTCGGCTGTTTGCGGAAGACCGTTTTCATCCAATGTTAGGCCGATAACTGCCGCGCCGTATTTTCGGACAATTGGAAGCAGTGTTTCCAGATTCCGATCTTCCCCATTCACCGAATTGACCAACGCTTTCCCGTTATATATTCGTAAGGCGGCTTCGATGGTTTTCGGATCACCGGAATCGATCTGTAAAGGAACGTTGCTGACGCTTTGGATGGCTTCAACCACCTCCGCCATCACAGCTGCTTCATCTAATCCGGGTAAACCGACATTGACATCCAAAATTTCAGCCCCGGCGGCTGTCTGTTCCAGCGCCTGCGTTAGAATATACGCGATATCATGCTCGGCAAGTGCTGTTTTAAACCTTTTTTTACCGGTTGGATTAATTCGTTCACCGACAATTCGGACTTCATCGATCTCAACGGTCCGTTCCGCGCTGCAAAGGGCGGTACGATGAACGGCTTGGCGGGCGGCGGGACGTTTGCCCGAGAGCCGGTCTCTCAATGCCGAAATATATTGCGGAGTCGTCCCGCAGCATCCACCGATAAAAACGGCTCCCAGATCCGCAAAACGAGCGGTAATTTCGGCAAACTCCTCGGGTGTAATTTCGTATTGATCAGTCTCCGGATTCGGAAGCCCGGCATTCGGCTTGATCAGAATGGGTAGATTTGTCCATTTTGCCAATTCTGCGGCTAACGGCAGGATCTGCTCCGGACCTAACGAACAATTGATTCCGACCGCTGAGACTCCCAAACCGCTGAGCGTCAATGCCGCCGCCGAAATGGGAACACCGGCAAATGTCCGTCCATTGGCTTCAAAAGACATTGATGCAAAAATCGGCAGGTTCGTATGTTCTTTGGCGGCAAGGATTCCGGCTTTCATTTCAGCCAAATCAGTGAAGGTTTCGAATACAATCAGGTCGACACCGGATTGTTCGCCGGCTGAAACGATTTCTTCGAAAATCTGATAGGCTTCTTCAAAAGACATATCGCCGTTCGGTTTCATCATTTTACCGATCGGACCGCAATCCAACGCGATTTTCACCTGGGGATTCTCCGCGTCACGCGCCATTTGGGCGTTCTTGACGGCGGCTTCCACCAATTGTGAAACCGAATAAGATGTCCCTTCAAGTTTATAGCGATTGACACCGAAAGTACTCGCATAAATAATTTCCGCGCCGCTGCGGATATATTCCCGATGAATCTCGGTGATGATCTCCGGATGGGTCAAATTATTTGCTTCGGGAACGGTTGCGGTCAGGAGCCCTTTTTGCTGCAGCATCGTGCCGAAGGCACCGTCCAGAAGGGTTATTTTATTCTTCATTTCCAGCATGGGGTGCCCGCCTTTCTCAATTCACAAGTAGTTCGTAATATACAACCGTCACACGGGTTCTGCTTTGTTTGAATCTCGGTTGGGGAAATTCCGATGATCGCGCTGACAGATTTGGAGGGAACCATCAGAAAACTTTCAGTTACGGTTAAGCCAATTTTTCGTGATGTATCCAAAATAGTCAGGAAATTTCTCTGAACAGTTAGCGGTAAATCTCCGTATCCCGGGCTGAAGCGGGATGTGATAAATTTTCCTTCTCGCTCGGCTGTTTCCCGCAGCATTTCCTGCAATTTATCCGCCGCGGTTTCCACGGCGATCGCTGCGCAACTGTCCAGAATAACCCCTTCTTCCGGTTTTTCTGACAGAGCGGTACGAATTAATTTATCCGTCCCCTGGCCGACAGTCACTGCGAATAACCAGACCTCATTAGACGTCTCCAGATGTTTTTGTATAGATGTTCCGGTAAGAATCAGATCTGTGCCCTGAATTCGAATGCTATCAGCGTCTTTCTCAATCGGGAAACGGCGAAACACCGCTCGGGGTTGAATAGTATCCAATGTTTGCCGGATGCAACGCTGAATAAGAGACTCCAAATCGGTTGGTATTTCACTTCCGCGGTAGCCCATGGTCCGCAGGATTTCCCGCTCATCCAGAGATTCCACATCGATTTTCAAACGCTTTTTCCTTCTCGTGGCATTTGATTCTCGGCTGCGATGATATTCTGAATGTTTTCACTGATTCGTGAAGCTGTTTCAACGTTGTTCATTGTATAAAGGTGGATTCCTTGCACGCCGTTATCGATTAGATCCATAATCTGTTCGGTGGCATAAAACAGGCCGGCATCCTTTAAAGCAACCGGATCATCACAGTATTTGCTGATGAAACGAGCCATTTTCGGCGGAACACTCGCACCACACATGGTTACGGTGCGTTCGACCTGATTTTTATTTACAATTGGCATGATTCCGGCTTCGATCGGAACATGGATTCCGGCTTGAACAGCCTTTTCTCGAAATTCATAAAAAACGCGGTTATCAAAAAACAACTGAGTAATCAGATGAGAAACCCCGCTATCGATTTTGATTTTCAGGTTTTCTATGTCCCGATCCGGATTCTC